>Ga0137366_10001083_pt1 | contig 19607 bp, 7 predicted proteins | sample SagtaG_8_FD_104938 | JGI IMG/M metagenome (GOLD analysis project Ga0137366, IMG submission 104938) | Vadose zone soil microbial communities from Sagehorn Ranch, Mendocino, California, USA - Sage1_L_60_16 metaG | ecosystem: Environmental > Terrestrial > Soil > Vadose zone | place: USA: California...
GTCGGCAATTAACATCGGTCGCTAGATTGACCAATCCGCAACGCGGACATTTGCTCTTGACCATTGGCGGTATCAGTCGCTTTAAAACCGGTGGCCTTGTTCTAAATATTCACGCAGGTTCCACGTTTTAGAAACCTTCCATCGCCTGCTTTGCCTTTGTATTCGCCATTCTCGATCACGACGTTGCCTCTTGAGAGGACCGTTTCGACAACACCCAGTATCTTCTTACCTTCGTAGGCGCTGTAGTCAACGTTCATGTGATGCGACTTAACGCCGATGGTCTGCTCTTTCTCGGGGTTGAAGACGACAAAATCGAAATAAGAGCCGACCGCAATGGTCCCTTTTTTCGGGAACAGGCCAAACATCTTCGCTGCTGCTGTGGACGTCAGCTCGACAAAACGATTGAGACTAATCCGGTTTTCGACAACGCCGCCGTTGTAAATCAAAGGAACGCGGTGTTCGACACCGGGTGCTCCATTGGGAATCTTCGTGAAGTCGTTTTTGCCCAGCTCCTTCTGTTCTTTCATGCAGAAGGGGCAATGATCAGTAGAGATAACCTGGAGGTCGTCCATCTTCAAACCGTTCCAGAGCTCTGCCTGGTTAGACTTCTCACGAAGTGGTGGTGTCATCACATACTTCGCGCCGTTAAAGTCGTCACCGTAATCATCAATTGATAGGAACAGGTACTGCGGGCAGGTTTCGGCAAAGGCAGAGATGCCGCGGTCGCGGGCCTGGCGCACCTGGTTTAGCGCATCCGCGCACGACAGGTGGACGATGTAAACCGGTGCTTCGGCCATTTCGGCGATTGCTATTGCGCGATGGACGCCTTCGGCTTCAGCGAGTGTTGGGCGGGTCAGCGCATGATACTTCGGCGCTGTTTTGCCGTCCGCCAGAGCGCGCTTGATGATCTCGTTAATCACGATGCCGTTTTCGGCGTGCATACAGATCAATCCGCCACGCTCGCCGGCTGCGGACATCGCACGGTAGATGGTTGCGTCGTCTACTAGAAAGACGCCCGGGTAGGCCATGAAGAGCTTAAAGCTGGTCACGCCCTCGTCCATCAGCGTGTACATCTCTTCGATCTGGTTATCTTCAAGTTCGGTCGTTATCAGATGAAAACCGTAATCGATGGCACACTTTCCTTCAGCCTTTTGATGCCAGCGGTCGAGGCCTGAAATCAACGACTCACCTTTGTTCTGAACTGCGAAATCGATGATCGCCGTGGTGCCGCCATGTGCAGCCGCGATGGTTCCGGTGCGAAAGTCGTCGGAAGACTGCGTCCCACCGAATGGTAATTCCATGTGGGTATGCGGATCGATGCCGCCCGGAATCACCAGCTTGTCTTTGGCGTCAATAACATGATCGGCTTCCAACTCTAGCTTCGCGGCTATGGTGGAAACCGTTTCGTTCTCGATCAGGATATCGGCCTTGTAATCATCGACTGCCGTTATGATGCGTCCGTTCCGAATAAGAGTTTTCATTCAATTGCTCCGAAGTCAAAATTGGAATCAGCCGCGGATTCGCGCGGATGACGGATCATAATTCGTTATGCGGTTTTCATAGCACGAAATGATCTTCACTCCGTAAGAAGTGAGATGTTTATAGACCAGGGATTCAATAAAACCACCGGCGCCGTTCGGAGGAGCGGAACTCAACCTGCATCTTTAGTCGGCCGGTAAGGTCCGCTCCTCCGAACGGCGACGGAGGGGGTGGGGTCCACGAGCTATAGACATCTCACCCCTAACGGAGTGAAAACAAGAATCTTTATTACAAAAATTCAAAGACATATTTCTCTTCAAACGCGATGTCGAACTTGCGCAACAAGGACAAATACTCGTCCTTGAAGGATCGCTTCGCGTGATGTCGTTCCTGATTCTCAATGTAACGTATTATCGTGTCCAACTGCGAATGGCCGTAAGAGAAAGCGCCGTATCCTTCTTGCCAGGCAAACTTTCCATGCACCCATTTGTTCTTGTTAATGAAATCCGAAGAGTCAGCTTTAATGTCTTGAACCAAGTCTGCTAGTGCCATCGCTGGTCTCAATCCAATAAGGATGTGGACATGATCCGGCATCCCGTTTATGGAAATCAATTTCTGTTTCTGGTTTCTAACAATCCCAGTGATGTACTTGTATACCTCTTCCTTGAAATCGTTGCGAATCAGTGAGAGGCGACCGCTAACCGCAAACACGGTTTGGATGTAGATCTGTGAGAAGGTATTTGCCATGAGGATTCACACATTCCGCTCTTGAATGAGCTAAGTGAGGATGATAAAGCCGAAGTGCTTTGATTAAATAATCTGATTGGGTCAAACATAACATGAAACGATCTTCACTCCGTAGGAGTGAAATGTTTATAGACTGAAACATCACAAAAGACCATGCGCCGTTCGGAGGAGCGGAATGTTTCTAAGTGGTACCGGTCTACTTGAGTTCCGCTCCTCCGAACGGCGCCGGACGGGAGGGCGACCCGCGAGCTATAAACATCTCACCCCTAACGGGGTGAAGACCATCAATCCGTCATCGCACTAATGCTCTTCACTCCGTAGGAGTGAGATGTTTATAGATAGAGACATCACAAAATACCATGCGCCGTTCGGAGGAGCGGAATGTTTCTAGAAGGATACTCTCAACTTGAGTTCCGCTCCTCCGAACGGCGCCGGAGGGAGATGGACCCCCACGAGCTATAAACATCTCACCCCTACCGGGGTGAAGACCAAGGGATGCTCTCCCAGTTCTATGAACATCTCACCACCAACGGCGTGAAGTCTGGCAGGATGCTACTCCAACGCTATAAACATCTCACCCCTAACGCGTTGAAAACTACGGCGTCAGTTCCGAGGTTAGTATTGCGCCACCCAAACTCGGCAATACCGCAGTGATCTTCACCACCTTGCGAGTCTCTTTCGCAATCCAGACTGTCTGTTTATCGGCTTCATTTTCCGCGGAGGTAATCTCGATCTTGTAGGCGTCAAAGGTGCCAGCGGGAACGGTGACGCTCTCTGTGCTCAACACCCTTAGTTGTTTGAGTTGCGGCTTCTGCTTTTCCACGTCGAAGTTGCGAAAACCAGTGCTATAGCCCACAGCAAGCGGCAGCGCAGCGATCACCTCGTAAGTGCCGGCGCCATCAGCAATTAGAATTCCCCCAAGATCGACGTCGATGGGCCGCGCTTGACCGTTCATGGTCATCGAGCCACTGGCCTTGGTTCCCTTGACATCGACCTCGATCACCATTGGACCCTGCTTTATCAGCCGACGTTTAAGAAGCAGACTGCCTTTCTCGATTGTTGAGATATCAGACATTTCACCCTGTGGAGTCACGGCAGTTTCGTAGACCATCCAGGCGCCGTTTTCTTCCTTGATTTCGGTCTTCATAGTTAGTGGCATTGATTGGCCTCCGACCGCAAGGGAAGCTTTGTAATTCGCTGTTCCGGCCTTCAAGTCCATCTCAGGTTTCGGCACATCCCTGGCTGTCGCATCCATCTTTTTCGGCAGGGTTACAGTCTTAACATCAACGGTAATGTCCTTTAATCTTTGCGCAACTTCAGGCGTCATACTCTCCTGATAACGGCCACCAAGGTATTTGGCGAGGAACTTTTCAGCAGTGGCAAACATCGCCATGTTGTTAACCGGCCTGGCAAAGCCATGTCCTTCGTCAGGGGCGACAAGATATTCGACAGGGAAACCGCGATCGCGCAATGCGATTACTATCTGATCCGACTCGCGTTTGTTGACTCGCGGATCGTTCGCACCTTGAACAACCAGCAACGGCGTCTTGATCTTGTCGGCCGAGGTGAGAGGCGACTGGCGCAATAGTTGAGCCTTGCCCTCAGGAGTATTGGGATCGCCCATGCGCTCATAAAACAATTTTCGAATCGATTCCCAATAAGGAGGAATGGACTCGAGCAACGTAATTAGATTCGATGGACCAACGATCGATACCCCCGCAGCATATACGTCAGGCGTGAACGCGACGCCGGCCAGAGTCGCGTAGCCACCATACGAGCCGCCCATGATTCCCACGCGTTTGGCGTCGGCAATACCTTCGGCTATCAGATACTTGGCTCCCCAAATTACATCGTCTTGCATTTTCTGGCCCCACTCTTTATTGCCGGCGTCAAGAAACTTCTTTCCGTATCCGGTGGACGCGCGGAAGTTTGGTTGCAGCACTGCGTAACCCCGATTCGCCAGGAACTGGGCTAAGGGGTTATAGCCCCATGAGTCGCGACCCCAGGGTCCGCCATGGGGAAGAACGATGGCCGGCAAGTTCTTCGCCGTTGCGCCCTTAGGCAGTGTCAAGTAAGCAGGGATCTCCAAACCATCAGAAGACTTGTAGCGAACGGCCTTCATTGGCGCCAGGGAAGCGCGGCTAAGCTTTTCACGGCTGCGATACTGGAGCGTCAACTTCTTTGTTTGGCGGTCGAAGAGATACCTCTCACCCGGTTCGGTATCACTGTTGGCACCGATCAGCCACAGCCGTTCGTCTTTCGTTGAGGAACCCAAACTAATCTCTTTTCCCGGGAGTTTCGATTGCAGCAGTTTGTAGTCGGCCTCAAAGGATTTGTCCTTCCAGTAGATGCGCTCGCGTTCGTCGTCATAAGTCGTGGCAATAAGCTCGTCGCTCACCTCGGAGAATGAAGTACTTCCAAAGTCGACGCGATTCAGCGGATCGGATTCGACGAGTTCCTCCTTGCCCGTGCTCGGATTGAAAAGTTCCAGCCGCACAAGATCAATAGACGCGCCCTTGTTTGTTTGGAAATAAACTCGCTGCCCGTCTTTGTGAAATCGGACAGCCTCGCAGCTTTCAAAGACGTTGCATGAATAGACCTTCGTAAAGCCCTTGTCATCGACGCGCATTACTTCCGTATCGCCATTCTCGGCTGAGCGAGTGGCCAGTCGGAGCTGACCTTTCAGATCAAAGACCCAACCGGTAAGGCGTTCCGTGTTCTGCCGGACTAGTGTTCGCTCGCCCGTTGAGATTTTGATTTTGTAGAGATCATGCCAGGCTTTGTCCCGATCATTTAGACCTATGTAAATGACATCAGGTTCACTTCGGGGCACGGCGTAGATGGCGGCGCGTACGCCCTTAGCATCAGTCAAATTTCGGGCGGCAGGTACATCCTCGCCCGCAACGGGATTGTCAGCCGGATTTACAGCATACACATTGTAGTTTTCGTCGCCAGCCTTATCCTGCGCGAACAGGATGTACTTTCCGTCGCGGCTCCAAAAATATTGAGTAACCGGACGGCTCTTGTCCGCAGTTATCGCTTTCGCCGAGTCGAATGGCTCCTCCGTCCGCTTGACCCAGATGTTGCGCGTTCCCCTGAATGGCTTAACAAAGGCAATGAACTTTCCATCGGGCGAGATCTGCGCGCCGGAGATCTCCGGGTCTCCGAAAAACAATTCTCGATCGATAAGAGGCGACAGCCCACTTGGCTGTGCCAGGACTGGCGCAGTTAATATGAGTAATGTCACCAACGCCGAAAACAAAAAGAGAAATGACGTTGATTTTGAATACGGACCTAGTTTTCTTGAGGACATTGCTTGCATTAGAACCTCTTTCTTTTAGGTATTGGGTGATTTGAATCACAGAAGGCAGATTATTGCTACGTCGGGACCGGCGGACAAGTTTCACGTACCAGTTCAAGTGGTGACGCCAGCCATGAACCTTCCTGGTTTTCACTCCGCGCAAATCACGTACTGCTGGTGGTGTTCCTACACAGCTCGGACCACAGTGTGATGAGGTCAGTACCGTCACGCGGTAGCGTCGGGTCAACGATGCGCATCACGACTCGTAGTGGATCGTTGACCCGACGCTACCGCGTGACGGTACTGAAATTCGCCCTGCATCGCTTGAAAAAATTGAAGATGACAAACCATACTCGCAATCATTTGCTACCTGCATAGCTTCTTCAAAGTTCTTCACACGCAGAACTGAAAGGACAGGACCAAAGATCTCCTCACGAGCGATCCGCATATCAGGTGTGACATGATCGAAAACTGTAGGATGAACGAAGAAGCCCTTTTCCAATCCAGGGCCGGTTGCCCGTGTGCCGCCACAAACCAGCGTTGCGCCATCTTCCCGGCCAATGTCGATGTATGGCGCTACTGCGACTCAAGTTGTTCACGATTCAGCTAACATGCATCGGGCTCGGTGTGGCTTCTCTGGAGCTTACCTTTCCGCGTCAGCCCGGATGGTTCGCACCCCAAAGACCGTCGCAGTCTCGTTGTTGCCCGTTGCCTGAAAGCGCACTGTCAGCTTTTTCTTGTCCTTCACCAAGTCCGCCGGAATCTTGTAGTCGACATCGAAGAAATGCCCCGAAGCGCTGCCTGGCGGGCTTCGTTCGATCGTGCCCTCGCCCACGCGCTCACCGTCGACCAGAATCTCAAAGGTACGCTTGCCACGTTCTTCGCTGTTGTAAGTCACAACCAAAGCGATTGGCTTAGTCGAATCGACAGGGAGATCGAAGGAGAACCATTTCCTGCCCCGGCGACCTTGCCGGCCCATCGCGCGATCAGGCGCAGTTTCTTCGCCTTGCTGGTTGAAAGTCTTTTCCCTCTCCGGATCGCCGGGCTGTACGAAGCCAATGGTGGCCGCTTCCAATTTGCGCTGCCTGGTTTGTTCGGCGGCGATCTCCTCAATTTTCTTGTTCCATCCATCCGGGGAGTAGAGATCCCAATAGAGGGAATACATCCGGCGATGCAGCCGATAGAAAGGCACGAACTCCATTTCTTTCTCTCCACCGTCGACTCCACGACCTACTCCCACGCTCCGAAAAATGCCAAGTTTATCGGGCACGGGTTGCAGCCACTCGCTCACGGGCCGTTCCTGAGCGACAAACGAAGGAATCGGGTCCCCTGGTCCTCGTCTCTCCGGCCCCAAATCACCGGCGAGTACTAAAGGCCCCCACATCAAGGCAGCCCTGTTCTTATTGTCAGGTAATCCCTCTAATCGAAGTGTCTTAGGTAAAACAAGCGAAACCGTGTCGCCGGTTTTCCATGTCCTCTTCAACTCGACATAAGAACCGGGCTTCGACATTTCTTTCACAACCTTCCCATTTACCTTCACCTCGAACCCGGCCTCGGCCCACGACGGTCGACGAAGAGCCAGTGTTAACTGTTTTGGTTTCTGCAACGTCAGCTTCAACGTGGCCGACTCGCCTTCGGGAAAGCTTGTAGCCATGGTCAAGCCGACACCCGCTGATTTCCATTTGACCGTGGACGGCACATACAGATTTATCCAGAGACGAGCGCCCGACTCGTAGTAGATCCCATCGCCATGAAGGCCATGGCTCTCCATGCCGCTCCCTACGCAACAGGTGAAACTTCGCGACATGTCCTGATATTCATGCCTGACGCCACGACCTACCGGGACCATGTAACAAGTCCGACCGTCCTCCGGGTCAATTGAGCCAAGCACGTGATTGAACAAAGCCCTCTCTTCATACTCGGCATATTTAATGTCGGGGTGGATAGCAAAAAGACGCCGTGTCATTTTGAGCATATTGTAAACATTGCAGCTCTCATCGGTGCGCCCGTCGATCCGTTCAGCGAGTTGGTCAGGCGGGCCAAAATATTCGTCCTTTCCGTGACCACCAGTTGCATAGGTATGATCGTCAACCACCGCATCCCAAAAGAACTCGGCGGCCACGCCTTCTGACTTGTCGCCCGTGTAGATGTACTGCATCAGCACGCCAAGCAGCTTCGGAACCTGGGTGTTGCCATGTAAGCCTGCGAGGTGATCCTCGCGCCGCGCAAGCGGGTCGATCACAGCATGATGATCGAAATGGTGAGACAACCTTAGCCAGCGCTTGTCGCCGGTGTCGGCGTAAAGATCGGCTAGTACTTCGTTCATGCCTCCAAACTCGGTGTTGAGCATCTTCTGAGTCTGGGCTTCATCAAGTTTGGAAAGAATCGTTTCGGCCCACGCGGCATACTTGATCTCCAGTTCCAACGCGGTTCGGTTGCCGGTGAAGCGGTAAGCATCTCGCAGCCCGGCGTAGGTCTTGTGCAGGGTATACCAGGGAGACCAGAGGCCGTTGAGATCAAAAAAACTTGAACGAATGTTTCCGGCCGCAACCTCGGCAAACTTCTGTCTGGCGCCTTCGAGTGCCCCGAGATAACCGTCCCCGTTCTTGTCTTGAACCTCCTTCATCTCTTTGACGATGTAGTCAGCTCGCTCCTTGAAGCGTGGATCACCCGTTGCGGCATACATCAACGAAACGGCTGAGAGGTAATGTCCGGCAATATGTCCTGTTAGGTTTCTGCCGTCTCCGTCCCAGCCGCCATAGCCCTGAGCCCTGGGTTCCAGTCCGGCCCGTTTGCGGTAGTAGGCCATCATGCGATCGGGTTCCAGCTTAAGCAGATACTCCGCATCCAAATCCTGCGCGTGCTTTAGCGGACCACCGGTCAGGCGCACCGCCGACAAAGGGAGGGGACGAGCGACGTCAGGAATCGCGCTCTTGATTTGCTGAGCACTGGCGGCGCCGCCGACGAGGAGAGTAACGATGGCAAGCTTGAGAGTCAGAATCGTTTTCGGAGTTATCGGCATCATTTGACTTTGAAAGAATGTTCGAAAGAATCGGGAGAACATCAAAACGGTTTCGATCGATTCATCACCTCAGGTAACACCGGGCGTCGGAGGCCATGGGAAAACTTAATACGCTTGATAAGCTCGGCGTCTTGTACGATTCAGAGGCTGATTGTATCTGCTTAGGATCGAATTGATCTAAAATGCCTCGCGATCCGCGTACCACGATGATGAACTTGACGGATGCACGTTTTAGCTGTAAACAAGCATCCATTTTGCGTGAAGCATAGCGTATCGACTCTAACGTAAAGAACCAAGTCTGTGAGCAGGCCAATCTCACGCCGAGAAGTGCTGAGAAATTTAATGTGTGCGGGCACTGGCGCACTGCTGGCAACCAGCACGAAGTCAGCAAAAGAAGCCGTCGTGATTGCCGGCCGGTCGGTTGAGATCACGGTGGCTCCGGTTAGCTCGCGCACTGTGCGCATCAGCCTGCTCCCGATCGAAGACGCGCGACCCAAACCAATTCAATATGACGACTCACTGGTTCAGCAATCTTGGGCGCCACCTCGCGCTCGGTTCAGAACTCTGGCGCAAACGGAAAGTGTGCGGTTAGACAATTTGTTGGTGAGGATTGAACACGATCCGGTAAGTATCTCGGTTGAAGACAAAGGACGCCTGGTCCAAAAGCTTCGTATTGATCAGCAGACGGGTGCGCTGTTCTTTAATTTGGGTGATGGACCAGTCCTCGGGCTTGGCGAGGGCGGGCCACAGTTCGACCGTCGCGGTGAGGTGGATCAGATGCGCAGCGGTCAAGGCGGGTATCGCTTGCGAACCCATGGCGGCCGCGCGCCTGTTCCATGGCTCATCGGTACCAGCGGTTGGGCGATGTTGATCCATCAACCTTTTGGAACGCTCGACCTCACCGGCCAGGAAGGTCTTTTTTCTCCTATCAAATTGGCGACTGCTCTGCCGCTCGATGTTTTTATCGTCTCTGCCCGCGAGCCCACTCAGGTGATGGGCGAGTATGCGCGGCTGACAGGTCGCCCGGAGATGCCTCCGCTATGGTCACTCGGCTACTTGCAATCACATCGGACGCTCAGCGGGCCAGACGAGATCATGTGGGTGGCTCGCACTTTCCGCGAGAAGAGGCTGCCGTGCGATGCACTCATTTACCTGGGCACAGACTTCACGCCGTCTGGTTGGAACACGCACAACGGCGAGTTTACTTGGCACCCAAAGAACTTTCCTGATCCCAGGAAGATGATTGACGAGTTGCACGCGCAACACTTCAAAGTGGTGCTGCACACCGTCCTTGAAGGCCGACGTCTTACCGGCACTGTGAATGATCCGTGTACGGCTGCGGCACTGCCAAGCGGGCGAACGCCTGATAATCGGTGGCCGGACGAGAGGCAGGTTAGTTGCTACTGGCCGGTTCACAAGCAGCTCTATGACGTAGGCGTTGACGGTTGGTGGCCCGACCAGGGCGACGGCCTCGACGGACCCTCACGTCTTGCGCGCCATCGGATGTATTGGGAAGGCTCGCAACAGTTGCGTCCGAATGAGCGGCCATTTGCGCTGCATCGTAACGGGTATGCCGGCATGCAACGATTCGCGGCGTTCCTCTGGTCGGGCGACGTCTATTCGACCTGGGAAACGCTCAAGACGCATGTTCCGGTCGCAGTGAACACGGGGCTGACAGGAATCCCTTACTGGGGGACAGACATCGGTGGTTTCGTGCCGACGAAGGAATACACCGGGGAGTTGCATGTGCGTTGGTTCCAGTTCGGGGCCTTCTGCCCTTTGTTTCGTGCCCACGGACGGACCTGGCACCTGCGTTTACCGTGGGGTTGGAACACCGGCGAACTAGGACCGGACGAAATCGCCAACTATACCGGCGGCGCTGCCAATCCCGATACGAGCGAGTTGCGCAATCCGGAAGTGGAACCGATCTGTCGCAAGTACCTCGAGCTGCGCTACCGGCTTATGCCCTATCTTTATTCTGTCGTTCGTGAGAGCCACGAAACAGGCCTACCGATCATGCGGGCGCTCTGGCTGCATTATCCTGAGGATGCGCAAGCCGTAGCACGAGGTGACCAGTACTTATGGGGTCGCGACATACTAGTGGCCCCCGTTACTGAAAAGGGTGCTCAGTCGCGCCAAGTCTACCTTCCACGCGGTAATTGGTACGACTTCTGGACCGAGGAGAAGATCGAAGGCGGGCGCGAGATTGCGAAAGCGGTTGACTTGTCCACAATGCCCTTGTTCGTGCGCGAGGGCGCGATCATTCCGCTGGGACCAGTCAAGCAGTACACCGGAGAGAAGGTGGACGGCCCGCTCACGCTGCAGATCTATCCGGGCGCTAGTGCCGCTTTCGTACTCTATGAAGACGACGGCACCACTTTTAATTACCGCAACGGGGAGTGGATGGGGATCCACATGACCTGGAACGACAGCAAGCGTCGTTTGACCCTTCGACTCGCCGAGAGCTTGCGCTTGCTTTCACCATTGAGGCGCAGGATCGAGGTTCGCATCGCATCCGAAAAGGCGACTCGTACGATCGTCTTCGCCGGACGTCCGGTTAAGGTTCAATTCTAGTGAAGTATCGTGATCCAAATGTTGGTAAACCGACCCGACCTGCGAAGAGAAATGATCGCGAAAAAAATGCACGTCGGAGTAATGGCTCAGTCTGAATCGACGACTGACATACCCGAGCAGCGGAACTGGAAGAAGCCACGCCGAGATGATCCACGACTTTACAAACTGCTTGGGCGCTTCTACTTGGATCACCATATTCCGATGGATGTCTATTATGGAAAGAACATTCCACCGCGACGACGTCAATGATTAGTGAGATTGCAATTGGCAATCGGCTATCACGCAAATTGCCGCAGTAACGCAAGCTGTTAGCTTGCGTGGTGCGCAGGACGCAAGCTAACAGCTTGCGTTACTCCAGGTGAGATATGATGAAAAAAAGAATCCCCACTCGAATAGCGATCCTGTCCGGATGCATGATGCTTTTAGCCACGATTGTTTGCGCGCAAGGAACGCTGGTCGATTATGAGCGCGCTCAATCCCTTCGCAGCAAATTTCAGGGACTCGCGATAAACGTGGCTGAACGGGCCAACTGGGTCGAAAAGACAAGCCGGTTTTGGTACAGGAAATCTGTAAAAGGCGGGCACGAGTTTGTTTTGTTCGACGCCGAAAGCCTTACTAAGAAGCCGGCCTTCGATCATGAGAAGCTTGCTGCTTCCCTGTCTGCAGCGGCAGGCACCAAGTACGCAGCTTTAGATCTTCCATTTTCCGCTCTCATCTACGTCGACAACGACCAAGCCATTGAGTTTGTCGCTCGCAACAACCCGCAAGGGCCACCCGCCGCGACTGATACTCGCTGGAAATGCAGTCTTAGTACGTACACCTGCACTAGAATAAACCCTGCCGATCGCAGCGGGATCAGTTTTCCCCGATCACAACAAAACCGACCTCCGGATCAGCCTAATGCTTCCCCAGACGGAATGTGGGACGCGTTCGTAAAAAACTTTAACGTCTATGTGCGCGCAAAGGGCAGCAAAGAAGATTTCGCCGTCAGCTTTGACGGTTCCGAGAACAACTACTACGCGCTCAATTCGATCAACTGGTCGCCTGATTCAAGAGCCATCGCGGCTTACCGTGTGCGACCGGGCTATCATCGGAAGATTCAATACATCGAGTCGTCGCCCACAGATCAGCTGCAGCCGAAGTATTCGACTATCGAGTATGCCAAACCCGGTGACACACTCGATATCGAGCAGCCGGTTCTGTTTTTGCTCGGCGCTAAAAAGCAGCTTGACGTGGACAAGACCCTATTCTCAAACGCCTACGACATCTCGAATCCCGTCTGGCGCAAAGACAGTCACGCGTTCACCTTTGAATATAACCAACGAGGACATCAGGTGTACCGAATCATCGAAGTTAACGCCACGACTGGTAAGGCTCGCGCGCTTGTTAGCGAGGAGAGCAAGACGTTCTTCTGTTATTCCGGCAAGAAGTATCGTTACGACGTTCAGGATGGAAAAGAAATAGTCTGGATGTCGGAACGCGACGGATGGAACCATCTTTACCTTTTCGACCCTGAGACCGGTCGAGTCAAGAATCAGATCACAAAAGGCGATTGGGTCGTTCGCGGCGTGGAAAAAATCGACGAAGAAAAACGTCAGATATGGTTTCGCGCAAGTGGCATGTATCCCGGTAAAGATCCCTACTTCAACTACTACTATCGAATCAATTTCGACGGCACTGGGCTTACTCGGATAACGGAAGCCGATGCGAATCACGACGTCAGGTTTTCCGAAGACATGAGATTCTTCGTCGACACGTGGTCTCGTGTTGATCTCCCAACCGTCTCACAACTGCGCAGCACGGCCGATGGAAAGGTCTTGCAGGAACTCGAACGGGCAGATATTCAGGAACTCACCAAAGCCGGCTGGCGCCCGCCCGAAGTGTTCACGTCGTTGGCTCGTGATGGCAAGACTGATATCTGGGGCATCATAATCAGACCGACAAATTTCGATCCTGCGAAGAAATATCCAGTGATCGAATTCATCTACGCAGGGCCCCAGGATTCTTTCGTGCCCAAATCTTTCAGTCCGTACTACGCAATGCAGGCCCAGGCCGAGCTCGGCTTCATCGTAGTACAGATTGACGGCATGGGTACTTCCAATCGGTCCAAAGCATTTCAGGATGTCTGTTGGAAGAATCTCGCGGACGCAGGATTTCCCGATAGGATCCTTTGGCACAAAGCTGTCGCTGCAAAATACCCGTATTACGACATCAGTCGTGTTGGTATCTACGGTCACTCCGCCGGCGGGCAAAGCGCTCTGGGGGCCCTTCTGTTCCATCCGGAGTTTTATAAGGCCTGTGTGTCATCGTGCGGTTGTCACGACAATCGCATGGATAAGATCTGGTGGAATGAACAATGGATGGGCTGGCCGCTCGGGACTGAATACGCAGCCTCATCCAATGTCGATAACGCCTACAGACTTCGTGGCAACCTGCTCCTTTCTGTAGGAGAGATGGATAACAATGTCGACCCCGCATCGACGATGCAGGTTGTCAACGCCTTGATAAAGGCTAACAAGACCTTCGATCTGATAGTTCTTCCCGGACAGGGACATTCACCTGGCGGTGAGTACGGCGAACGGAAGCGCTTCGACTTTTTTGTCCACCATCTTCTGGGCATTGAGCCACCGGATTGGAACAAGATTGAACAAAAGCAGGATCCTAAAAGCGTTAGCTCTGTAAGCACTGGGATGTAGCACGGCTTGATGGGTGAGAACGCCAGGGCACCCACGGAGTGGCGCTCCGGCCGATTCAAACACGTCTGCAAGGAGTTGTTTATGAGTTACCGAAGAATATGGCTCACAGCGTATGTGGTCTTGATAGGCTTAGCCCTGTGCTATGCGGCCGTTCCGTCGCTGAGTCAACGAAAGATCCCCCCTGCTGCTAAGGCCCCCGCGAACCAGCCGCGAGATTACCCTGTCAAGCCAGTTCCATTCACCTCAGTGCACTTCAACGACGGCTTCTGGGCGCCGCGGCTCGAGATCAACCGCAAGGTCACCATCCCTTTTGCCTTCAAAAAGGACGAAGAAACAAAACGTATCTACAACTTCGAGCGCGCCGCCGCGGCTCTCCGGGGCGAGACCCTTCAAGATAAGACTCCACCCGGATATCCCTTCGACGACACCGACGTCTATAAAGTAATCGAGGGTGCGTCCTACGCGCTGAGCGTACAGCCAGACCCTCAACTAGATGCTTACCTGGATGACCTGATCGTCAAAATCTCGGCAGCGCAGGAAGCCGACGGATACCTTTACACGACACGCACAATTGACCCGACTCATCCCCACCAGTGGGCGGGCACGAAACGTTGGGAACTGGAGAAGGTTGACAGCCACGAGCTTTACAACCTGGGTCACCTTTATGAGGCAGCGGTAGCACACTACCAGGCAACAGGCAAACGAACCCTGCTCAACATCGCTCTGAAAGCAGCAAACTTACTCGACCAGACGTTTGGACCAGGGAAACAGTCAATCTGGCCGGGCCACCAGATTACCGAAATGGGACTCGCCAAGCTTTACCGCGTTACCGGCGACGCGCGCTACTTGAACCTTGCAAAGTTTATGCTCGACGCGCGTGGCCCTGACGGCTCGCGTGGAAGCGGGCGCAAGTACAATCAATCGCAAGCTAAAGTTACAGAGCAGACAGAAGCTGTCGGTCACGCCGTCCGTGCGACTTACATGTATTCGGGCATGGCGGATGTCGCCGCTCTAACCGGCGACCTTTCGTACGTTAACGCGATCGATAAAATCTGGGGTGATGTCGCTGAGAAGAAGCTCTACATAACAGGCGGGATCGGCGCGACGGGATCGGGAGAAGCCTTTGGTGGGCCGTACGAATTGCCGAACATGAGTGCATATAACGAAACCTGCGCAGCGGTCGGCAACGATTTCTGGAATCAACGCCTCTTTCTCCTTCATGCCGATGCCAAATACATCGACGTGATGGAGCGCACGCTTTATAACGGCCTCATCTCCGGTGTGTCACTCGATGGCATGTCATTCTTCTATCCGAACCCGCTGGAGTCGGCGGGCCAACACAAGCGCAGCCCCTGGTTTGGGGTTGCTTGCTGCCCGGGTAACATTACGCGATTCTTGCCGTCGGTCCCTGGATACGTTTATGCACAACAAGGCGATTCTCTCTACGTCAACCTTTTCGTCGGCAGCACGGCTGAGATCAAGATGGACAACGGACGCAAGCTAAAGCTCGTACAGGAGACGCGCTACCCATGGGACGGCACTGTAAAGATGACCGTCTCTCCAGACCGCAGCAGCAACCTCACGATCAACGTGCGTATTCCCGGCTGGGCGCGGAACGAACCGGTACCCAGTAGCCTCTACCGATTTGTCGATACAGTTGAAGAACCAGTAGTGCTTAAGGTGAACGGCAAACCCGCACCGCTTAATGTTAATAAAGGCTATGCCAGCGTGAATCGCAGATGGAAGCAAGGAGACGCTATCGAACTCGTCCTTCCGATGCCTGTGCGCCGGATACTGGCGAATGAACTCGTGCAAGCTGACCGCGGCCGTGTCGCCCTACAACGCGGGCCCATCGTCTATGCCGTGGAGTGGCCCGACAATCCGGGTGGGCGGGTGCGCAACCTTGTGCTTCCCGACGATGCAAAACTAGTCGCTGAGTTTAGACCTGACCTGCTCAATGGTGTTGAAATCGTAAAAGCCAGAGTCATCAGTCTCGCCTATGACGAGCAAGGAAGCATTAATAAAAGAGAACAGGACTTCACGGCAATTCCCTACTACGCCTGGGCAAACCGCGGCGTTGGCGAGATGCTCGTCTGGATTCCTAAAGACGAGTCGCACGCGCGACCTTTACCCTGGCCGACGGTTGCTTCAACAAGCAAGGTCGCCACATCGGGCGGACAGAACCCGCGCGCGATCAACGACCAGGCCGAACCCCAATCGTCCCGAGATGCTTCAAACTCTTTCTTCCACTGGTGGCCGAAGAAAGGCACAACGGAATGGGTTGAGTTGTCTTTCCAGAATCCGTCCTCGGTTTCGGAGACCGAAGTCTACTGGTTTGACGACACTGGCACGGGACAGTGCCGGGTACCGAAAGCATGGCGTGTCCTTTATAAAGATGGCGAGGAGTGGAAGCCTGTTGAGACGAGCGGTTCCTACGGCGTCGACAAGGACCGCTACAACAAGGTCATGTTCAAGCCCGTCAAGACCAGTGCCTTGCGCCTCGAAGTCACGCTGCAGCCCGAGTGGTCGACTGGCATCCAGGAATGGAAGGTGAAGTAGAGGAGTCTTCAGCCCATCCAGATCATTACTTGGTTCCCCAGCCTCAGGAACAGGCCGAACCGCTGGCAACGCGAAGGCTCACCGAACCATAAGCTAGTACAACCGGTGTCTGAATCGTACAAGACGCCGATCTATCAACCGTGTTAACTGACACCAAAATGATTAGCGTTCAGTGAAGTTGTTGCAAACCTTCGAAGGTCGAAGCTTTCGTAACTCACAGCTCAGGGGAAATTCTGTAGCTGATCACCCCAGACATCGCGAAGATGGTGTCTGCCTAAGGAGGGAGGGAGTATGAAACGTGAGCGCGTTCCAAGGCTAACCATCATAGCGATGGCTGCCGTGCTGGTACTCGGCGGGCAGTCGGTATTTGCGCAGCTACGGGTCGTTGGAGCGATCTCCGGAACGGTTCATGATCCGGCCGGCGCCGTGGTCCCGAACGCTCAAGTTGTCTTGAAGGACTCGAAAACCGGAATTACAAAAGAAGCAACCACGGGCGGAGGGGGTGCCTTCTTTTTTCCGGATTTGGCCAGCGGCGTGTATGAGGTCACCGTGACGATGCCGGGGTTTCAAAGGTCGCTCTTACAAAACATCTCTGTTTCGACAAGCCAGACTACGGACATCCGCGTCAGCCTTGAAGTCGGTCAGCCAACAGAAACAATCACGGTAGTCGAAGGTGCTACGCAGGTGCTTGAGACTTCTTCCCAATTAGTGGCAAGTACCCTGGCACCGAAGGCGGTTAATGAATTGCCGCTCGCAAATCGCGGCAACGTCCTCGCTCTGGCGAGGCTTGCTCAGGGAGCATCTCCTCCCAACGGAGGCAGCACACGTTATAACAACCTGCCCGGCGGCGCGGTTAACGTCACCGTTGACGGAATCAATGATGCCTCGAACGGTTTTAAGAGCGGCGGCACCGTTTTCTTCATGACCGTTCCGGTACGTCTGGGCGCAGTCGAGGAAGTGTCGGTGGAGACGGGCGGACTTGGCGCGGACTCAGGAGCGCAAAGCGGAGCGAATATTAAGTTCACCACCAAGCGTGGCGGCGAACAGTACCACGGCAGCGCGTTCTACGAGCCCCAAAGCGAGAGGTTCAATGCCAATACGTGGTCCAGAAATGCTCAGGGTCTCCAGCGGCTCTTCAATCGGACGCAAAACTACGGAGGCAACCTCGGAGGTCCATTGATTCCTGTTGGTTCCTTGAAAAAGAAGTTGTTCTTCTTTGTCAACTACGAACGTGCTTATTCCCCGATAAACACTGCCCGCACCATTACGGTGTTGACTCCCGCGGCCCAGCGTGGCGACTTTACGTATGTTGCGACGGGGACAAACCAGTTGACAACGCGAAACGTGTTTACTCTTGCCACACAGAGAAACCCCGCGTTTCCGACTACGCTCGATCCGGTCGCGCAGCAGATTCTCGCGGTTAACAATCAGATCCCGCAAAATTCCACCCAGATTGCGGATACCGACCCGAACCGTGACACGTATACATGGGGAGCTGAGAATAACCTCTATGCCTACTTTCCCGCGGCTCGGTTCGATTACTTCCTCACGGAGAAACAGCAGGTGACCTGGGTGTGGAACTACAGGCACAGCTGGCAGGCGGGTGAAAGACGCATGCCCGTACCGGATATTAGCAGGACAAATCCCTTTCGCCTTGGCTACTTTGTTTGGGCCGCCGCCATCCAGTCCACATTTACGCCCCAAACATTGAACGAATTCCGCTACGGAGTGCAGCACAGTGGCGACTCGAATGCATCCGCAGCCTATGGTCCCTACTATCAGGTCGATGGCAAGCCGTTGCGCATCGGCCTCACTCTGCCGTTTGGCCCCACAGTGCCATTTATCGATCAGGTAAACACTACCGGCCGCCATTTCATTACAACGATCTACGACACACTGACGCTGAACCGCGGAAACCACTCCATCACCATCGGCGCCAGCTACCGCAAAACTGATTGGAAGGACATCGCACAGGTATTTCCAGTGCCCACATACACGACCGGTACGCCGAATGGCGATCCCTTGCAAGTGGCCACTGCCTTCACTGCGGCTACACTACCAGGCATTAACCCTAACGAACTGGCCAACCCATTGGCTCTCTATAATACTTTGACCGGTCGCGTTGCCGCCTCAAACTTCACCAAGGTCGTCGACCCCGAAACTCTCAAATACGATGGCTTCCATAACTTCACCTGGACCGCCTCACGCATGGGTGGCGCCTATATACAGGATCGCTGGCGGATCAAACCGACCCTGACCTTGAACTACGGGCTCCGTTGGGAGGTCCAGGGTCCGATGCATGATGTCAAGGGACTTGCCGCAGTCCCAGATTTGGCGAGTCTTTTTGGTCCATCGAGGAGTCTGTTTACTCCGGGTGAACTCAGCGGAAACAACAATCCCACGGTGGAAGTTGGCCGAGTACCGTACAAGACTGATTGGCGCAATCTCGCTCCTAACCTTGGGTTCGCGTGGAATCCAAACATAACCAAGGGTCGGATGGGCAAACTCTTTGGCGGTTCCAAGACCGTCATACGCGGTTCCTATGGACTGGTTTTTTATGACGAAGGCACACAATTCTTTGCTCAGAACCTTGGCACTAACGCCGGTAAGACAATCAATGCCACCACTCTTGTACCGGGACAGCCGGGACAAACCAACCTACCGGCGTTCTATACACTCTCTAACATCGTTGCCAATCCGCTGACAGCATCGTCGTTCGCGTTCGCCACTACCGAGTATAAGAAGGTGCTCAACCAGGCGGACCAGACGTTCGTGCGCACAATCAACGGGTTTGACCCAACGCTGCGGGCGCCCTACACGATCAACTGGAACTTTGGCGTACAGCGCGAGTTGTGGAACAACACTGTGCTGGAAGTCCGATATGTCGGCAATCAGACTCACCTCGCCTGGAGGACAAGCAATCTGAATGAGGTCAACATCTTCGAAAACGGATTTCTGCAGGAATTCAAGAACGCGCGCAATAACCTGACCATTAACCAGTCGGCTGGAGTAGCCAGTTTCGCGAACCAGGGACGCCCCGGCCAGGTGGCGACGCCGATCTTCGACGCTGCTTTCGGCCCGCGAGGCGCGGTGGCGGCAATCGCGGCGGGTAGCGGGTATGCGTCCACCGCCTTCATTACCAACCTGCAAAATGGTGAGGCCGGCGCGCTAGCCACTACCCTGGCCACTAATCAGAACTACGTTTGCCGCATGTTCGGCAGCAACTTCA
>Ga0137366_10001084_pt1 | contig 19600 bp, 16 predicted proteins | sample SagtaG_8_FD_104938 | JGI IMG/M metagenome (GOLD analysis project Ga0137366, IMG submission 104938) | Vadose zone soil microbial communities from Sagehorn Ranch, Mendocino, California, USA - Sage1_L_60_16 metaG | ecosystem: Environmental > Terrestrial > Soil > Vadose zone | place: USA...
GCCTTGGTCAGGCCGGTGACGCCGTGCTTACTCGCGGTGTACCCGGCGGCGAGCGGACGCGGCGCCTGCGCGGCGATCGAGCCATTGTTGATGATCCTGCCGCCCCTGGGCGACTGACGCTTCATCACCCGAAGCGCCTCGCGCGTGCACAAGAACATACCGGTCAGGTTCACGTCGAGCACCCCGCGCCAGACCTCGAGCGGCAGCTCGTCGATCGGGACCTCGGGATGCGACCGCCCAGCGTTGTTGAACAGCAGGTCGACCCGACCGAACGTGTCCCGGGCGTGCTGGAACAACGCAACCACCGACGCCTCGTCGCTCACGTCGGTCGGCACCGGCCGCAGCGGTCCGCCGATGCCCTGGCCGTGCCGGGCGGTCTGCTCCAGCGCGGCCGCACCCCTGCCGGCGAGCACCACCGACCAGCCATCTCCAGCCAGGGCGAGCGCGGCGGCACGGCCAATGCCGCTACCGGCGCCGGTCACGATCCCGACTCGGGCCAGGGTCTCGGACACGGTGTCCTCCCTTGTTGCCAGCGATGCTTCCAGATGCAGAGTGACCCTCAGCGATGATGATGGAACCGGCGACACCTCCGCTGCCGCGACGACCTGCTATCGGTCACCGGTGATGCTGTTGGCGGGCTGGCATGATCACCTCATGGCTAACGTTCAACACGACGGCCGGTACGGCCCCGGCGGGCCCGAGCGCGTCTACCGCAAGACCCGCCCGGCCGAGCACCGCGCGCTCTTACCGGAAGAGGCCTGGGTCGAACGGAGTGAGGACCGGAAAAGATGACCGGCACGGCTCGATGCGGCTGGCACGGACCACGAGGCTCGCACGGGAGGCGCAGACCCGGATGCTGGAAATGATCGACGCCCACTTCATCGAGGCCGTCTCGGCGTTGACGCCAGGGTCGGCCAGGGACCATCGGCTGCCGGTCCGGGAGGGCTCTTCGCTCACAGGGGCACGCTGCCTTGAGCTGTTCGACGCGCAGCTCGCCAGTCGCCACCTCGACCTCGCGGCGCGCTGGCTGCGTGGCCAGGGCAAGGGCTTCTATACCATCGCCTCGGCAGGTCACGAAGGCAATGCTGCGGTTGCCGCAGCCCTGCGCCCAACCGACCCCGCGCTGCTGCACTACCGCTCCGGCGCCTTCTACCTGGAGCGGGCGCGGCAGGTGCCCGGACAGCAACCCCTGCGCGACATGCTGCTTGGCGTCGTCGCCGCGGCCGAGGAGCCGATCGCGGGCGGCCGCCATAAGGTCTTCGGCCATCCCGACCTTGCCGTGATCCCGCAGACCTCGACGATCGCCTCCCACTTGCCGCGCGCGGTTGGGACGGCCTTCGCGATCGAGCGGGCCAAGCGGCTCGGCGTCGCCTGCGCCTGGCCCGCGGACGCCGTGGTCGTCTGCAGCTTCGGCGACGCCTCGGTCAACCACTCGACCGCGACCGGCGCCATCAACGCCGCCTCCCACGGCCCCTACCAGCGGCTGCCGTTGCCCCTGCTGCTGGTCTGCGAGGACAACGGCCTGGGTATCAGCGTGCGCACGCCCGAAGGCTGGGTGCGCAGCGCTCACGGCAACCGCTCAGGGCTCCGCTACCTCACGGCCGACGGTTGCGACCCGGCGGACGCCTACGACGCCGCGCTGCAGGCGGTCGCGTGGGTGCGGGAACGGCGCGCGCCCGCGTTCCTCCACCTGCGGATGGTGCGGTTCGGGGGTCATGCGGGATCCGACGCCGAGGTGGCCTACCGGACACCCGGCGAGATCGCCGCCGACGCTGACCGCGACCCGCTCGTCGGCACCGCCCGCCTGCTCGTCCACGGCGGGGTGGCGACGCCGCAGGAGCTGGTCGGCCGTTACGAGGCGACCCGCCTCGAGGTGCTGGCCATAGCCGAGGACGTGGCGGGGCTGCCGCAGCTACCCACGGCAGAGGCGGTGCTGGCGCCGCTCGCGCCCCGTCACCCCGACCGGGTCGCGGCGGAGGCCGTGCGCTCGGCCGAACCCGCCACGCGTGCCCGGGTCTTCGACGAGCGACTGCCCGAGCACGAAGGTCCCCTCACGCTGGCGCTCGCGATCAACCTGACCCTCGCCGACCTCCTCGCCCTGCACCCCGAACTGCTGGTCTTCGGCGAGGACGTCGGCCGTAAAGGCGGCGTGTACGGCGTCACTCGGGGGCTGCAGCGACGGTTCGGAGCCGCCCGGGTCTTCGACACCCTGCTCGACGAGCAGACGATACTCGGGCTCGCGCTCGGCGCCGGGCTCTCCGGCCTGCTGCCGATCCCCGAGATCCAGTACCTGGCATACCTGCACAACGCCGAGGACCAGATCCGCGGCGAGGCCGCGACCCTGCAGTTCTTCTCCCAGGCCGCCTACCGCAACCCGATGGTCGTGCGCGTGGCCGCCTACGGCTACCAGAAGGGGTTCGGTGGCCACTTCCACAACGACAACGCGATCGGGGTGCTGCGCGACGTGCCCGGGGTGGTCATCGCGTCCCCGGCCAGGCCGGACGATGCCGCCGCCATGCTGCGCACCTGCGTGGGGGCGGCGAAGGTCGACGGTAGCGTCTGCGTCTTTCTCGAGCCGATCGCGCTCTACCACACCCGCGACCTGCACGCCGAGGGCGACCGCGGCTGGCTCGCGCCGTATCTGGAGCCGAGCGGCTGGAGCGCGGCGCACGCGCCGCTGGGCCGCGGGCGGGTCTACGGGGACGGGCACGACCTCACGCTGGTGACGTTCGGCAATGGCCTGTACATGAGCCTTCGGGTGGCGAGGCGGCTGTCGAGCCTGGGCATCGGCTGCCGTGTTCTCGACCTGCGATGGCTCGCCCCGCTGCCGGTCCATGACCTGCTCCGCGAGGCAGAGGCTACCGGGCGGGTGCTGGTGGTCGATGAGACCCGCCGCACCGGCGGTGTGGGCGAAGGCGTCCTCACCGCCCTGGTGGATGCCGGCTTCCGAGGGGCGATGGCGCGGGTCGCAAGCGAGGACAGCTTCCTCCCGCTCGGCGATGCCATGCGGCATGTGCTTCTCTCAGAGGCGACCATCGAGAAGGCAGCCACGGGGCTGGCCAGGTGGCCCGCTGGCACGCAGCGCAGCTGACTGCGCAACGGGCACGCGATAGCCGACGATTCGGCTGGGCGCTCCCCGATTTCCTTACCTCGAAGGCCCGCTGGAGTCAGGGCCCGCGCGGTCATCGGGGCGGGGGCGTCGTGGTCGGCCGGATCGCGCCCCAGCCGCTCGCGCGGGGCTTGAACGGTTACCGTTTCCAGCAGCCGGCGCTTCACGTCGGCGAACAACTCGACCAGCGTCTGGCCGATCGGGTCGCCCGGGCTCGTCGAGCCCCGGGCCGCGGCAGCACCACAGCAGCCGGGCCGTGGCGCCCGGCGGGTCCGCCGCAACCAGCAGCAGCTCCGGCAGCCCCTCGAGCGGCGCGTCCAGCCACGCCGCGATCCGGTCGTCCACGATCGCTCAGCCGACCGACGCGGCCCCGACGATCACCGGACGGCCGTCGTCGCGGGCCACCCGAAGCACCGCATCGGCCCAGACCACCTCGCCGCCGATCCTTGACGCCACCCGCGCCTCAACCACCTCGGCGAGCGGCTGGCCCAGCGCCACAGGGCGAGCAAGGCTGCCCGGTCCACCCGCTCCTCGGCCTCCAGTGGGCACAAGCGGCGCTCCAGCAGGGAGCCGGCAAGGGGACGCCAGGCTCCGCGGCCCACCGGCCGCCGAGCAGGTCGGTGACGCGCTGCAGAGTGACTCCGTGGAATTCGCCGCGGACCACGGCAAGCAGCGCGGCCTCCAGGTCGTTGACCGGCGCAAGCTGGCGGCGGACGACCAGACGGGCTCGCAATCCTTCTGCCATCGCGCCTGCCTCGGAAAACCGTCAGCGGGCCCGGCCCCGAACGCCGACCATACGCAGCAGCGTTGCCAGCTGCTTGGGCAGGGCGTCGCGAGTCTGCTCGGCGACCCGCAGCACACCCACGTCGGGCCGCCGCTTCAGGGCGTCGGTGAACGGGTGATGGTGGCGTTGCACCGTGGCCACCACGGCCACCTCCTGGCCGAGCAGGTCCGATACCGCCACGTGAGCTTCCTACCCCGCCGTCAACAGGAGGCCCAGCAGCGAATCAGGGCCGAGCAGGCCACCGGCGACTGGCGCCGAAGCACGCCCTGCGCTGCGGCGTCGAGTGCCTGATCTCCCAAGCCTCCCGGCTCAGCGACGTCCACCAGACCCGCTACCGCGGCAAGCCCAAGACCTTCCTGCAGCACACCCTCACCGCCATGGCCATCAACCTCATCCGCGTCGACGCCTGGTTCACTGGGACCACAACAACCGGAGCCTGGACCTCCCGACTCGCCAGGCTGACCCACGCCATAGACCCACGCCATACTGGCAACCTGAATTCGCCAGCAGAGTCGAATCCGGGCGGTTCACATCGTGGGTGCTCGCGGGCGCGAACGGCGACGCGACTGGCTGAGCGATTAACCGTGTCCGCCCATCAGTCGCTGTGTCCGCAAACTGGGCTGCGCCAGTGCTCGTGCCACGCGGCTCCTCTGCGTGGGCGCGTCGCTACGCCTGTATTTTTGAGGGACCTCCGGCCCTCTTACCCTGTGACGGACTGGCAGGGTGGATTCCGCATCGACCCTGTGCCGGAATGACCGTGGTGGTGAAGGCGATATCCGTTCCCGGGGAGGAGCCGTGTCGAAACGTCTGGTGCTTTGCTGTGACGGCACCTGGAATACGCCGGACCAGGAGAGCGGAGGGCATCCGTGCCCCACGAACGTCACGAAGCTTGCGCTGGCCGTGGCCGACACCGGCGATGACGGCAAACAGCAGCGCGTCTTCTACCACCGAGGGGTCGGCACGAGCCGCTGGGAACGGCTCCGCGGCGGCACCTTCGGCTTTGGCCTGTCACGCAACGTGAAGGACACCTATCGCTTCATCGTCGAGAACTTCGAGCCGGATGACGAGCTGTTCTTCTTCGGCTTCAGCCGCGGCGCGTTCACCGCGCGCAGCACGGCCGGATTGGTGCGCAACGCCGGCATTCTGCGGCGCGAGTGTGCCGACCGGCTCGACGAGGCCTACGGGTTGTACCGCGACCGGACCAGCCACCCTCGAGGAACCGAGTCGCAGCTGTTCCGGCGCTCCTACTCGCACGAGACGCGGATCCGCTTCATCGGCGTCTGGGACACGGTCGGTGCGCTGGGCATCCCGCTCAACGGCCTGCGCTGGGTGAACGCCTTCAACCGTCGCTGGCAGTTCCACGACACCGACCTGAGCACGACCGTCGACGCGGCGTTCCAAGCGCTGGCGATCGACGAGAAGCGCCGGCCGTTCGAGCCGGCCGTCTGGCGGCAGCAGGAGGATGCCCAGCACCAGCGGTTGGAGCAGGTGTGGTTCGCCGGGGTTCACTGCGACGTGGGCGGCGGCTATCCTGACGCGGCGCTGGCCGACATCGCCCTGGTCTGGATCGCCGACCGGGCTCGGTCCTGTGGGCTCGGCTTGCGACCCGACGCCTTCCCCTCCGTGGTTCCAGCGGGGGCAACCAACGAGGTGGTCGTCGTCGGGCCCGACGCGATGGGCGAGCTGCATGAGTCGCGAACGGCCTTCTACCGCCTGCTGCGGCCCTTCGTGCGGCCCATCGGGAACAAGGACCCAGTGCACGAGTACGCGGCCTCAACCGCGGTGCAGCGCCGGGCCAAGGATCCGCACTACGCGCCCCCTGGTCTGGTTGCCTACCTGGGAGGCCACCATCAAGTGATGGACGTCGAGTGACCGAACGCTGATCGCCTGGCTCCGGCTGCTCAGCAGCCGCAGCACCACACGCATGGTCACCGGCGTGGCGAACGGGGCATGGAGGATTACCCCCGTGTAGGCGGCTTGGGATCGCGGCGAGCTGCCGGCTGGTGCCGCCGCGCCGCAGCATCGGCGAGCTGCATTGGATAGTCCTGATCACGCCGCCGTTGCAGGTAGCTCTTGGAGGAACCTGCGCCCGTTGCTCGTTTACACCGGAGGTCTGACGCCACTGAAGGAGGAGCGGACGTGGGCGAGCATGCGGGCCATGAACCAGATCGCGCCGACGGCGTAGCCCACGTCGATGCCGCGGCGGCGTGGTACCAACGCCCGACATCGACGAAAGGGCCATCCGCTGTTACCGCTGCTCAGAGGGCCAGCATCGTGGTGAGGCGCTGGTATCCGAATGGTTCGTGTCGGAGGGCCGACTGGACCACTGGGCCTACCAGAGTTCACCACGCCGGTGGCGGTGTGAGCCCCGCTTGCGAGAACGTCGCCGGTCACAGGTGCGCAGGTTCGAATCCTGCCGAGGGCACCCTACCGCTTTCCTATCGCCCGCCATACTCGCAGGTCATCGGTACCTGGGGCGGCTGCTCGACTCTTCGAGGTCTGCGTGGTGTCAGTGCCCTCTGCTTGAGGCGATAGGTTTCCGGTAGGCACCGTCGGTGCAAGCTGGTGGCTTCGGTGGGCTCAAGGGAAGGTCATCAGGCCGGTCGATTCGTAGCGGGCCCGTTGAGGCGGATGACGATGCCCTCATTGGCTCGCAGGATGAGGCTGCTGAGGTCGATGCTGTGGTCGCGTGGGTGGGTGGCGGCGAGGAGGTCGTCGGTTGCGTACTCGGCGAACTCGATGGTGGTGGGTTGGTCGCCGAGGTTGAGCATGACGAGGCTCCGGGCGGAGCCGAGGTCGCGGGTGTAGGCCAGGCAGTCCACAGGTGTGTTGCGGATGGGGTGGAAGCTGCCGCGGGCGAGCTCTGGGTGGAGGCGTCGGATGCGCAGCAGGCGCCGGGTCAGTGACAGCATCGACTGTGGATCCTGGAGTTGGACACTGACCGGGTCGACTGCCGAGGGGTCGCCCATGGGGAGCCAAGGTCGGGCCTGGGGCGGGCAGAATCCGGCGTGGGTCGTGGTGTCCCAGCGCATGGGCGAGCGTTCGGGGTCGCGGCCCAGGCGGAGGCCGGGCATGCGGTGTTCCCAGGGATCGCGGACCCGCTCTGGTGGTACGGGGATGTCGGGCATGGCGAGCTCGTCGCCGTAGTAGATGGTGGGTGTGCCGCGCAGGGTGAGCAGGAGCATCATTGCCAGGCGTGCGCGGGCCGGGCCGAGCCTGCTGGCCACCCGGGGTTCGTCGTGGTTGCCGAGCACCCACGTCGGCCCCGCGCCGGCGGCACGACCGCCTCGATCATGTCGATCACCTCGCGGACTGCGTCGGTCTGCCAGGGCACGCCAACGAGCCGGAAGTTGAACGGCAGGTGGAACTCGTCGAGGTTGGTGCCGTAGTAGCTGGCCCACGCGTGGGGGTCGGCGACAGCGATCTCACCAATGGAGACCCGTTCCCTGGTGGCGCTGTACTGGTCGAGGATCGCGCGGAACTGGCGGTAGATGGCATGGACGTCGCCGGCACCGCGGTCGTGGAGGTGCAGTTGGCTGTCGATGTCGCCGTGCGGCCGGCCGAACTCCAAGCGCCCGTCGGTATTGGGTGGGTTGTCGCGCAGCTGCGGGTCTTTGCCGATGATATGGGCGCTGTCGACGCGGAATCCGTCGACGCCGCGGTCGAGCCAGTAGCTGGCCACGTCGAACATGGCCGGCCTGACCTCGGGGTTGTTCCAATTCAGGTCGGGCATCCGGTGCAGGTAGGTGTGGAGGTAGTACTGGCCGGTAGGCTGGTGCCAAGTCCAGGCGGGTCCGCCCCAGTGCGCCAGCCAGTTGTTGGGCGGGCCGCCATCGGCGGCCGGGTCACGCCACAGGTACCAGTCGCGCTTAGCGGCGGTCCGCGCGCTGCGGGACTCGATGAACCACGGGTGCTCGTCGGAGGTGCAGGCGGGCAGGTAGTCGATGATCACACGCAGGCCACGGCGGTGCGCGGCGGCCAGCAGGTGGTCGAAGTCGGCGATGGTGCCCAAGCGGGAGTCGATGTCTTGGTGGTCGGTGACGTCGTAGCCGCCGTCGACCATTGGGGAACGGTAGAACGGGTTGATCCAGATGGCGTCCACGCCGAGGACATCGACGAGGTAGTCCAAGCGCTGGGTGATGCCGGGTAGATCGCCGATGCCGTCGCCGTTGGTGTCGTGGAAGCTCTGCGGGTAGATCTGGTAGAAGACGGCCTGCTGCCACCACCGGTCAGCCGTCATCGGACCAGCCGGAAGAACGAGCGGACCTCGTTGACGAACAGCTCGGGTTGCTCGAAGGCGGCGAAGTGGCCGCCCTTGTCGAGCTCGTTCCAATAGCGGATGTCGATGAACCGCCGCTCGGCCCAACGTCGGGACGGGCGCTGCAGCTCCTTGGGAAAGATCGAGCAGCCGGTGGGAACGGCGACCGTGTCGGTGGACCGCCCGGAGATCCACTCGTTCACCTGCCTGATGCTCTCCCAGTACAGGCGCGCGGAGGAGGCGCCCGTCCCGGGGAGCCAGTACAGCATCACGCTGTCGAGCAGCTCGTCGCGGGTCAGGACGTCCTCGAGATGGCCGTCGTTGTCGGTCCACGCCCACAGCTTCTCGACGATCCAGGCGCACAGGCCCACCGGTGAGTCCACCAGCGCGTACCCGATCGTCTGGGGTCGGGTGGCGTGCTCCTGGGAGTACCCGGAGTCCCATTCGGCGGCGTGCTCCAGCGAGGCGAGCGCCGCCCGCTCCGCCTCGGTGAGGTCGTCGAAGGTCGCTGGGTCCGGCGGCGCCAGCGGCGGGGTGAGGTGGATGCCGGCGACGTGCTCGGGGTCCTGCTGGGCGATGCTGGTCGAGACGCTGGTTCCCCAGTCGCCGCCCTGCGCGCCGTAGCGCCGGTAGCCGAGCCGGGCCATGAGCCGGGCCCACGCGCCGGCGATCCGCTCCACACCCCAGCCCGACCGCGCCGGCTTCTCGCTGAAGCCGTATCCCGGGAGCGACGGGCACACCACATGGAAGGCGTCGGCCGGTCGGCCGCCGTGGGCGGTGGGGTCGGCCAGCGGCCCGATGACCTTGAGGAACTCCACGATCGAGCCGGGCCAGCCGTGGGTGAGGACTAGCGGGAGCGCGTCGGGATGCGGCGAGCGGACGTGGACGAAGTGGATGCCGAGCCCGTCGATCTCGGTGCGGAACTGGGGCAGGGCGTTCAGCCGCGCCTCGGTCGCCCGCCAGTCGTAGTCGTGGGCCCAGTAGCCGCAGAGCTCCCGCAGGTAGGCGAGCGGCACGCCCTGGGACCAGTCGTCGACCGTCTCGGGCTCCGGCCAGCGGGTGCGCTCCAGCCGCGCATGAAGGTCGCTCAGGTCAGCGTCGGGAACCTCGATGCGGAACGGGGTCACCTCGTCGGACATCGTGATGGCTGGCCCTCCTCGGCTCGCGGTCATGGTCGTGGTCGTAATGGCGCGGCTGCCTGTTTGAAGCGGGTGAGCAGGCCGCTGCTGAAGGGGGTGCGGGCGATGGCAGTCAGGCCACCTGCCCAGCCGGCGACGAAGTAGTCCCAGCCGTCCACGGTCCGGGCGCCGTGGTCGGCGGCCTGGCGCAGGAAGGTCAGGGTGCCGCGGTAGTTGAGGTCCCAGGCCAGGGTGGCGGGACCCAGCGGGGCCCCGTCGCTGACCGGGCTGCCGGGGGCGTCCTTGCCCAGCCCGGTGGCGTTGACCACCAGCGCCGGCGAGGGCAGCTCGGCGAGCAGCCGGTCGCAGTCGTCTGGGCCATGCACCTGAGCGAACGAGACCTGGGTGGGGTCGAGTCCGGCACGCGCGGCAACCTGCCGCAGGTCGTCCAGCGCGCGCGGGTTGCGGTCGGCGAAGACGACGCTGGCCGGCCGGTCGGGACGGGGCGTGACAGCGTTGGTGGCGTCGAGGTCGAGGTGGAGGGCGAGCAGCAGCGCGGTGGCGGCGCCGCCGGCCCCCAGGCAGAGGATGTGCAGGTCGCTCAGGGTCCCGGCGGCGCTGCGCCGGACCAAGGCCGGCACGACCTGGGTGAGCGAGAGCGCGTCGCGGGCGTAGGCGGCGACGTCGGTGTCGCTGGCCAGGGTGTTGACCTCATGGGTGAGGTCGACCAAGAGATCGCGTCGCGCCAGGTCCGGCGCGCAGCCCCGGTACAGGCGCAGCTTGTGGGCGGTGACGATCGCCCCGTGCACGGCGGGGTTGTCGCGCATGGCGGCGAGCAGCCGCTGGTAGGTCCAGGGCGGCGCGTCCAGCGGCAGGTCGACGCCGCGCAGGGTCCACGGCTGCCCCAGCAGGCGCGCCCACCGGTCGAACACCGTGTGCGCGAGGGAGCCGCCCGTGCTGACGCCGACGAACACGATCAGCGGCGGACCCTGCCAGCTCGCGACCTGGTCGAGGGTGAGGACCCGGCGGGCGGCATCGGCGCTCATGGCAGGTTCGCGTGCTGGCGGTCCAGGTCACGGTCGGCAATGGCGTGCAGTTGCTGGAAGACGCCGCACAGGACGTCGCCGAGAATCAGGCAGGTCTGCTCGAACAGCGATCCGGCGTGCTGCACGCTCGCCACACCGGTACCGGCGGGGATGACGACGACGAGGTCCGCGGCCCCTGCCAGGGGGCTGTTGGGCGTGGCGGTCAGCGCGACGATCCGGGCGCCGACAGCACCAGCGGTGGCGGCGTGGGCGAGGATGGCGCCGCTGCGGCCACTCGCCGACAGGCACACCAGCAGATCATCGTCGCCGATCGCGGGAGTGACCGTTTCCCCTGCCACGTAGGCGGTCACGCCCAGGTGCATCCAGCGCATCGCCGTGGCCCTGGTGACCAAGCCGGAACGACCCTGGCCGGAGAAGAACAGCCGCCGCGCCTGGCCCGCGGCCGCCAGCAGTGCGGCGAGCGCGACCGGATCCACCGAGTCGATGACCCGGCGGATCTCCGCGACCACCTCGCCCGCCCGCGACACGATCGCACCATAGCCCGGATCGGGCTGGCTGGCGGTACCCGCTGGGGACGGGACCGATTCAGGCATGGCCGCTGTGCCCCCCGATCCGAGCCCGGGCGGCCACCAGCAGCCGGTTGGCCGGCCGGGTGTCGTCGCGGCTGGCGAAGCGCGCCTGGAGTGCGGCGGTCAGCACCGGCGTGGCCACGGCCAGCCGGATGGCCTCCTCCGCGGTCCACCGCCCCATGCCAGTTTCGGCCACGGCCGTGCCGACACCCGCCAATGCCGGGTCGTCCGCCAACGCGGCGACGGTCTGCTCCAACACGAAGGACCGGGCTACGCAGCCAGCCTGCCAGACCCGCATCGCAGCGAGCGCATCCAGGTCCTGATGGGCACAGAGCAGGGCGTACCCTTCCGCGTACGCCTGCAGCAGCGCGTACTCGACGCCGTTGTGAACCGCCTTGACGAAGTGGCCAGCGCCGACCGGCCCGACCGGGGCCACCGCGTCCGGAGCGGCCAGTGCCTCCAGGACGGGCCGCAGCCGCTCGAAGTCGGCCAATGCGCCCCCGACGCTCAGGCCGTACCCGTGGCGCCAGCCCCACTGGCCTCCGCTGACCCCCACGTCCAGGAACCGGATGCCGCCAGCCGCCAGCCGCTCGCTGCGGGGACCAGCGTGGCGCCAGTCGCTGTTCCCACCGTCCACGACCAGGTCACCGGGGCTGAGCAGTTCCGCGAGCTGGTCGAGCACCTGGGCGGTAATCGCGCCGGCAGGCAGCATGAGCCAGATCACCCTCGGGATCTCCAGCGCCCTGATCAGGGCAGGCAGGGCGCCAACGGCGTCGACCCCGGCGCGACGAGCCCGGTCGGCGGCACTGGGCGCCACGTCGCAGCCAATGACGTCATGCCCGACGTCGAGCAGCCGCCACGCCATCGGGCCCCCCATCCGCCCCAGGCCGACCAATCCAAGCCGCATGGACCTCTCCTACGTCCAGAATCGTCCTCGGACGATCTACTTCAAGGCCACCTGGTTGACATTCACCTGCGATAGGCATCCAATATGCAGCCAAAGCTCAGGCATGGATAGATCCAATTGCGGACCGATTGGTTGAGGTTCAATGCAGATCCAGGACGCGCTCGGCGACTGGTCCGCAGGCCCGGGGCCGCTGTACGGGCGCCTCGCCGCCGCGCTCCGCGAGGCGATCGGCCGCGGGGACATCCCGCCCGGCACGGCGCTGCCGCCGGAGCGCTCGCTGGCCAAGCGGCTGGCCATCGGGCGTGGCACGGTGGTCGCCGCCTACGCCCGGCTGCGCGAGGCCGAGCTGGTGGACAGCCGCCAGGGCAGCAGCACCTGGGTGCGCGGCGCCGCCCGCCACGCCGCCGGCGAGCCGCCCCGCGAGGCGCTGCGGATGGCCGCGCTCCGCGACGGGGCCACGCTCATCGACCTGGCCACCACCGCCCTGCCCGCGCACGGGCTCTTGCGGGACCTTGTCGCCCAGCTCGCCGACCAGGCCACCGCCGCCGTGCTCGACGCGCCCGGCTACCTGCCCGGCGGCCTGCCCGCGCTGCGCCGGGCGCTGGCCGCGCGGCTGACCGGCCAGGGCCTGCCGACCACCCCGGACCAGGTCCTGGTCACCACCGGCGACCAGCAGGCCCTGTCCCTGCTCTGCGCCCACGCGCTGCACCCCGGCGACACCGCGGTGGTGGAGGACCCAACCAGCCCCGGCATCCTCGATGTCCTGCACGGCCTGCCCGTCGCCGTCCGCGGCGCCAGGCCCGTGACCGCCGACCGCCATGATCTCGTCCGGCTCATCGACCGGTGCCAGGCGCGCCTGGCCTACCTCACGCCCACCCTCGGCCCCGAGGGACAGGTCCTGAGCCCGGCCGATGGCCCCCGCTTCGCCCGCGCCCTCGCGCAACGCTCCGCCCTGGTGGTCGACGACACCAGCCAGGCCGGGCTCACCTTCCAGCCGGCGCCGCCACCGCTGGCGGCCCACCTGCAGGCCCCCAACCTGGTCACCGTCGGATCGCTGACCAAGCTGCACTGGGGCGGCCTGCGCCTGGGATGGATCCGCGGGCCCGCGCCCCTGATCGCCAGCCTCACCCGCGCCAAGGTCCGCGCCGACCTGGGCTCCCCAGTGCTCGACCAGGTCCTCGCCGTGCGCCTGGTCGGCCACGAAGAGCAGGTCCGCGCCGAGCGGATGGCCGCCCTGCGCGCCTGGCTGACACACGCCACCACCGTACTGACCAACGCCCTGCCCGAGTTCTCCTGGCGAGCGCCTGACGGTGGCCTCAGCCTGTGGCTGCGCCTGCCCGCCGGCACCGCCACCGCCTTCGCCGAAGTCGCCACCCGCGTCGGCGTCGCCGTGGTGCCGGGCGCCCTGCTCTCCCCGCAGGGGGCCGCCGACGACCACATCCGGCTGGTCTACGCCCGGCCAACCGAGGTCTTCGACGAGGGCGTCCGCCGGCTCGCCGCCGCCTGGAACCACTACCAGCGCGCGGCAACCATCTCAACCACCGACTACCCACCGACCCCGGTCCTGACCTGAACCAGCTCGCGCCACAGAGGCACCTCGATGCGATGAGGCCGCCGCAGGAGCCGTTGTCAACGGGTTACCGTTCATCACCCTCTCCTGACGCGAATGCGCCGCTGCGGCGCCAGGCGGATCGGCATTTCCGCTGCTAGTTGGACTGCCCGGCTTGCGAGGATCTGGTCGGTGCCCTGCCGTGGGCACACAAAGCATGGGAACACGCACAAGCTGCAGGTTCGCGCACGGCCAGCCACCGTCGCTCGTAGTGGAGGGACCTTCCAGGTTCCGTAAGTCGATCGCCCGTTGTCGCAAGGTCTGCGCTCGACTTCCGGCAGCTGGCCCCTTTAGGTGCCCACAGCGTGGTGGGGCACGGCTTCGCCAGGCTGAGCGTTACATTCCTGCCCCCCGCAGACACGGACCGACCGCCCGTGGACTTGCGGGCGACGAGCAGCACGACCGGTGCCTCGTCGACCAGGCGGTGCCGCTCGGGCGGCTCGAAGCCGGCGTCGTGGAGCCAGCCGAGGTAGGCCAGCAGGTGCCGACGATGATCAGGATGGAGCGGCCGACCGCGACGATGGCCCGCTTGGCGCCACGGCGCCGGGCGATGCGCCGGTAGCGCTCCCCGAGGAAGGTGTTGGTTCTGCCGGTGGCCACGGCGCCTCGCCCAGGACCCGGGCCAGGTAGGGGTTGCCGTGGCCGGTGGTGAGTTTGCCTTTGGGTTTGCCTTTGGGTTTGCCGGCCCACACCTCCGGGGTGCCGGTGATCACGGTGCTGGACCTGGGGGCGGCTGGCTCCCCAACGACCTCAAGCTGGCGGGGCAGTGCTTTGGGTACTCCCCACCCAGGGTGACCCAGACCCAGGGCGACGGCGTCGCCAGCGCGATCGCCCATGCCGACGACGAGACCTCCCTGGATCTGCAGACCGTGGCGGTGGTGGCCCCCACCGCACAGGTGCGGCTGGTGCAGACCACCCTGGACGGGCTCCTTGACGGGTTCAGCCGGGCGCTGGGCGACAGCGGCGGCGTGCCCGACGTCGTCTCGCTGTCCTTTGGCGGCTGCGCGCTGGCCGAGAACCGGGGCCTGCCCGCCGACACCGCGGTGAGCAACGCGGTGTGCTGGCGATGACGGCGCTGGCCGGGGTGTCCTCGTTGGTGGCGGCGGGCGATGCTGGGTCGACCACCTGTGGGACCAGCGTGGCTGGGACCACGCTGTCCTATCCGGCGGTGTCGCCGTTTGTCACCGCGGTCGGCGGCACCCGGCTCACCCTTGGCCCAGGCAACACCCGCGTCGCCGAGACGGTGTGGAACGACTCGGTGTTCGGCGTCAGCGGGGCCGGTGGCGGCGGCGTGGCCCGCCGGCAGCCGCGGCCGGCCTACCAGGACGGCGCCAACCCCCACGGCCACCGCGCGGTCCCCGACGTCAGCGCGCTGGCCGACGTCGTGCCCGGCTGGCCCGACGTGATCAGCTCCACGCTGCAGACCGTCGGTGGGACCAGCGGCTCGACCCCGTTTGTCGCCGCGGCCACCGCGCTGGTGAACGCCTCGGAGCGCCAGGCCGGCCGTCCCCGGGTCGGGCTGGCCAACGGCTGGTTCTACAAGGCCGCGTCGCAGCCATCGGCCTTCTTCGACGTCACCCAGGGCAGCAACGACCTCGCCGGGGTCGGCTGCTGCCAGGCAGGCGTCGGCTACGACCCCGCCAGCGGGCTGGGCGTACCCAACTGGGCCACCCTGCCCGCCGCGCTCCCCAAGCCAGGCTGAACCCGCTCCCCAAGCCGGGCTGACACGCCCGGAGCCAGGTCATGCCGTTCGCAGGGTGGGCCCGCTTCCCAGGCTGATGGCGAGGGCGAGCAGGGCCAGGCCGGCGGGCAGCGCCAGGGACCACAGGCCGCCGACGGCATAGCAGGCGGCACCAAGGGCGGCGCCAGCGGTGAAGCCGAGGATCGCCGGCCAGGTGTGCGCCGCTCGGCGGCGGGCCTGGGCGGTATCAGCCCGGTCGCGCCGCAGCAGGACCTCGCCGACGTCCATCGTGAAGCGGGTGATGTTGGTGGTCATCACCGCGGTGGCCGGCGCGTCCCGGAGCGAGAGCTGCACCAGGGCGTTCTGCACCGCCATCGCCGCCACGCCGAGCATGCCCGCCAGGACCGCGGTCGCCGCGTTGGGGTCGACGTGGGGCCCTGCGGCGACGCCCAGTGCCAGAAACCCGGCCAGCAGCAGGAACTGCAGCAGGAGCAGCGGCCCGAGCGTGGCGAGGCCGATGGCTTCCAGGCCGGCCGCCAGCAGTCTGGTCAGCCCCAGCACCAGGATGAACAGCGGCACCGACAGCAGCAGCGCGACGCCCACGCGGCTACCGGTGACGAGGTGAGCGGCGAGGATGGCCAGGTTGCCGGTGATGTGGGCGACGAACAGGCCGCCGAGCCCGAGGAAGCTGATCACGTCGGCGCTGCCGGCGATCACGCTGAGTACGGTGGGGAGCAGTTTCAGGCCGAGTGAGCTGTCGACCGACGGCGCCAAGGGCCGGCCTTGGGAGGGCCGGTCTGGCGGGCCGGCCCTACGCATCGCCGGGCGTTCGGGGTCGGGGTTGTTTGGTGGCTGTGGACCGGGCAGCCATTACCGGTGGTGGCTGGCTGCATCTGCTGGGGTGTCGGCGCTGCCGGGGTGGGTGAGGTGTTCGGGGACGACGACCCGGTCGAACAGTTCCTGGCTGACGCCGAGCTTGAGGGCAGCCTGCTCGAGGGTCAGGTCCTGGTCGATGGCCAGGTGGGCGATCTTGGAGGCCTGGTCGTAGCCGATCACCGGCGAGAGCGCGGTGACCATCATCACCGAGCGGTCGATGTTGCGTTGTAGCTGTGCCTGGTTGAGCTGGGCACCTTCGATGAGGAAGCGGCGGAAGTGGTCGCACATGTCGCCCAGGATCCGGATCGAGTGCAGGAGGTTGTCGATAATGATAGGGCGGAAGGCGTTCAGTTCGAAGTTGCCTTCCTGCCCCGCGATGGCCACGGCGGTGTCGGAGCCCATGACCTGGATGCAGACCATCAGCATGGCCTCTGCCTGGGTGGGGTTGACCTTGCCGGGCATGATCGAGGAGCCGGGCTCGTTGGCGGGCAGTTGCAGCTCGCCGAGGCCGGCGCGTGGCCCGGAGGCCAGCCAGCGCAGGTCGTTGGCGAACTTGCACAGCGCCACCGCCAGGCCCCGCAGCGCCCCGGACGCGCGCACCAGCCCATCCAGGGAGGCTTGGGCGGCGAACTTGTTGGGCGCGGTGACGAACGGCTGGCCGGTCAGCTCGGCGATCAGGGTGGCGGCCTGCTCGCCGAAGCCGGGCGGAGCGTTCAGCCCGGTGCCGACCGCGGTGCCACCCATGGCCAGCCGGTGCAGGCCGGGCAGGGTGCCGGTGAGGTGGTCGACGGCGTCGTCGAGTTGGGCGACGTAGCCCGACCACTCCTGCCCGACCGTCAGGGGGGTGGCGTCCTGGAGGTGGGTGCGGCCGATCTTGACCACCTGTCCCCACTGCTGGCTCTTGTGGGCGGCGGCGTCGCGGAGCCTGCCGACCGCGGGTAGGAGCTGCTGGGTGATGGCGGTCGCGGCGGCGATGTGCATCGCGGTGGGGAAGGTGTCGTTGGAGGACTGGCCCATGTTGACGTCGTCGTTGGGATGGACCGGGTCCTTGGAGCCGAGCTGGCCGCCGGTGAGCTGGATCGCGCGGTTGGAGATCACCTCGTTGAGGTTCATGTTGGACTGCGTCCCCGAGCCGGTCTGCCACACGTACAGCGGGAATTCGCTGTCCAGCTTGCCGGCGATCACCTCGTCGGCGACGCGGACGATCAGGTCGGTCTTCCAGCGGGGCAGGCGGCCCGCGCGGCCGTTCAGGATCGCCGCGGCCTTCTTGACGTAGCCGTAGGCGTGGTAGACGGGCTTGGGCATGCGGTCGTCGCCGATGTCGAAATGCACCAGCGAACGTTGCGTCTGGGCGCCCCAGTAATGGTCTGCCGGGACGTCGACCGCGCCGAGGGAGTCGGTCTCTCTGCGGGTGCCGGTCGCCTCGATCCCGATGGGTAGGTTTTGGATCTGTGGGCCGGGCTGCTGGTGCGTCTCGTGCGGGGCGCTCATGGCGACGCCGCCTTGACGGGCCGGTACAGGGGCTGCCACATGGCGTCCTGCACCTGCTGGACGGGGTCGGTCAGCTTGGCCTGCGCCAGGCCTTCCCGGTCGGCGCGCTCGGCCACGGCGACGGCGACCGTGGCGGAGGCGGCGCGCAGGTTCTCCACCTGTGGCAGCACCGAGGCACCCGGGGTGCTCACGTCGACCAGGCCGGCGACCGCCTCGGCGGCCGCGACCAGCATCCCGTCGCTGACCTGCCGTGCCCGGGCGACGATGGCGCCCAGCCCCAGGCCCGGGTAGACCAGCGCGTTGTTGGCCTGCCCGATGGCGTAGATGACGCGGTTGTAGGTGACCGGCGGCACGGGAATCCCAACGGCGATCAGGGCGCGACCATCGGTCCAGCCGATGAGCTGCTCCGGCATGGCCTCGATCCGCTCGGTCGGGTTGGAGATCGGGAAGATGATCGGCCGCTCCACATGCCGGGCCATCTCGCGGACGATCGGCTCGGTGAACGCACCGTGCACTGTCGACGTGCCGACCAGCATCGTCGGCTTGACCTGGGCGACGACCTCGGCCAGGCCAATACCGGCGGAGCCGTCGTGTCGCCAGCCGGCGACCTCGGCGCCGGGGCGGGCGTAGGCGACCTGGAAGTCGCGCAGGTCGTCCATGTCGTCGGTGAGCAGGCCCTGCCGGTCCACGCACCAGATCTGCCGCGTGGCGGCGTCCCGGTCCTGGCCGTCACGGACCATCGCGTCGCGGAGCTGGTCGGCGATCCCCACCCCCGCGGTCCCGGCCCCAAAGATCACGACCCGCTGCTCGCGCATTGGCGTGCCGGCCACCCGCACCGCGCCGAGCGCCGCCCCCAGCACGATCGCGCCGGTCCCCTGCACGTCGTCGTTGAACGTGCAGACGTGGTCTCGGTAGTGCTCCAGGATCCGCCGGCCGTTGCTGGGGCCGAAGTCCTCCCAGTGCAGCAGCGCTCTGGGGAACAGCTTGGTTGCCGCGCTCACGTAGGCGTCGATGAAGTCGTCGTAGCGCTGCCCGCGCACGCGGCTGTGGCGGTTGCCCAGGTACAACGGATCGTTGAGCAGCCCTTCGTTGTCAGTGCCCACGTCCAGCGAGACCGGGATCACCCGGGCCGGGTCGACCCCAGCCGCCGCCGTATACACCGCCAGCTTGCCCACCGCGATGTCGATCCCGCCGACACCCCAGTCGCCGATCCCCAGGATCTCCTCCGCATCCGAGGCCACCAACAGGTCCACGTCCTCGGGGCCGAGCCCGAGGTTGCCGAACGCGGCCTCGATCCGGTCGGGCTGGTCGATCGACAGGTAGACCCCGCGCGGGCGGCGGTACTCGTGGCTGTACCGCTCGATCGCCTCGCCAACGGTCGGGTCGTACACGATCGGCAGCAGCTCGCGCAGACGCTCAGCCAGGACCCGGTAGTACAGCACCTCGTTCCGGTCGTGCAGCCCCTCCAGAAACACGTTCTTGAGCAGGTCGCTGGGCTGCGCCTGCAGCTGCGCGTAGGCACGGTCGGCCTGCTCGTCCAGGCTGAGGGCTGCCGCCGGCAGCAGCCCGTCCAACCCCAACGCCACCCGCTCGGTGGGCGTGAACGCCGTCCCCTTGTTCAACAGCGGGGTCTCCAGCACCTCCACACCACGCGCTGTGGTGACGTACGCGTCGCCATCCTCACGAAAATTCCGTTTCGCCAACACCGATCCGCCTCCTGCCGCCGACACAGAATTCACCCCGCAAAAACAGCGCGGAACAGCCGTACGACGCCCTAGGTATCCGAATGCGCCCCCGACAAACCGATGGCCTCGCTCGCTACTCGAGGAACTCCAGCAGCTCGCGTCGACCTGCGGGGATCACGACGCCTCTCCCAGATGCCAGCCCGGCCCGACGCGTCGCGTCCGCGGACGGGGCGAAAGGGAGCGGCAAGGAGATTACCCTCGGCTGGTAGGGCGCGGCCGAGGTTCTGGTCGGTGCGGACGAGGTTAGGGTGCCGATCGTACGAAGGAGGGGAACGGTGAAGGTGGGTGTGGTTGGAGTGGGTGCCGTGGGAGCGGCCACGGTGCTGTCGTTGATCGAGCGTGGCGGGATGTGCCGGGAGATCGTCCTGGTGGACCGCACGCCCGAGCGGGCAGGCGGGGTCGCCACC
>Ga0137366_10001088_pt1 | contig 19589 bp, 13 predicted proteins | sample SagtaG_8_FD_104938 | JGI IMG/M metagenome (GOLD analysis project Ga0137366, IMG submission 104938) | Vadose zone soil microbial communities from Sagehorn Ranch, Mendocino, California, USA - Sage1_L_60_16 metaG | ecosystem: Environmental > Terrestrial > Soil > Vadose zone | place: USA...
ATCCTGAATGTACGCACCTAAAGCACTTGACCGCTGCCCCCATTCTCCTCCACTGACTCCTCTTCCATAGTTCGTGGGAAGTCCCAGATAGAAGTCGGCGCCGCCATAGCCGCCGGTGCCGGTTGGGGGAGCGGAGGAGGTGTAGATTCCCGTGAAGTTGATGCTCCCCAAAGCACCGTTATTACCGGTGTAAAAAGTGTTGACGCGATAGCGCCAGAACTCAAACCCCGTATGGAAAACGTGGTGGCCGTAATTGATGATCGCTGTATCGGAAGCCTGTATCACAGCATCCTGGAACTTTTGCTGGACTCCAGAGCTGCCGATACCGCTCGGGATCCCGCCCGGGAAACCGCTAGGGAAACCAATCGCAAGCAATCCGGCAACGCCGGCCGGGTTGCCATTTCCTATCCCCAGCTGGTCTCCCAGGTCGCCAACGGAACTGTCAAACTCAGTCCCGTTGTGCAGTTTGATGTGATTAAACCCGACCCGAACATCATTCAGAACCCTCGAACTAAAAGTGTGACTCCAGTCCACAACCGTGTTGTCGATTGGAGCGTCCGAGAAGCCGGTTCCGACCAGCGCGAAGGAATTTATTTTCGGATTGTGCTGTTTGGCGTGAGAATAACGCCCGAAAATATGGTCACTCGCGGTAGCGTTGTAGTCTATCTTGACGTCGTACTGGTTGTTATTGAAAACCTCCGTGTAGGTATTAATGGCGTTGCCCACGAGGCCAGTGCCGGTAGCGGCCGGGTATAGGGATGAACTGAACAATGCCTGAGCCACAGTATTGATCGGCTCCGTGATTACGTTATTCAAGAACGGGGCATTGCCGTTTAAGGGGTCGTACAGCTGCTGGCTGGCAGTGGTACAGATACCCCCACTGAAACCAGTGGTGCAGATATCACCAAAGTCTCCGGTTCTCTCTCCGGCAGTAAACACGCTAAACGTCTGGGCCGTAGACGGGTGATCGAAGCGTTGGCCTTGGTAGTCGAAGAAAAAAAATAGCTTGTTCTTGACTACTGGACCGCCGACCGTGCCCCCGAACATATTCCAGCGAAGTGTGGGTTTGGGCAATGGGCCTGTTCCTTGGTTAATACCTTTAAAGCCATTTTCCCATTGGTTCGAATTCAGCTTGTCGTTTCTGAAATATTCCCAAAGGTCACCATGGAAGCTGTTTGTTCCAGATTTGATGCTGGTACTTACGATGCCTCCCTGGAAATTGCCGAATTCGGCTGAGGCATTGCTCGTGATCAGGTTGAATTCCTGGATGGCGTCGGGAGCGGGAGTATATCCCAGCAAGTTGTCTGACACTTGGTTGTTGTCCATACCGTCCAGGATGAAGTTGTTGGCCTGCTCGCGATTGCCGTTGATATACGGCCTTGCTCCACTGGCGGTGTTGTCGCCGTTGTTGAAATTCGCTGGATCGGGAGAAATTGAGCCCGGCGAGAGCAACGTTAACTCGACATAATTTCGCGTCGCCAGCGGTAATAGGTCGTTGGTTACAGAATCAATAATGGTGCTGACCTGGGTTGTTTCAGTCTGCAAGACCGGTGCAGCGCCCGTCACTTCAACTGTCTCACTGACCTGACCCACTTTCATCTGAACGTCCACTCGTCCCGTCTGGTTAAGCACGAGCGTGAATGCTGGAATCTGGGATGTACTAAAGCCAGAGGCCGACACCTTGACCGTGTAAGAACCAATTGGCAGGCGGGGCAGTGTGTATGCCCCAGCATCGTTGGTCTTGGCCGCCCACACCGTACCGCGATCGGTATCGGTTGCAATGACGTCGGCGCCCCTAACTGGAGCACCACTTGGATCAGTAACCGTTCCAACAATGGCCGCCGTCACTTCCTGCGTCCAAGCGGTCGGAGCTAGTCCTAGGGAAAGTAAAAGGGAAACAACCAGCGCAAAGGAAAACAGTCTGCCTGTGCTCATCTCAGAACCTCCGGGAAGACAATGTTCAAACCGCACAAACTTTGGTTGATCGAATGCTATATAGCAGGTGAATAGCGCTCGTCAAGCAAAAAATGCAAATTGTCGAGGAAAATTTGTAAAAGCTTTTGGCAAACTGCTCTATAACGACTCGTACCTGTGCAAAATCCTGTAAAACACCCTGGCACTCGCAGAAAATTGCCATCAATGTGTGCGCTGTGGCTCTTGCACTCACCTCCCACCGAAACATTATTGCGACCTCATGCCCAATTGCTATATGGCTAACTTGGGCCCCGCCGATGGGTTTTTTTTCGGCAGCCCTTTACATTTGGACGCTTCTTCGCTATATAGCAGAGAACCGTTATTCTTGGTTTTAGAATTCTCTCTATAGTGAGAATGGAGATTGCGATGGCACGAAATGGGCAGAACGGGATGCCCGCCTATCAGCGAATTCAGGGTGCAATCCGTGAGCGGATTGATGCCGGGGAGCTAAAACCCGGCGATGCAGTGAATTCCGAGAGGGAGCTTGCCAAGATCCACGGAGTGAGCTTGATGACTGCCCGTCATGCGCTCGCTGGCCTTGAGAGCGAGGGCATGGTGGAACGCCGCCGAGGTGCGGGCACCTTCGTAGCGCCGCCACGAATACATTTCAACAAGCTGATGAGCTATACCGAGCAGATGTCGAGCCGCGGCCTCGCCCCCAACTCGAAGGTCATCGCTTCCAAAATTATTGACGACGAAGACGAGATCGCCGCGCGGTTGAATCTGCCGGCGGCAAGTCGCATGGTGAAGATTGAAAGAATCCGGCATACCTCAGAGGAGCCGTTCGCCCTCGAAGCCTGTTATCTTCCAGCAGATGATTTTCCGGGACTGGTGCGCGCTCCCTTGGCGCGGACTTCGCTGTTCGCAACGCTCGAGCGTGATTTTGGCGTCGAGATCACGTATGCGGATGAAGAGGTGGACGCAACCGCGGCTGACACTCGGGTGGCGCAGTTGCTGGAAGTTCCACGCGGGTCTCCGGTGTTGCGAATACGGCAGGTGATCCATGCCTCGAACGGCAAGGCGGTGGTTTACGTAATCGGATTCTATCGCTCGGAGCGACACTCGTTGTTCATACGCCGCTTCCGGTGAGCGTTGGACTGAATTCGCAATCCAAGTCTGTCGTTTACGAAGTCAGGACCAGTTCGTGCATTTCCGCTGAGTAGTGTGGAGGAGAAATGCCTCTTACTTTAACGGATTGGATCGTCATCATCGGCTACCTGCTGGTGAACCTTGCGATCGGAATTTACTATCGCCGACGCGCCAGCGGCAATACCGAAGAGTTTTTCGTCTCAGGAAGGGACGTTTCGTGGTGGCTGGCCGGGACGTCAATGGTTGCCACAACCTTCGCTGCGGACACGCCGTTGTTTGTTTGCGGCGTCGTAGCCAAGCAGGGAATTGCCGGCAACTGGATTTGGTGGGCGTTCTGCGTTGGTGGCATGCTCACAGTGTTCTTTTTTGCGCGTTACTGGCGCCGGGCCCAAATTCTCACCGATGTGCAATTCGTAGAGATCCGCTATGGAGGCAAACCCGCGGCATTTCTTCGCGGCTTCAAAGCCATCTACCTCGGCCTGTTCATGAACTGCTTCATCCTGGGATGGGTCACAAAGGCGATGGTCAGCATTATCACGGTGTTGCTCGGTCCAGCGATCGCGCAAGGACGTGTGCTCGATTTCGGATTTCTCGGGCGCCACACGCTCGGAGATTCCCAGACAACCGCGTTGGCCATTTGCGTCTTTGTGCTGATTCCGTTCACCGGCCTGTACACATTCATCGGCGGGCTGTGGGGTGTGCTGGTGACGGACCTGTTTCAGTTTGCGCTCAAGATGGCGATGATTATTGTGTTGGCATGGGTGGCTGTGTCACAGGTCGGGGGAATGCACGGTCTAATGGCACATCTCGAAAACATCCGGGCGCTTCAGAGCAATGCGCAGGGAGCTACATCGGACCCAACCGCCTTTCTACCCGACTTTCGTCAAGGATTGACCGGTGAAGCTTTGTGGACATTGCCGGTGCTGACGTTCTTGGTTTATCTGGGAATGCAGTGGTGGTTGGCGTGGTATCCAGGAGCGGAGCCGGGCGGTGGCGGATATGTGGCGCAACGCATGTTCAGCGCGAAAGACGAGAAGAATTCTTTAGCCGCAACTCTCTGGTTCAATATTGCGCATTACGCACTGCGTCCTTGGCCCTGGATCGTCACGGCACTTGTCGCGATCGTCGTCTATTCGCCAAATGGAGGCATTCATCCGAGTGAAGCGTTTGCGCAGAATCCTGAGCAGGGTTATGTGATGGTGCTGCGGGATTATTTGCCGCCGGCGTTGCGCGGGCTGATGGTCGCCGCATTTCTTGCGGCATTCATGTCAACCGTGGGAACGCAGCTGAACTGGGGCTGCTCATATCTGGTGAACGACCTCTATAAACGCTTCATGGTTCGCAATTCGCCGGAGCGGCATTACGTGTTTGTGAGCAGGCTATTCACGGTCCTGCTAGTCCTCGTCAGCGGATATACCGCATCGCAATTGAATTCCATAGGCGAAGGTTGGGGAGTGGTGCTGAGCATCGGCTTCGGCACCGGCGCAGTTTACATCCTGCGATGGTACTGGTGGCGGATCAATGCGTGGAGCGAAATCTCCGCGATGATTGCTGCCGCGGCCGTTACCATCGCGCTGAATGCCCACTTTTTTGGGAAGTCGCTCATCACGTTCTCGGGGACCGCGGCCCTTGTCTATGCAAAGCAGAGTTTGGTGATCGGCAGCATTACAACTATCGCCTGGTTAATTACGACTTTCTTGACCCGCGCAGAGTCGGAAGTGACCCTGGTCAATTTCTATCGACGAGTTCATCCGACCGTGCACGGCTGGCATAGGATTGCCAGGCTGGTTCCAGAAATGCCCGAGGTTCGAGACCTGGCAAGCAATACATTTAACTGGGTCATGGGAACGATTCTGGTGTACGGATGTTTGTTTGGAATCGGCAAGCTGATATTTGGTCAGTGGATTTCGGGCGCGCTGATGCTGCTCGTTGCGGCGGTGGCCGGATACCTGATTTTTTGGGATCTATCTCGGCGACGTTGGGAAAAACTTTCAGGCAACGAAGCCAATGCTCCCTCGTATGCTGCTCAGGTGAGGTGATGCGAGTCGCGCCCTCCTCTCGCTACTTCTTCGCTATTCTTGCGTAACTGACTTGACCAAGTTTCTCGGCCGGTCCACGTCCAATCCCTTCCGTACAGCGACATGATACGCGAACAGCTGTAACGGGATCATTTCGAGAATAGGCGCCAGAAGTTCAGGGGCGCGCGGGATGAAGATGGTGTGATCGGCAAGTGCGGAGACCTTAGTGTCTCCCTCTGAGGCCAGGGCAATCACTCTTGCGGACTGCTTCTTGAATCCGCGCAGGTCCGCAACACTCTTCTCGTATCGCAATACCGAACCGGAATCATGGCGGTCGCAGGTTGCAATCATCACAACCGGCAGATTTTCATCGATCAGCGCATTTGGCCCGTGCTTGGTTTCGCCGGCGGGATATCCCTCGGCGTGCACATATGAGACTTCCTTCAGTTTCAGTGCGCCATCCATGGCGATCGGATAGTGGATGGCGCGTCCGAGAAAAAGAAAATCTTCGAAGCGATGGAACCTATCCGCGAGCTGCCGACACACATCGGTCGATTGCAAAAGGGCCTCGGCTTTTTCCGGAATAGCAGACAATTCTTCGAGCCAGATCCGAAGCGCATCTCTAGAAATGCTTTCTCTCACTTGCGCCATATATGCGGCCAAAAGAAACAGCACCGCCATCTGCGCCGTGAAGGCCTTCGTAGACGCGATACTGATTTCTGGTCCTGCATGCGTGTAGAGAACGCCGTCCGCCTCAGTTGCTACGGTAGAGTTGAGAACGTTTGAAATGGCAATGGTGCGAGAACCTTTTTGTCTCGCCAGCCGCTGGGCCGCCATAGTGTCGGCGGTCTCGCCGGATTGGGTTATCGAGATTGTGAGTTCCTCGGGGCCGATCGGCGGATTGCGGTATTCAAATTCGCTGGCGTAATCCACGTCCGCGAATATGTGCACCAGTTCCTGAAACATGTATTGCCCCGCCATCCCCGCGTGACGGCTCGTCCCGGAGGCAATGATATTGATACGGCGCATTGAGCGAAGTTCGGCCGAGCTTATCCGGATCTCATTCCCTATATGCACCTCAACGTCCTGCAGCGAAATGCGTGAAGAAATCGTATCCCTGAGCGCTTGTGGCTGCTCAAAAATTTCTTTGAGCATGTAGTGGGGAAATGTGTTTTTGTCCGGCATTTGGTTTCAGCGTGCTATATAGCTAACCGCGACGATGAGGGAGGGCCTGAGCCCCATCAGCAGCGACTTGACGTTGTGCTATATAGCATCATCGACGTTTATTGCCGACGTGTCAACGGCCTCTCTGCGACCTACGGCACTGGTGGTCGCGGCAGTGCGTTAGAGCGATCTATTACCCACTGCGGAAACTGCGGCGTGTTTCTGGGCGGCCTTCCCCGCGTGATCGCCCAGTGATCAATCCAGTTCGTTCCTTCTTCTCCGACGAACTCATCGGGCATGCTGTAGGCGGAATCGCTCAACGCGTCCTGCAGCGAGACGAACCTGTAGCCTCGCTTCCGCAACAAATCCAGTAGTTCACCAATGTGGTCGGCTTCAAGCCAATTGCCGTGAAGTAACAGGATCTGCTTTGGTTCATACCCCAAAAGGTCCTTCGAGAATTTTTCGTAGTAATCGAATACCTGGCCCGTGTAGGAGAGATACGAGCCGACCAGTTGCTGCTGGAGTGCGGCGTCGCCGCGCTTGCGAGCATCTTCATAAACTCCGGCATACATCCAGTCCCACGCGTCCATGGTTACCGGCGCAATGCGATACCCTCGGCTCACCAGGAACGCTTCCGCCTGGCGGCGAGTTTCAAGGTCACGGCCGGTGTCCAGATAAGGATGCCTGAAATATCGCAGCTTCATATGGTTCTGATTGAGCAGCATTGCGGTCACGGTTTCCCCGCGAACGACTTCTTCTTCCCAATCCTTCAAAGCGACACGGCTCAACGACGCATGGCTGTACGTGTGATTGCCCAGTTCGAAACCGTACTCGGGCCACATGCTGAGGGCTTTGATCCGGTCATCCACTTCGCCAAACTTGTATAGTTTCTTTTCGTTGACGAATCCGACAGCGGGGACCTTTTGGTCGCGCAGAGTTCCCAAAAGCTTGGAGGTCATTTCTATAATTTCGCCCCCGGAGGTGCCTCCGCCGGCCGCGGGGAGATCGTCTATGGTGATGGCGATTTCTCGTGGCGAAGCGCTCTCCGCACATAGCAACCCAGTCGCGGCCATAAGCACCGGGAGTATGAGATTGAATTTACGTTTCATGGATGTAAGCTCTTAATGCTTTTACCCGAAGTTCGGTAGGATACGCAATCCTTCAAACGCGTGTCTGCGCTTCCAAACCGGGGTAGGGTTAACAGAAATCAGGTCAAGTTTCTATCCCTGTCGCGAGCGGGATGGACCAAATAACTTGACATTCAGACCCACTTGCACGTTCAATACGCCGTGATGGAAACGATATCTGCGGCCCCCGTCGCTCGCCTCAAGCGATCACTCACTCTTTGGGACTTGATTCTCTATGGCGTAATCGTGATCCAGCCAGTCGCGCCGATGTCGGTGTTTGGCGTGCTATCGAGCCGCGGACACGGCCATGTGGTCACAACCATCCTGATCGCACTGGTGGCGATGTTGTTCACAGCCATCAGCTACGGGCGAATGGCGCGCGCCTATCCTAGCGCAGGATCGGCGTTCACTTATGTGGGTCAGGAAATCAACCCTGCGCTCGGCTACATAACCGGTTGGAGCATGGTGATGGACTACATGCTCAATCCGATGATCTGCATTATTTGGATAAGCCAGCAGGCCCACGTTTTTGCTCCTGGCATTTCTTATGGGATATGGGCGATTTTCTTTGCACTTGTATTTACCAGTCTGAACATTCAGGGAATCAAAACTTCCGCACGGGTGAACACAGTTCTGGCGATAGGAATGGGGATAGTCATCGGCGCGTTCTTTGTTGCTGCAGCCCGTTACATTTTCGGCAATGCTCATGATGGCGCTGCCTTTCTCACGCGTCCCTTTTATGACCCGCTAAGCTGGAACACAAAGGCCGTGTTGGGCGGCACTTCCATCGCGGTGCTCACCTATATCGGCTTCGATGGCATCTCGACGCTATCGGAAGAAGCTGAGAATCCGCGCCGCAACATCCTGCTGGCTACCGTGCTGACCTGCGTCGTAATTGGGTTGCTATCGGCATTGCAGGTCTATGCCGCGCAGTTGATCTGGCCGGCATCTGAGCCCTTTCCGAACGTGGATACCGCCTTCACCTTTGTGGCTGGCCGGGCCTGGGCGCCTCTTTTTGTGATCGTGGGATTTACGCTTGTGGTTGCAAACTTCGGTTCCGGCATGGGTGCGCAGTTGGGTGCCGCTCGCCTGCTGTATGGCATGGGACGAAGCAATGCTTTACCAAAATCTTTTTTTGGGGCAGTCGATCCTAAGCGGCACGTTCCACGCAACAATGTGCTTTTCGTTGGCGTCCTGGCTCTGGCGGGCGCCTTCCTTCTTCCGGCGGTTGCGGGCGCCGCCACTGGTTATGAACTGGGCGCGAACTTGCTGAATTTTGGCGCCCTCATCGCATTCATGGGAGTCAATGCCGCATCCTTCGTGCGCTATTACCTTCACGAAGATAAGAAAAAACTCAGCAATTTCCTGCCGCCGGCTCTCGGGTTCGTGATTTGCGCACTACTGTGGCTGAATCTCAGTCCCAAAGCACTGATTTTTGGTGCTGTGTGGATGGCGATTGGCATCGCATTTGGCGCATGGAAAACGCGCGGTTTTCGCAGCAACCTGGTGAATTTCGAACTTCCTCCTGAAGAAAGCTAAAGATCGTCCGGTGCCAGTTCAGTAGAGTTAACATGTGAGTACAATTCCTTTCATGAACATCGGATCATCTACCATCGGAGCTCTCGTCATTGCATTTGGCTTCGTTTTCATGGCAGCCAGCTCGTTCGCCCAATCAATCCCAATCAAATGGGAGGAACTCACCGCGCCGGATTTTGTCAAAGCCATTCAGCAGGCCCAAGGGACATGCCTTTTGCCTATTGGCATCCTTGAGAAGCATGGCGCGCACTTGCCCTTGGGAAACGATCTGATCAATGTGCGGTATGTTTCCGAGCATGCTGCGAGCGAGGAGTACGCTGTAGTGTTTCCTGCGTATTACTTCGGACAAATTTTCGAAGCGCGTCAGCAGCCGGGGACGGTTGCTTACAGCTCACACATGCAGCTTGAGTTGCTGCAGGAGACCGCTGATGAAATGGCCCGGAACGGCTGCAAGAAGATCGTCATTGTGAACGGGCATGGCGGTAACAATAACCTACTTCCGTACTTTGCACAGTCGCAACTGGCGTCGCCCCACGACTATGTTGTTTACGTTTTCGAGCGGCCTTCTCATAATGAGGCCGCGGGTCGTCCGCCAATGAAGTCTTCCCAATACGCGGTGGACTTTCACGCCGGAGAAGGCGAGACTTCGCGAACTATGGTCTCTCGTCCGGACCTGGTGCATTTGGACCGGGCCAAGAGCGAATCCGGTGAAGATCAAGCGCGGCAACATCTACCTGACAGCCTTTACAGCGGTATCTGGTGGTATGCCCGTTTTCCAAACCACTACGCAGGAGACGGGTCTGTCGCCACGAAAGAACTCGGGGAGTTTGACACGAAAGCGGAGATCAACGACCTTGTGACAGCCATTCGAGCCGTTAAGGCAGATGCGGAGAGCCTTAGGTTGCAGCGGGAGTTCAGCGAGAAAGCGACTCACCCGTTGGACACAAAGCAATAGAGTCAGAATAGCCGCGCTTTGGTTTTACCTTGACCCTTGCACAATTGCGTAGGAGCGGGGGAAAGCTCCACGGCTGGTCTTTTGGGGATAGAACGACTGTCGATTTTGGGGTAGGCGACGACTTCGGTAACGGAGTTCAACGGTTGTCCTCTGGTGTAATCTTTTTAGAGTAATCCAATTTGTTTTTGTGAGGTCGCGTTGGCTGAAATTTCTGAGACCCTGAAACAGAGAGATGCAGAGGAGATGTTGCGCAGCCGGGAGGAGGCGCAGGAAACCGAACTCACTCCGTGTGAGGTGGATCGCTACCTGGCTCCGCCGGCGCAAAGCGCATTTCCTTTGGAATACACGTTCCACCTCATTGGAGACGTTGCAAACAAAACTGTTCTTGACCTTGGTTGTGGGACGGGAGAATCGGTTGTCGTGCTAGTGCACAAAGGCGCACGGGTGATAGGTATCGATATATCACCCGAGCTAATAGAACTTGCATCCCGCCGAGTGCAGATGCAATGTACCGGATTTCCCAAGCCCGAGCTCGCCGTGGGTAGCGCATATGAAACTGGAATTCCAGACGCATCCGTAGATGTCGTGCTCTCGAACGCTCTTCTACATCATTTGGATCTGCCATCGGTGTTGAAGGAGATACGCCGAATTCTGAAACCGGATGGACGATTCGTTATCAACGAGCCAGTTCGCCTACTTCGAGTTCTGAATACTGCCCGAAAGCTATTCCCCGATCGTGGGAACATCTCGGAATTCGAACACCCTCTAACTCGGAAAGAATATGCAGAGATCATCAAAGTCTTTTCGTTGCAGCAGGAGAGGGCGTTCCGTCTTCCTTTTGTGTCGCTTGCCATCAAATTGCGGACACCTGAGAAATACTTGCGACGAGTGCAGACTGTGGATCGCTGGCTTCTTGAGCACTTCTCGTTTGTCCGTCCATTCGCGGGAGTCCGCGTCGCGGCTTTCACTCCGAAAAACTAACTCCAAGTCCCAAGACAAAAGCTCCTGAGCGGATTGCGCTCAGGAGCCTCAGGGTCGCATGTCTATAAATCAGTAAACGCCCGCGATGTATGATTGGATCGCACTAATGTCAGCGCCAACGTCCTTGCCGTCGCTGGCCGCATTCTTGTATGGGCTGGACGAGAGCAGGTGATAGTCGCCGCCATTTCCGCCATTGAAGTTCACGAATTGCACCCCACCGATGCTAGTCGGGAAGTAATTGGCAAGAGGCCATTTCGCGGCCCCGAAGTTAAGTGGCGCGACGATTGCATTGTCAAGGAACTTGTAGCTTGTAAAGCATGCATTCAGGCTGTTGAGAGGGATATCGTAATAAGCGCAGTTCGCCGTTCCGCCGCCAGTTGACCAGACGGGATACAGGACCTGGCTCACAATGTTGTTGGTGAAGGTGAACCCATACATGGGCGGATCTGTAATGTTATTTCCCAGAGAAATGATCGGGCCAGCCGGGTCGGGGAACCCAGTAATATGATTCACGCTAACGCGATTCATTGAATTTGAAGTCCATGCACTCAGCACCATCAATAGATTCCCGCTGCCCTTGTACTTGGTAACGCTGATGTCGTCTATGGTGACGTCGTGAATGCTGTAGCGCTCGCCGTAAAGGGCCGCACCGCCATTGGACGACAATACATTGGCCAAGGATATTCCCGCGCCCACGTGACTGATCGTGTTGTAGCGGATGGTCACGTCGGTGACGGCGCAAATCGGGCAGAGATTGGTACCGTTGACCCCGCCTTGATTCTTGGGCGTCAACAGGATGGAGTATCCAACTTGACTGAATCCGCCCCAGGTGTTTTCGAAAATATTGCCTTCCACCAGGACCCGCGAAGCATTCTTGAGTTCAAGGTGGTTCTTCACCATGAATGCATTGCCAGTTGGGCCGCCAACAAAACCGGCCTGGCCGATCATCCACGTCATGGGCTTGAAGAAGTGATTTTGACGGATCTCGATATCAGTCGGTGTGGTGGTAGCATTGCCTCCGCCAAACAGGATGTTTTCGGTGGAAGCTTCCAAGAAATTGCCAGTAATGCGGTACACACTATCGGCTGTTGTGCTAGTGCCACCCGATACCACGTGCGCATCGGTGCACGATCCAGAAATAGACGTGCAATGAAAGTCCGATGTGTACGAATCGATCAGGGCCGCGTAGGACATTCTATTCAGTGTGAAGGCGTTCATGGTTTCGTCCTGGGCGGCGCCGTGCAGCCATACGCGGTCCAATATGATGTGGTCTGCAGAGGCACTGTTCGCCGCGGAAACCAGGCTTCCCACCAACCCGGTGCCTGCTGCCCTGGCGATTTCAAGGCCCATTAGTCGGTAATGGTTCGCTCCGTTGGCCAGCTGAAATGGTCCAGAACCATACAGCGCAAACATGACCTTAGCCAGGACATTTTGCTGGCTTGGGCACTTGAACGAAGGCCGACCGGGCAGAGACGCGACCCCGGCATAGCAGGGCAACATACGCGATCCCTCGGGCGGCAACGCCGAATTCGGGGCACTCGTGCGGATGATGATCCAGTGCTGGTTATCGCAGGGCTTGGCCGGCAGGATAAATGTACCGGAGAAAGTTGCGCCTGCGGCGAGTTCGATCGTGTCTCCGCAGTTCGCATTGTTCAATGCAGTCTGCAGATTGCTGCCTGCGCTAACCAAGGTGGTGCCGCCTGGCGCCGGCGTGTTGGCCAGCGCGGTCTGCATGTAAGCCAAAGGCAACTGCGCCGGACCGTCAGAGTTTCCGCTGGTTGGTGGCGGTGGTGGCGCGGAAACAGGCAGAGAGAAAGCTTTGCTGGCGGTGCTGTTTCCGGCATCAGTGGCCTGGGCAGTGAAGGAGAATTGCCCAGTCTGCGTCGTAGTTCCTGACAGCTGACCGGTGCTGCTCAGAACGAAGCCCTGTGGCAGTGAGCCAGAAGCAATTTTCCACTGATACGGCGTCGTTCCTCCTGCTGCAGAGAGAGGATAAGAGTATGCGCTACTGGACTGTGCGCCCGGAATCGCGGAAGTTGTGATGCTGAACCCTGAAGTGGGCGGATTCACCGCAACCGTAGCGCTCGATTTCTTAGTCGTATCGGCGCTGCTCGTCGCTGTCACCGTCACGCTTGTGCCGGCGCTGACGCTCGGAGCTGTGAACATGCCGCCGGCCGAAACTATTCCTGCCGAAGCAGACCACGTCACCGCGGTGTTACTCGTGCCCTGGACTGTGGCTGAAAACTGCTGGGTGTTCCCTGATGTCAGAGTTGTGTTTGTCGGCGAGACCGTCACGCTAATTGTAGAAGCCACGGGGCTTACAGCGACGGTCGCGATAGCTTTCTTCGAAGTGTTTGCACTGCTGGTGGCTGTGACCGTCACATTGGTTGCGCCGCTGACGGTTGGTGCTGCGAATAGACCGCTGCTCGAAATCGTACCCGCCGATGCGGACCAAGTGACCCCCGTGTTGGTTGTCCCTTGCACGCTTGCAGTGAATTGCTTCGTGTTGCCCGATGTTAGAGATGTGCTGGTCGGCGAGACTGTGACGCTGATGGTGGACGCTGCAGAGGTTACCGCGACGTTTGCACTCGCTCTCTTTGTGGTATCGGCCGTACTGGTTGCGGTGACCGTCACGTTCGTGCTGCTGCTGACAGTAGGAGCAGTAAAGAGGCCGCTGCTCGATACCGTGCCGCCTGTTGAACTCCAAGTCACAGCTTTATTGGTGGAGCCGTTGACTGCCGCGCTGAACTGTTGAGAGCTGCCCGAAGCAATGCTGGTGCTCGTCGGTGAAACGGTGACACTGATCGTGGAATTGGAGCTACCTACTACCGTGATCTCCGGGTGAATAGTGGCAAATTTCCCGTGCACGTCGGTGACCTTGATCCAAAAATACTTAGCGACTACAGCGCTGGGCGTACCTCCGATAGCGCCTGTCGTCGAATTGAGCGTCAGGCCAGTGGGAAGGGATCCATCAGTAAGGGAGAATTTGTATGGCGCGGTCCCGCCGGTGGCCACAATTACTCCGGAGTACGGGACACCTACAACTCCCGTCGGCAGGGAAGGAGTCAGCGTGAAGGACCAAGATGGGACGGCATGGCCGCTACCTGCGAACAAAATGGGGATAACAGCCAAGAGTGCCACAGAGGCTGCGCATCCCCTTGCTTGCTTAAAAACGTGAACGCGGCTGGCGTTCTTCTGGTTGCCCGAGCTGGCCAGGTGCAGTGCCATTATGTGACCTCGTGTGGAATTTCGGGGACTTCATTCCCCAAGGTGCTCTATCGGCACTGTAACCAAAGTGTGGCTAGATTAAGAGATCACGGGAGGTCAACTTGGAAGTGCTTCTTTTGGTGCATGACCTCTTGGGCAGATTCCTGACGGTACTAGCACTTCCATGTCTGGCGTGGGTTTTCGAGCCTGCGAGCTTTCTGCACCGAACCAGGGCAGCCATGTGTCGTGGCGTGACTTCAGTAATCACGGAAATCGTCTTCGCTCTTGAAGGGTAAAAGTTTTCCTTCCGGCTGTTTGCGGTTTTTGATCAAATTGTGCCCGTTCAAACTGCGTGGTTTACAGGTGCAGGTTTGGACTTGCTCGTGCTCGATCCAACCTAATGGGAATGGAGACTGGGATGACGAATGCCATGCGAAAGGCTCTATTGGGATCTGTCCTAGGTTGGCTGATATTTCTGTTCGGGTGCGGAGGTGGATCTCAGAGCGCTCCGCTTCCGCCCGTGCTGAATTCCATCCAGGTGACGGGTGCAAGCGCGAGCCTCACTCCCGGCCAGAGCCAGCAGATGAAGGCGATCGGCACATACAGCAGCAACAGCACCCAGGACCTCACCGCGACAGCGACCTGGAGTTCATCGGATTCCAACGTCTCCACCGTCGCGCCCGGCGGAATGCTGACGATCAAGAACAGCGGCACCTGTTCCATCAACGCGAAAATGGGTTCCGTCACGGGATCTTTTGGTCTTACCGTCGTACCCGGGCTTGTCTCAATTGCAGTGACTCCGGCAACAGCATCGATTGCTCCCGGCACAACACAACAATTCACGGCGGTTGGCACTTACAGCGACAGCAGCATGCAGAATCTCACGAGCGGCGTGAGTTGGACTTCTTCTAACACTGCGGTGGCGACGGTGAGCAGCACTTCACCAACTGCGGGGTTGGCAAAGGCAATTGCAAGTGGCAATACAACCGTCACAGCCATTTCGGGTACGGTCTCCGGAACGGCGGCGCTAACAATGACGTCCACATCCGCTGTTTCCATCGTCGTCGAGCCAACGAACGTTACGCTTCCATTGGGCTTGACTCAGCAGTTCACCGCAAGCGCAACCTTTTCCGACGGAACGACCCAAGACGTGACTGGTACCGCTACATGGAAATCATCTTCAAGTTCCATTGCTTCCATTACTACCAGTGGTTTCGCGACAGCTAAGAATGTAGGAACCACGAACATTACGGCAAGTTTTGAGAGCGTAAGCAATAGCAAGCCGCTCACGGTCAACGCTGCGAACCTTAACTCGATTTCCATCCAGCCATCGAGTGGCAGCGTCGCGCAAGGTACCAAGATTCAGCTGGCCGCGATCGGAACGTTCAACGATGGAGGCACCCGTGACATTACCCACCAGGCGAACTGGTCAGTCTCCGATCCAAGCGTCGTGAACATTGGGGCGACCAATGGGTTCGCGTTCGGAACAGCGCCTGGTCTGGTGACCATTACGGCTACGCTCGGATCGACAACCGACTCTGTCCCGTTCACCGTCACTGGAGCGAAGATCGTTTCTATTTCTCTCGCACCTTCAGTTGCTATTGTGCCGATCGGGGGACACACACATTTCAGCGCAACCGGCGTATTTGATGATTCGTCAACGCAAGACATCTCCATGAGTTCCGCCTGGAACTCCACTAACCCTGGTGTAGCGACAGTTGGAAGTACATCCGGAACGTACGGTTCAGCAACGGGATTGAGTTCTGGAAGCGCGACCATCAATGCGGTTTTCAATTACGCAGGCTCTTCGGCTGCCGGGTCGGCGCAGCTCAATGTCAGCACCGCCACCCTGACTTCGATTTCGTTGAGTCCTAATTCGGGACTGGTTGCGCCCGGCTCGGCTCTGCAATTCATCGCAACCGGAACGTTCAGCGACGGGACCAAGCAGTCCATGGGTCCCTCTGTGAACTGGTCTTCATCTGACACGAACATGGCGACGGTGACCACAGCCGGAGCTGCTTTTGGACAGTCGCCAGGAGTGGTCACCATAACCGCGACATCCGGCTCAGTCAGCGGAACGGCCAGCCTGGTTGTGGAATCAGCAGCGCTAAGTTCGATCCAAGTGACACCACAGAAGACGAGTGTTCCGAACACAATTCAGGTGCAGTTCAAAGCGGCCGGCACCTTTGCTAACGGAGATACGCAGGACCTGACTACTGCGGTGACGTGGACCTCCTCGTCGTCTTCGATCGCAACTATCAGCAATACCGCTGGCAGCATAGGAGTTGCTACCGCCGTTCAGCCTGGCAGCGTAAATATTTCAGCAGTGTTCAAAGGCCAAGTGGGAACCGCATCCTTTACGGTCACCAATGCAACGCTAACCTCGATTGCGGTGACTCCAGCTAACGCAGCCATCAGCGTCGGCAGTCCGCAAGCGTTCACAGCAAAGGGAACTTTCAGCGACGGTTCAGTTATTACAATTACCAACCAAGCGTCTTGGAGTTCCTCCAACCCCTCGGTGGCGACGATTAATGCAAATGGCTCGGCAAGCGGAATCGCTGGGGGAACTTCGACGATCTCCGCGACCCTGAACGGAGTGAGCGGGACAGCGATCCTGACAGTGCAGTAGATGCGCCTTGTCGGTAGTCAAATCAGCGCCATGAAGAAGATGGCATTGGCTTGGCCGATGTTGTTTCCAGTGCTGAAGCGAACTCACGAGCAACCGAGGCCCAACTGTACTTACTCTCGACCAGTTCTCTGGCGGCCCGGCCCAGTTTGCGCCGCGTAGCTGCGTCTTGCAGAAGTTGCACCACACTTCGGGCAAAATCGTTAGGTGAATCGGCGAGCATGAGATCAACGCCGTGGTGTACCGGCAATCCCTCGGCGCCAATCGTGGTCGAGACAATCGCTTTCGCCATCGCCATGGCTTCGAATATCTTCAGTCTTGTCCCACTGCCGATGCGCAGAGGGACCACGCACACCGCGCCTCCTCCGAGGTGAGGGCGAATGTCCTCCACCCACCCGGTCAGATGAACGTGATTGGGATGCTCGGCCGCCAATGCCTGAAGCCGTTGCGATGGTTTGCGGCCGACAACCTGCAACTTAACATCTGGGACTTGCTGGCGAATCTTTGACAATATTTCCTGAACAAAATAAAAAATCCCATCTTCATTGGGGAGCCAATCCATCGAACCTGTGAAGACAAGCGTGTTCTCGATCTCGTTATCGAGAGGCTGAAAATAGTCTATGTCCACTCCGGTGGGGATCACGGTGAGCTTGCTGCGGGGCACCGTGCCGGAAAAGAAGTCGAGATCAGTCTGTGATACGGCAAGAATGTGGTCCGCCTTTCGTAGGTAAATACGTTCGGCGCGCGACATACTTTGCCATTCCCGCCAGGAGAGAAGTTTCCACAAGGGATTGCTCGCGACCTCGTAGTGCCTTTTCCAGATCAGGGCTTCAACGTTATGAGTGAACAAGACTTTGGGAATTGGAAGGTCCCAGGGAATGGCCCCGGCAGCGACGAGAAAGTCGCAGACAATTACATCAAAGCCACCGCTCGCCGCCAAGCTCCGGAGTTCCTTGATCACATGCGGGCGACAGTATTTCCGAATGGCGTAGGGATCGAGGGAGAAGATGCTGAGTCCATATTGAAGGAGCTCTGCTCGACTTTTGGCTACGGGCAGGGAAAGCGGACAGCACACCACTTGCTGGAAAATGTGTTCAAGCTCGCGATGTGTGGCATTTTCTTGCTGAGCGTGAAAGCCGAAATAAGTGACTTGGTGATTGCGGGCAAGCTCGCGAAGAATGTGATAGCTGCGAATCTTGCCGCCGCTATCGAGCGGCAGTAGACCACCGGCTTTGACCCAAAGGATTTTCACGGTCTTCGTTCTTCAGCAACCCTGATCGAAAATGTTCCGCGCAAAGTGTGTTGCCGCAGCGCAAGGTAATATGTCTTCAGCCATTCCACACTACCAGACAAATGTCGAAAAGATTACGGCCGTGATGCGAGAATCCGGGGTCAGTCGCCGCGTTTTCTTTCTTATAGATTCGTTCATGATTGGCGGAACGGAAGCGCAGGCGGTTGAGCTCGCGCGGCGCCTCGATCCTGGTCGCTATCAAGTGACGGTTGGCTGCTTGCGCAAGGAAGGGCCGCTGCTCTCGCGACTCGAGGGTACGGGTGTACGTGTCCGGGAGTTTTCCATGGGTGGAGGCATCGACTCGCCTTCCGGAATACGTGGTGTGTTGAAGCTGGCGCACTTCCTGCGTCGCGAGCGAATACAGATCATGCACGCGCATGACTTGTGGTCGAATCTTGTTGGCATGGTTGCAGCCAAGCTGGCCGGGGTCCCGGTGACCATCACCAGCCAGCGTGACCTTTCACATGACGCCTGGTACGGAACTTATCGCCGTCGCGTACTGCGGTACCTTCAGGGACGTTCCTCGATTGTGCTAACCAATGCCAAAGCGATTCGTGATGGGCTAATAGAAAAGGACAAGCTGCCTGCGAAGAAAATTTGCGTGATTTACAACGGCGTGGACGTTGACGGCTTTCGGAATGTCACGCCGAATCGGGAATGGATCTTTCCCGGAAGCGCGGGAAGAAAACTGGTTGTTCTCGTCGGCAACATGAACAGCGATGTGAAGGGTCATACAGTCTTGATTGCTGCAGCATCGGAAATCGTGAACGTGCATCCTGAGGTGCAATTTCTGTTAGTCGGAGACGGTCCCAAACGGCGTCATTACGAAGCAATGATTGAAAAAAGCGGGCTGAGAGAAAACTTTCTGTTTCTGGGCCGCCGTAACGATGTTCCGCAAATTCTTGCTTCATGTGATGTGGCGGTCTTGCCCTCTCTCGCTGAGGGACTGCCGAACGCCGTGCTGGAATACCTTGCCTCGGGATTGCCGGTCGTGGCCACAGCGTTGGGTGGAAATCTGGAAGTAGTCGAAGACGGGGTCACAGGCTTGTTAGTTCCGCCGAATGATCCGCACGCTTTAGCGATGGCACTCTCGCGGCTTGTGGCCGATTCTCAATTTGCCGGGCAGATTGCGAAGGCTGGTCGCGAGCGTGTTGAGTCAAAGTTTAGTTTTGAGCGGCTCATCACAGAAGTTGAGGGGCTGTACACGCACTTGCTCAACGAGCGGCTCGCGATTAGGCACTAGTCGAAAAAGCGGTGCCGTCCCTCCTGGACTCCGTCGTTTTCTTGGCTACCCAGGGCTTACGCCCTGGGCTATTTATATCCCGCCCCGTTGGGGCTGGTCCATTCCCGCGTACTATTCCCCCGGGTCAACCCGTTGGAGCATTCTCACATATTCTTAACGGGTTGAGTTCTTCTCAAACCTTGTCAAAGCCTTACTCCACGGGCTTAATGTGCGGCGCCAGAAAGTTCATCAATTGGTTCTCAAGAAAAGGACCGCAGGCGATCAGGCCGCCAAGTTTGGGATTCTTTCGATTGCAGGCGAGATCTTGTTTCCACTTGGTACGCACGCGCCCGCCGCCACTGAGGACCAGCGCAGCGCCACCGGCCACGTCCCATTCAT
>Ga0137366_10001097_pt1 | contig 19537 bp, 21 predicted proteins | sample SagtaG_8_FD_104938 | JGI IMG/M metagenome (GOLD analysis project Ga0137366, IMG submission 104938) | Vadose zone soil microbial communities from Sagehorn Ranch, Mendocino, California, USA - Sage1_L_60_16 metaG | ecosystem: Environmental > Terrestrial > Soil > Vadose zone | place: USA...
ATCAACTGGCAGGCGACGTCGTAGGTCGCCTGGCCGCCGCGATTAATGGCAAAAAGCGGATGCGGCAGATGGGCTGCATCGACCAGGCTCGACTGATCCGGCGTCCGGCCGATCGTGTAAACCGGTTCGTGCTCGAGAAGAAGCAACTCATCGGCGGCGTTTCGATTCTCCCGCTTTTTCGCGACCAATTCCTCTTGCCACGCGAGCGCTTCCTGAAAATTCAGGCGGCCGAGCCAACGCCACGCAAATGTCTCGTTCATATTTGTCTTTCGGCCGGAATCCCGCGGCGCGCTGCTTCTTGTGAACGCAAATGTGTGAGACCGATGGCCAGCGCGTCGGCTGCGTCTGCATCCGGTGTTTCGGTCAGGCCGAGAAGCGCGCGCACCATGAACGCCACCTGATTTTTTCCGGCAGCCCCGCGCCCAACCGTCGCCTGTTTAATTCGCGTGGGAGCATATTCGAAAACGGGCAGGCCATTTTCGGCGGCGGCGAGAATGGCTGCGCCGCGCGCGGCACCGAGTAAAATCGCAGTCTTGTAACTCTGCACGTAAATGACCGATTCGAGCGCGCAGCAATCGGGCTCATGCGAACGAATTAACTCCGCGAGGCGATCGCGGATCGCGACCAGGCAGGCGGAGGAACGAAGCGAACTCGTATTGTGGATCGTCCCAAAATAAAGCGCGCGCAATTTTCCGTTGTTTGCATCGATAATGGCCACGCCGGTGTTGAGCAAGGAGGCATCGATTGCAAGAACGCGCATGGAATTAATGAGCAATTGCCCCGAGCACAACAAAAACACAACCAACCGCGCCAAACAGCAGACTCACGAGCCAGAATCGGCGCTTTTTCGTGAGCGCCGAAATCGCGGCAACGGCAATCGCGATTTGAAACATGGTTACACCGCGCGCGTAAACTTCATGTCGATGAAAATTTGATTTGGCGTCGGCCTGCTTGCGTTCCGCTTCCGATTTGATTTCGGTTTGCTCCTCTTCGTAGCGCGCAGCTTTCGCGTGATCCTTTTCGTCCGTCACAGTCGCGAGCGACATTTTCGCATCGAGCAGCGCGGCCTTGACGCTTTTCGCCTGATAATAGCTCCACTGATCGGACGCTTCGATTTGGTTCATCATCGCTTCGTTGGCGTGTTTGCCGGAAAGCAATCCCGTAATCGCCGCAAATACCGCCAGCATCGCCGTGCTCAGCGCCACCCAGGAAATCCACGCTTCGCGGCCGTGCTCCGCACTGTGATGCACGTGCTCATGTAAATGCTCCAGGGGAACTTCCGCTTCTTCCACGCATTCCATTCTATGATCGCCAATCGCGCGTTCAAGGTCGAATGAAACTCATCTACGATCGACAGTGGAACCGTGGGACGCGAGCGACATGGACAAGCAGTTCGCTAGGCCGGACACGCAGGAGCGGGGCGAGTCAATCACGCGTTCAAAACGGAATTGATCATTTATCCGGAAAATTTCATGCTGATGTCCCCATTCATCGCCACGACGTTATCCAGTCCTCTCTTGATCGGGAGTCTCACTCCACGCTGCTCCAACGCTTCGAGAACTATTTCGGTGGGAATATTCCCCACGAGCGCGTCTTGAGCGAAGGGACACCCGCCGAGCCCGCCGACGGCCGCGTCGAAACGCTGGCACCCTGCGTCGTACGCGGCCAGCACCTTCGCCCCTGCGCCCGCGCGCATGCTGTGCATGTGAACGCCGATATCGTACTCACCGTAGTCGCGCATCACCGCAGTCATTACGCGACTGATCAGCTCCGGCCCGGCGACGCCGACCGTATCCGCCAACGAGATCGAGCGGATCCCGAGGCCGGCGATGTTTCCTGCCGCTTGCAGCACTTTGTCCTCGTTCCATGGATCGCCGTACGGATTGCCGAATGCCATTGAGATATAGACCACCATATCGAGCCCGGCCGCGTCGGCCCGTTTCTTGATCGTCTTCAGCACTTCGTAATTCTCTTCCGGCGATTGGTTCTGGTTTTTGCGCAGAAATGTTTCGGAGATGGAACAGGGATAGCCAAGCGTGGTGACACCGCCGGTGGCAATGGCGCGGTCCGCGCCTTTCTCATTCACCACGATGCCGATGATCTCGACGTGATCCGGCGTCCCAAGTTGCTCGAGCACCTTTTCGCTGTCGGCCATCTGCGGCACGGCCTTCGGCGAGACGAAGCTCACGGCGTCGATGTGTTTGAAACCGGCCCCGATGAGTGCGCGTAGGTATTGGACCTTAACTTCGGTCGGAATTTGCCGCTTGAGGCCCTGCCAGGCGTCGCGGGGACATTCGATGAGCTTTACGGCATCGTTCGGCATGTGTGAAAACGCAGCTCCGAGCTGTCGGCTGTAGCAAACCGTTGCCCGTGTTCGAGGCTTTAGCCAGCGCCAGCTTGATTAGCGCGTTAGTCGAGGCGCGGCATCGACAACCACGCAGCAGCAGTTCTATTCTGAGAAAGAGATTCGATGAAGGAGAGCGCGCCCGCTACACAAATCTGCCAGGTCTGCAAAAAACCGAAGTCGCCGCACGAGGGACAAATCGCGGAATTGATCCGGCCGTCGCTTCTCGAGTTCATCAGGAAACGCACGCCCGGCTGGGACGGTAAAGGCTTCATCTGTTTGGACGATCTCGGTGAATTCCGAAAAAATTACGTGAAGGAAGTTTTGCAGGACGAGATCGGCGAACTTTCCGCGCTCGATCACGAAGTCATCGAAAGCTTGCAGCAACATGAAATCCTCTCCAGCGACATCAGCAAACAGTTTGAGACAAAACTGACGTTTGGCGAGCGGCTGTCCGATCGGATCGCCTCATTTGGCGGAAGTTGGAAATTCATCATTTCGTTTGGAGTAGTGATCGTGTTTTGGATTGCGATCAACGTCGTTCTTCTCGCGACCCGCGCTTTCGATCCGTTCCCATTTATCCTGCTTAATTTGATCCTTTCCTGCCTCGCCGCGCTCCAGGCGCCGGTCATCATGATGAGCCAGAACCGCGTGGAAGCGCGTGACCGGTTGCGCGCGGAAAACGATTATAAGGTCAATCTCAAGGCCGAACTCGAAATCCGGCACCTGCACGAAAAAATCGATCACTTGCTGCGACGGCAATACAATCGCCTCTTCGAGATTCAGCAGATCCAAATCGAGCTGCTCGAAGAAATCGGCCGCAAACGCGAAGGTTGACATTGGCGGATTGCGGGTTGGCAATCGCGCGATGGATTTTCGGTTGAAGTGCGTTTCAGCACATCGCAGCGTAACCGGCAATGTCCCGTCAGTACACGCTGCAACGCCCCGCAAGATCGACATCGATCCATATCGATTACGCCGCGGAGCTAAATGAGCAGCAACTCGCGGCGGTGACAGCCCCGCCGGGGCCGCTGCTCGTTATCGCCGGCGCAGGCTCGGGTAAAACGCGCACGCTCACCTATCGCGTAGCCTACTTACTCGAAAACGGAATCGATCCGCGAAATATTTTGTTGCTCACGTTTACGAACAAAGCTGCGCGGCAAATGCTCGATCGGGTCGCGAATTTGTTGCCGGTGGATGCGAGCGGAATTTGGGGCGGCACGTTTCACTCGATCGGCAATCGGATGCTGCGCCGCCACGGCAGTGCGCTCGGTTATTCCAGCGGGTTCACCATCATGGACCGCGAAGATCAAAAGGATTTGATCAACACCGTGATCGCAAGTGCGGGGATCGATCCGAAAGAAATTCGGTTTCCGAAAGGCGATGTGCTCGCGGAAATTTTCAGCTTCGTCGTCAACACGGAAACTCCGATGGAAGAACTGCTCGCGGAAAAATTCCCCTACTTTCTGCCATTGCTCGAGCAAATCAAAGATGTGCAGACGCGCTACCAGAAAAAGAAAAAGGCAACCAACTCGATGGACTTCGATGACTTGCTCGAGAAGACATTGTCGATGTTGCAACAGAAGGAAGAGATCGCGGCGGTTTATCGCCGCCAGTTTCAGTTCATCCTGGTCGATGAATATCAGGACACGAACAAGATCCAGGCCGACCTGATCGATACGCTCGGTTGCAATCATCGCAACGTCATGGTGGTGGGCGATGATGCCCAGTCGATCTACTCCTGGCGCGGGGCCAATTTCCAAAACATTCTTGAATTTCCGAAACGTTATCCGGACGCGCAGGTTTTTAAGATCGAGATGAATTACCGGAGCGTGCCGGAGATTCTCGAAGTGGCGAACGCAGCCATCGCCGCAAACGAAAAACAATTTCGCAAGAATCTCGCGCCGACTCGCGAATCAAACGCGGTGAAACCGGCTGTGGTCGCGCTGAATGATGGCAGCGAGCAGGCGCAATTTGTCGCGCAACGAATTCTCGAGCTGCGCGACGAAGATGTCGATCTTGGCGAGATCGCGGTTCTGTATCGCGCGCATTATCATGCGATCGAACTGCAATTGGAATTATCGCGCCGCGGCATCCCCTATCAGATCACAAGCGGCGTCCGCTTTTTCGAACAGGCGCACATCAAGGACGTGACGTCGTTCATCCGGTTCACTGCCAATCCGCGCGATGAAGTTGCGTTCAAGCGGATGGTGAAATTGTTGCCCGGCATCGGTAATCGCAGCGGAGAAAATCTTTGGAACGCATGGGAGAAATCGTTGAATGAGCGCGGTGAAATCAATTCCTGGGGCGAACGTTTACTGGCGATGAACGTGAGCGCGAAGTCCCGAAAATCCTGGACGCAACTGGCCCACACGCTGGATGAAATCGCGCCGGCTGGTCGGCCGAATCCGCCCTCGGAAATGATCACATCGGTGGTGGAAGCGGTCTACGACGATTACGCGAAGATGAATTTTACCAATTACGAGCTGCGCCGCGAAGATCTGGATCAGCTGGCGGCTTTTGCGCGCCAATTCAAGGACGTGCACGAATTTCTTTCGCAACTGGCGCTCATCAGCAATGTCGATGCCGAAGCCACGCCCAACCAGACCGCGGACAAAGAAGCAGTCAATCTTTCCACGGTGCATCAGGCGAAGGGGCTCGAGTTTCACTCTGTTTTTGTGATCTGGCTCACGGACGGTATGTTTCCGAGCAGCCGCTCGCTCGACACGCGTGACGCGCTCGAAGAAGAGCGGCGCCTTTTTTATGTCGCAATCACTCGCGCGCGGGACGAGCTCTATCTCACCTTTCCACACATGCGGCTGGGCGGTGGATACGGCGATGTCTTTCAGCGGCCTTCGCGTTTTTTGAAAGAGATTCCGAACAAGCTCGTCGAAGACTGGCAGGTGCAAAGAACTTAATTCCTCCGCAGATTTCGCAGATTTACGCAGATTACGGAAAGGGAACTGTCCAAAAAAATCTGCGAAAATCTGTGTAATCTGTGGACGTAAATGAATCTGTCGCCGGAAAAAAAGATCGCGGGTGTACTGGCGCCGCTGTTTGCGTTGCGCCGGGAAGATGATCTCGGGGTTGGAGATGTGGCCGCATTGCGCGAGTTTATCGATTGGGCGGCGGAGATCGGCTTCAAGCTCGTGCAATTACTTCCGATCAACGAGACCGGCAACGATAACAGCCCTTACAATGCGATTAGCGCGATGGCGATCGAGCCGACCACGCTGCATCTCGCGCCCGGTTCGCCGAAAGATCTAACGCGCCCGGACTTCGATATCGCGGTCGCAGATGTCGATCTTACTCAATTGCGACAGGGTTCGGTGAAATATCGGCGGGTTAAGAAATTAAAACGTCGGCTGCTCGAAAAGGCATTCTCAAATTTCTCGGCGAACGCAGCGGAAGATCGACAATCGGAATTCAAGAAATTTTGCCAAGAGGAAGCATCGTGGCTGGAGGATTACACATTCTTTCGCGCGCTGATGGAGCAGAACCACAATTCGGAGGCGTGGGACAAATGGCGAACGGAACACCGAACTATGGAAAACGCGCGAGAGTGGCTGCGTCATTTGTCGCAAGATGGACAGGCAACGTTCGCGGCTCACCAGAATTTCTTTCGTTACGTGCAATGGATCGCGCACGAACAATGGCGCGAAATGAAATCGTACGCCGCGCAGCGGGGCCTCGCGCTCATGGGCGACATTCCGTTCGGCGTCAGTTATTACAGCGCGGATGTCTTCTCGCGCGCGAATGAATTCGCACTCGATTGGTCGGGCGGCGCGCCACCGGAACTACATTTCAAAGATGACGAGTTCACGCAGAAATGGGGGCAGAACTGGGGGATTCCGCTTTATTGCTGGGAGGCAATGCGCGGAAATAATTTCGAATGGTGGCGGCAACGGGTGCGCGGCGTAAAGCGCACATTTCATCTTTTTCGCATCGATCATATCCTCGGGTTTTATAGGATTTACGCTTTCCCGTGGCGACCGGCGCGCAACAAGGAGTTTCTTCGACTCGATTGGAATGAGATGATGGCGCGAACCAATGGACGCGTTCCGCATTTCGCGCCGCGCGATGATTCGACGTTGGAAAATTGCGAAGCGAATCGGCGGGAAGGCGAAGAATATCTGCGTGTCGTGCTCGAGGAATCCGGCAGCACACGGGTGATCGGCGAAGATTTGGGAACGGTGCCCGATTATATCCGGCCCCATTTGCTCTCGCTAGGCATCGCCGGATTCAAAATTCCGCAATGGGAAATGCAGCGCGAGCGCGTTACACCCGGAACCGAATATGAGCCGCTCTCGGTCGCCACCTACGCGACGCATGATCACAAGCCGTTGCGAAAGTTGTGGGAGGAAGCAATCGAGCAGGCAACATCGACTTCGAACCAGTCGCGTCGCGAGCTGAACAAAATTGCCGAGTTCGCAGAATTCCGGCCGGCAAATAGATCAATAAACTTCGGCCAGGATTTTCATCCCGCCATCATGGAAGCGCTCTTCAAATGCGAATCGTGGATTGCGCTGGTCATGCTGACTGATCTGCTTCGGCGGAAATATCGCTTCAACGTTCCGGGAACGGCAGCCAGCGCCAATTGGACGCGGCGACTGCAACGCAGCGTGGCCGAACTTCGTTCCAGCCGGAAAGAGCGCGAGCGAATGCAATTGATCCGTGAGCTGTTGGAAAAGAGCGGGCGCGTGTAACGCGCGTGTCATCCTGAGCGGAGCGAAGGATTCCACATTGCGATTGCGTTTATGAATTTTTGAACGTGCAAACTTCGGATAGGAAATGGCGAACGCTTGCACGTTTTTGACTGTATTAAGAGGTCCCTCGCATCCGCTCGGGATGACAAACAGGCGATCTGCGGCTAAACAAAATTATGACTTCTCCGATTAAAATCGCGGTCACTGGTGCCGCCGGGCAGATTGGTTACTCGCTCCTCTTTCGCATCGCTTCCGGCGAGATGTTCGGCGCCGACCAGCCGATTGCCTTGCATCTGATTGAAATTCCAGCCGCGCTCGGCGCGCTCGACGGTGTGGTCATGGAATTGCATGACTGCGCGTTTCCGCTTTTGCAATCGATCGTCCCCACCGCCGATCTCGATGAAGGATTTCGCGACATCAACTGGGCTCTGCTCGTCGGGAGCGTGCCGCGCAAAGCCGGCATGGAACGCAAAGATTTGCTCGGGATCAATGGCAAGATTTTTATTGGCCAAGGCCAGGCCATTGAGAAGAATGCCGCGGCCGATGTGCGCGTGCTTGTGATCGGAAATCCATGCAACACGAATTGTTTGATCGCGATGAACAACGCCAAAGAAATTCCACGCGATCGCTGGTTTGCCATGACGCGTCTCGATGAAAATCGTGCCCGCGCCCAACTCGCGCACAAAGCGGGCGTCGAGATCGCGCGCGTAACGAACATGACGATCTGGGGAAACCATTCCGCCACACAGTACCCCGATTTTTACAACGCTAGGATCGACAATCGACCGGCCAACGAAGTGATCGGCGATGAGGAATGGTTGAAGGAAGAATTTATCGCGACCGTGCAGCAGCGCGGCGCCGCTGTGATCAAGGCGCGCGGACTTTCTTCGGCGGGCTCAGCTGCGAATGCCATCGTCGATACGGTGCGCTTTCTCAACAATGACACGCCGCGCGATGATTGCCACAGCGTCGCTGTTTATTCCGACGGAAGTTACAACGTCGAGAAAGGTTTGATTTCGTCTTTTCCGGTTCGGGTGTGCGACGGCAAATGGGAAATCGTGCAAAAACTTCCGCTCAACGATTTCAGTCGCGCTAAGATCGACAAGTCGGTTGCGGAGCTGAAGGAAGAAAAATCGCTCGTTAGCGATTTGCTGTAGCGGCGGTCTATGATCGCCGAATCATACGACGCTCATAAAGCACCGCTACAGCTATTTTAGTTTCTCGCCAGTCAACCGCTCAAACGCCTCCAGATATTTGGCGGCCGTTCGCGCGATGACGTCGCCGGGCAGCTTCGGCCCGGGCGGCGTCTTGTTCCAATCGAGCGTCTCGAGGTAATCGCGCACGAATTGCTTGTCAAAACTGGGCGGGCTTTGCCCGACCACATATTGATCTTTCGGCCAGAAGCGGGACGAATCCGGAGTCAGGCATTCGTCGATCAACAACAACTTCCCATCGACCGTCCCGAATTCGAATTTTGTGTCCGCAACGATGATTCCGCGCTGCGCGGCATGATCGCGACCCCCGGAATAAATTCTCAAACTAAGCTCGCGCACTTTGGTTGCGACTTCGTCACCGAGAATTCTACGGCATTCTTTCATGTCGATGTTGAGATCGTGCTCGGTATCGCTTTTTGTCGCCGGCGTGAAAATTGGTTCCGGCAATTGCGACGCGAGTTTCAACCCGGCGGGCAATTTTTCTCCGCAAACGCTCTGCGACTCCTGATACTCTTTCCAGCCGGAGCCGGCCAGATAACCACGCACCACGCATTCCACCGGCAACGGTTTGGTCTTGCGAACGATCATAGAACGACCGGCGAGCTGTTCGCGAAAACGCTCCAGCGCTTTCGGGAATTCGTTGAAATTCGCTGTGATGAAGTGGTTCTCGATCTTGTCGAAGCGTTTGAACCAAAACGCCGAGAGTTGATTGAGGACGGCGCCTTTTCTCGGTATCGGGTCGGGCAGGATCACATCGAACGCGGAAAGCCGATCAGTCACGACAAAGAGCAGAGTCTCGCCGAGATCGAAAACTTCGCGGACCTTTCCGCTGCGCAGTTTCTTGATTCCGGGAAGATCGATTGAAGCCTGTGGTGCGATTGGCATTTCTGAACGCCGAACGTCCAACGCCGAACGCCGAACGTCCAATGGATTTCTGCATTGGAGATTGGACGTTGGACGTTGAGCGTTCGACGTTTTCTGATCTATGCCTGGAATCGTCATCAAACCGCGTGCCCGGATTTTGCATGGACACGATTGGGTCTTTTCCAGCGAGGCGCTGAAGATTTTTGGCGATCCGGCCGATGGCGACGTGATTTCGCTCAAGGACGGCAAAGATCGTTTGATCGGCAGCGCGATTTATAATTCGAAATCACAAATCGTCGCACGCCGTTTTTCGCGACAACGGCAGGAGCTCGATCTCAATTTTTTCAAGCGCCGCATCGCGCAAGCGGCCGCCTACCGCGTCCGGCGCGAGGTCGATCCAAAACTTTGCCGCGTGGTTTGGAGCGAAAGCGACGGACTGCCCGGCGTTATCATCGACCGCTACGGCGACCATTTTATTCTGCAAACGCTGACACTGGCGATGGACATGCGGAAAGACTTGATCACGAATGCGATTGTCGATCTCTTCGGCGCGGTCACCATCATCGAGCGAAACGACGCGCCCGTTCGTCGCGCAGAAGGTTTGGACTTGCGAAAGGGTATTTTGCGCGGCAGCGCTGCCACCGAGATCAAAATCGAAATAGACAGCTTGAAGTTCGATGTCGATCTTTTGAACGCGCAGAAGACAGGCCTCTATCTTGACCAGCGGCCGAACTATCGAGTGGTTGCCCAGCATGCGGCCGCACGCCGTGTGCTCGATTGCTTTGCAAATGAAGGTGCGTTCGCGCTTTCGTGCGCGCGCGCTGGAGCGGCTGACGTTGCCGCTGTGGAAGAAAACCGCGAAGGCATTGCCGCCGGGAAACGCCACGCAACACAAAATGGATTGAAGGTGCGCTGGATGGAGGGCGATGTTTTTCAATTCCTGCGCGCGGCTGAAAAAGCGCAGGCGCAGTACGACTTGATCGTTCTCGATCCGCCATCGTTTACGAAAACGAAGAGCGGCTTGCGCGATGCCTTGCGCGGTTATCGCGAGCTGCACCTGCGCGCCTTCAAACTTTTATCGAAAGATGGTTTGCTCGCGACGTTTTCGTGTTCGCATCACGTGAGTGAGGCCGCATTTGCGCAAACCGTCGTGGACGCGCTTGTCGACGCACGGCGGTCGGCGAGAAAACTCCACCGGTTCGAACAGGCGCCTGATCACCCCGTGCTCCCCACATTGCCCGAGACCGAATATTTCAAGGGCCTCCTGCTCGAAATGATGCCGGGGCGGTAGCTTTCCGTTTTGCAGGGGGAGCCGTTGGCTTCCCGTGGGACGACATCGTCGTCCCCCACAGAATCGCCGAGATCTGAAAGCGCCTTTGATCGAAAAAATTCTTTCGGGAAAAATCTGGAATTCTGAACGCTGCTCATTAATGTGGCGTCAGCGGCGAACCTGCGTGACCGAGCCAGGGTGAGCCAACTACGCGACCGGATTGTCATGGCAGAAAAAATTCGACCGATCGAACAAATGCTGGAATTGAGCGAAGAAGAGTCGCTCTCCCCCGAGCATCTCGATTCGCAAGTGCAGAAGGCGCAGGAGCAATTGCTCCAGCTCAAGCGCCAGCAGGAACAAATCGAAAAGCAAAAGCGGGAACTCGAAGAATTGAGTCGCCGCCAGGAAGAACTGGAACGGGGCCGCGCGGAAATGACCGACAAGCTGACGCGCTCGCTCGTCGTGCTCGAGCGGGAAGCCTACGACACGCAGAAAAGGCTCGAGCAACTCCGCGCGGTGCGTGAAAGTTTTGGGCAGCATCTGCAATTGATCGAAGCGATCGATCCGAAGAGCTGGAATGCGGCGGAGTTGCACAAGGAATTGAGCCGGGCCCTGAGCGCGGTGGACGACGCGCGCGCGGAATTCAGCCAGCAACGCAGCCGACTCCAAGCAACCGGCGATAGCGCGGGCGATACTCCGTTGCCAGAAGTTGCGCCGGACCTTGCGGAGCTCACCGGTGGCCGCTCACTTTTTCAATGGGTGCAAATTGGCTTCGCCCTCAGTTTGCCCCTGATCATTTTCGGTTTTATCGCGCTCTTTCTTTTTTTCTGGATGGCTTCGTCCACCCGGTGATGCTTCATGCTTCGTCGCTCGCCTAGATTGGCCACGCCGCTGGATCGAAAGCAAGAAGAACTGGCCCACCGGGAATCGGACCTGCGAGACAAGGTTGAAAAGCTCGAGCGCATGATCGCGGATGCGCCGCGGGTCGCGGAGGAGACTTCGCGGCGGCAGCGTGAAGAATTACGCATGCGAGCCAACGCCGGCCGCAGCCGCCTCGATGTTTCGGTCGCTTTGCGGGACAAACGTTACGGCGACGATGATCGGAGGAGCGAGCGGCGCGGTTCGCTTCGCAAGGCGCGGCGCGAAGGCCGGATCGTATTTATCGTTCTCGCAATCGCAGTCGCCATCGCAGTTGTTTGGTTGATGAGTCACTTGCATCTTTGATCGACAATCGATGGCTGACCCTTCCGATCTCGATGTTGCCTACGTCGCGAAACTTGCGCGACTGAATCTGACCGGCGAAGAAACGCGCTTGTTTCAAAAACAACTGAGCGATGTTTTAAAATATGCCGCGAAACTGCGCGAAGTGGACGTGAGCCACGTGGAAGCGGCCGCGCATGCCATTCCGGTGTTCAATGTTTTTCGCGAAGATGAGCCGCGCGATTGGTTCACGGCCGAGCAAGCGCTCAGCAACGCCCCGCGCAAGGCGAACAATCTCTTCATCGTCACGAAAGTGGTCGAATGAGCCGGCCTGCCTTGCCGGCGCTCAATATCGCCGACCTGCAATCTCTGCTGCGCCGTCGCGAAGTTTCGCCACGCGAAGTGCTCGATGCGCTGCAAGCGCGCATCGAAGATATCGATCCAAAAGTCGAGGCTTATCTCTCGATCGATTTCGAGGCTGCGGCCAGGGAGGCGGAGAAAGTAGATGTCGATCTTCCGCTCGGCGGTGTGCCGATCGCGATTAAAGATATCATCAACGTGGCGGGGCAACCGTGCACGTGTGCGTCGAAAATCCTGCGCAATTACCGCGCGCCCTACGATGCGACGGTGATTCGAAAATTACGAGCGGCCGGCGCGATTCCGTTTGGTAAAACAAACATGGATGAGTTTGCGATGGGCTCTTCCACGGAAAACTCGAGCGTGAAACTGACTCGGAACCCGTGGGACCTGTCGCGCGTGCCGGGCGGATCGAGCGGCGGATCGGCCGCGGCTGTTGCCGCCGATGCTGCGTTCGGCGGGCTCGGCACCGACACCGGAGGTTCGATTCGGCAACCGGCCGCCCTCTCCGGCATCGTCGGAGTAAAACCAACTTACGGGCGAGTTTCGCGCTTCGGCGTTGTCGCGTTTGCTTCGTCGCTCGATCAGGTCGGACCACTCACAAAAACTGTGCGCGACGCAGCGCTGATCATGAACGCGATGGCCGGTCACGACCCATACGACACAACGTGTCTCAACGAACCAGTGCCCGATTACACCGCCGGGCTCGATCACGATTTGCGCGGCCTGCGATTGGGTTTGCCGAAAGAATACATGATCGAAGGAATCGAGCCGCAGGTGAAAGCGGCGGTGGATGCAGCGATTGCCCAATTGCAAACGCTGGGCGCGGTGATTGTCGATGTTAGCTTGCCCCACACGGATTACGGCATCGCCGTTTATTATTTTCTCGCGACGGCAGAAGCATCGGCGAACCTTGCACGCTTCGATGGCGTGCGTTACGGGCATCGCGCCGAAAATCCAAAAGACTTGCTCGATCATTACGGACGGACGCGCGAGGAAGGTTTCGGCGCGGAAGTGAAACGCCGAATCATCCTCGGCACTTATGTTTTGAGCTCGGGCTATTACGACGCGTATTACCTGCGCGCGCAAAAAGTGCGTGAGCTTATCCGGCAGGATTTCGCGAAAGCTTTCGAGAAAGTGGACGCGATCGTTTCTCCGACTTCACCGGTGCCTGCATTTAAACTAGGCGAGCGCACGGCCGATCCGTTGCAAATGTACCTGGCCGACATTTTCACGAACACCGGCAATCTCGCCGGGATTTGTGGAATCAGTTTGCCCTGCGGTTTTGCTAAGATCGACAACGGAGCCGGCGGGAGCCGAGCGACGAAGACGGGAAGGCCCGAGAGGGTTGGCGAGCTGGGAGGCAAGTCAATCAACGTACAATTGCCGATCGGCCTGCAGTTGTTAGGCAAAGCGCTCGATGAAGCGCGCATTTTGCAAATCGCGCACGCTTACGAGCAGAGCACTGACTGGCACAACCGGCGGCCGCCGCTCGCAAAAATCGAAAATTAGAATCAAAAGTGGCGTCGAGCGAACTCGCGCCCTGAGCCGGTTTTCAAATATTTCTCGAAGGCGCGGGCCTTCGCTTCAGAGGTGAACGCGATAGCCATTTCGACTTTCCAAGGCTTGTACTTGGCGCTGTGCGGACAATTGCCTCGGTTGTGATCGTATAAGCGCGCCGATAAATTGCGAGTGACACCAGTGTAGTGGATAGATGGATCGGCTTTGCTGACCAGAACGTAAACGTAAAAGAAGCGCGCCATAAATCTGGCCTGCCAAGCCGTAGCCTTGGAGCGCAGCCGCCGTAAAGGACAATTAAACTGCCCGCCTACGTTTTACTCCGGCGTGGCTCCAGCCTTCGCTTTGCGCGGCGTTCCAAGCGAAGGCTGGAGCCGACGACGGGATTCGAACCCGTGACCTGCGGTTTACGAAACCGCTGCTCTACCAGCTGAGCTACGTCGGCGCGCGAAGCGCCCAACGATTGCATCCGGTGATTGCGCGAGCAAGCAAAGATCGACATCTACGGCAGCATGAAAGTTTCGCCGATTTCGCGTAGTGCGATTCGCTCAGGTTGATGGCGAAGTGCATTTTCGAAACGTTCGATTGGTTCACGAAACGGTTCGAAACTGAGCCGGAATGTTTGATGATGCACGGGCATGACGAACTGCGCGCCGGCAGCGGTTGCCATCTCCACTGCCTGCTCGGGTGTGCAATGCGACCGGATCCACGGATTGTAAGCGCCGATTGACATGATCGCGAGATCGATGCGGCCGCGCTCGCGCAGGTCGCTAAAACCATCCGTCAATGCGGTGTCGCCGGCGAAAATAACGCGTCTTCCCTCACGTTCGAGGAGGTAGCCGTTATAACCGCGGTAAGTATCGCGTTGCGTTCGCGCGCCCCAATGTCTTACGCGGAAAGCGATGATGTCGATCCTGCCGACGACAGTCATCATTGACTTTTGTTCTTCCCAACGGAGCTCAGTGATGTCGCGCAAGCGCGTCCAACGGAGCAAATCTCTCGTGCGCGACGCCGTGATCACTTTTGTTGAACGGTCGAAGCAATGCAGCGTGCGCGTGTCGATATGATCGAAATGTGCGTGCGACAAAAGAATGATGTCGATCTTCGGCAACTCACGAAAAGTCAACGCCGGTGCAGTCAATCGTTTCGGTCCGATCGTAAATCCGGGCAGGCGAATTCCGATTCGCGGGAAGAGAGCCGGATCGGTGAGAATCTTAATGCCGAAGAAATTAATAAGGACGGTGGCGTGCCCGAGCCACGCCGCGGTCACGCGTGCGTTGTTCCACTCTGCGGGATTGGGTTTCGCACAGGCGGGAGCAACCGGCCGCCGGCTTTCAATTGCCCACTCGCGCCAAAGATGCGCAAGCCAATTTCGACGCGCCGTTTTCTCGCTCACCACACTCGCAAATCAGGATACTGTAGGGGAAGCTGTTAGCTTCCCGCGCGGGAAGGCAACCCTACAACCAATCCCACATCACTTAATCACGCCGATTTCGGCACGGCGATTCTTCGCCCAGGCCGATTCGTTGTGCCCCGAATCGGCCGGCATTTCCAGGCCGAAGCTGACCGTCTGGATGCGATTGCCATCCACGCCTTGCGAAATGAGATCCTCGCGCACTGCACCCGCGCGCCGCTCGCCCAGCCCACGATTATATTCCGCCGTTCCGCGTTCATCCGTAAAGCCGGCGATGATTATTTGGGCAGAGCCGCCTTTCATGAATTGGGCAATTTGTTGAATTTTCCCCGATTCAGACGAACGCACCGCCTGACTATCGAAATCGAAATAGACAGGTTGAAACTGTCCGCGCTCAACATTGCCGCCAAAAAACGACGTGCCCTCGCGGCGCTCCGGAAGCGGTGTCCCGGTAACGTAATCACCGGTCGCGCCGGCAGTCTGACCGCCACCTTTGTTTGCGCAACCGCTGCCTCCGCACAAGATCGACAAGAGTAAGATCGACAATAACGCACGCGAGAATTTCACGACGTGCGCAGAATAGCTCCGGACAATCCGTGTGCAAGCTGGCTTCATTTCATCTTCGCGCCAAACAAGTGTTTCAACGAAGCCAAAAAGGAACCGGCGCGCTCTGCTTTACCGGCGCGAGCAACCAGCACCGGACAATTCGCGTGATTCAAAATGCTCCGCGTGAGATCGCCCATGATGTAATGGCGCAGCATGCCCCGCGCTTGTGAAGATCCAGTCACAATCAAATTGTAATTTCTTTCGCGCACTTCTGCGAACACCTGGTCAACCACGATACCGTGCCGGACGCGGACCTCGGCCGGCACACCAAGGCTCGCCAGATCTTTCTTCTGCTGGAGAAGATTCATTCCCAGTTCCGATTTGGATTCCAGTAGTCGATCGATATCCTCTTCCAAACGGACGAGGTCGGCGTAGATCGCTGGCGGTTCAGCCACGATATGCAGGAGAGTAACCGACGCTCCCATGGCCGCGGCGAGCTTGCCGGTAAGTTGAACCGCTTCCTCAATGAATTCTTTGCCGCCAGTGCAAACGAGAAATCTCTTCAGGTCTTCGTATTCTCCGATCGCCACCAGGACCGGCGGCGAAATCGCCTTGATGACTTCATAAGTCTTCATCGAGCGCCAATACAATCCGCTCGCACCCGTTCGCCGCGCCCCGATGACCACGAGATCGTAGGTGACCGTCGATGTTTGCTTGAGGATTTGACGGATCGCTTCGCCGGCCCGCACGACAATCTCAGGCGTGACACCATGCACGCGAAGCGATTGCGATTGCGCATTGAGCGCATCGCGCAAAGCGCCTTCGTCGCCCCGCTTCTCCGCGATGCCGAGAAGTGTCGTCTCCGCCTGTAGCGGACCGGCCAATCGGCCGCCGAGGCGGGTCGCGCTGTCCGCGGCCGGCATTCCATCGCTACAAATCAAAATGCGCATAAAGTTAAACCTTGTGGCCAGTCATGAGCGTGTAAATCACGATCGCCGCACCGATCAGCGGAAGCGGCACAAAGGCGAGCCGAATCTTCGGGCCGGTAAAATATTGGGTCGAGATTGCGCCAATCTGCGCGCCGATGGCCGCGCCGGTGTGCATGACGAGCGCAATCAAAATGTCGACATTACCTTTGATCGCATGCGTGAAAGTTCCGTAACTGGCCGAGATGATGATCTCAAACAAATCGGTTCCCACGGCAAGATGCGTTGGAACGCCAAGAACATAAACCATCGACGGCATGCGAATGTAACCGGCCCCGCCGCCAAGAAATCCGCTGAACAATCCGCCCACGAAAGCAACTAGAAGAATTATCCAAAGCGAAATAGTGATCCCCGACGTGGGCAGCTTGATCAGCGGCGGAATGTTCAAGCGTTGAATACTTCGCGTGACGTGTCCAAATGATGATGGATCCTCTTTTTTCGTTGCCGCTGTCGCCGGCGTAGCAACGCCGCGTTTTTTTGAGCGCAAGGTTTTGCGACTCTCCCAAATCATAAATGTGGAGATGCTCACGTAGACGGCAATCGAGACGATGCTCACGACCAGATTGACGTTGCCGGCGCGCTTCAACATTTGAATCAACTGCGCGCCGATTTCCGCGCCGGCAATCGTGCCGATGGCCATGACTAATCCGAGACGAAGATCGACATTGCCGAAAGCGCGATGCTGTCGCACGGCCACGACCGATTTGCCGACGATGTGGGCGAGATCAGTTCCGACCGCAAAGTTCCAATCAAGACCGACCGCCCGCAACGCCGGGCCCGCGATGAAACTGCCGCCCACTCCGAAAAAGCCGCCCAGAATGCCGATCACAAATCCGACGATGACCAGATAAATCGGACTGATGTGCGCGTCGGAGATGGGGAACAACATGTCGATCTTATCCCGCGCGACCACGAATGAGACGCAACAAAAGCGTGGTCACATTTTGGAGAATGACGGCCTGCCCGATGATAAGCAGAAGGGCGACCCCGGCATAGGTGTATCGGTGACGGACCTCGAGCTGATGCAGTCCCTCCCCCAGGAAATGCAGCACCAGGAAAAAGTATCCCACGACCAGCGCGGCGTAGACCACCAGCTCGATCGCAAAAGCTCGCAACGTTTTGGCCGTCTCTTTTTTCATCTCACTCCGCCCCACATAATTCGCCGCCACTCTGTCTGGCGGTTGCGCAAGACCGCGTCAACGAGCAAATTTCATTGCGCCCCTGATGTTTCCTCCTAACGTTCCAGTCCACTCTTTCAAAGGGTCGAACCATGGCTGACGCCGCAAACAAATACGCCGAAAACGTCGCAGGAAAATTTTATGTCGATGATCAATGTATCGACTGTGATTTGTGCCGCGAAACCGCCCCCGCCAATTTCAAGCGCAATGATGATGGCGGGCATTCCTACGTTTACAAACAAGCGGAAAGCCCGGAAGAAGAAGCCCTCTGCAAAGAAGCGATGGAAGGTTGCCCGGTCGAAGCCATCGGTAACGATGGCGCCTGATCTTGTAGCGGCGGTCTATGACTGCCGAAATCGATGGCGAGGAAAACAAAACGGCGCTCACAGAGCGCCGCTACAGCCGTCGTACTGACCATCGCCGGTTCGGACAGCAGCGCCGGAGCCGGCGTCCAAGCCGACTTGAAAACTTTCAGCGCATTCGGGGTTTATGGATTGACCGCCGTCACCTGTGTCGTTGCGGAAACGCCGGGAAAAGTCGTCAAGATCGGCAGCGTTTCCGCCGCAACCGTGCGTGCGCAAATTGAAACGCTTTTTGAAAGCTTTCCGATCGCGGCCATCAAGACTGGTTTGCTTTACTCGGGCGAAATCGTGGCGACGGTGGCAAGTGTGCTCACCGAGCGCGCGGCGAGCGGTCAGCGCCTCCCCCCCCTTGTCATTGATCCGGTAATGGTCGCCACGAGCGGCGAGCTGCTTTTGCACGATGACGCGATCGCGCATTACGAACAGGGGCTTTTTCCACTTGCCTCGCTTATCACACCGAACATCGACGAAGCAGCCAGGTTAAGCGGCAAATCAATTGTCGATCTTGCCACGTTGCAGACTGCCGGAGAAAAACTCGCGAAAAAATATCGCGTGCCCATTCTACTGAAAGGCGGGCACCTTCGCCGCGGTCAAGCGATCGATCTACTTTTTTACAACGGACGCATCACGAAATTTAGCGCGCCGTTTACGCGAGGCATTCGGACACACGGGACCGGCTGCACTTACTCCGCCGCCATCGTGGCAGGCCTGGCGCGCGGGTTATCCCTGGAGCGGGCGATCCGCTCCGCAAAAAAATTCGTAAGCACGACAATTGCACGGCATCTGAAATGGCAAACTGCTGCCGGGACGAGCATATACGCGCTCAATCACTCGCCTTACGCGTCGCGCGGCTGATTTTCCGCGGCGATTTTGTCGATCTTGGCTTGCGGCCCGGTTTCTTTTGCCAGCGCTTCGACTCCATCGCTTCCAAAGCGGCCGCCGTTTCCGCTTGTTTCTTGCTGCGGCCGCTGCCCTTTCCAAGAACTTTTCCTTCCCACACCACTCGCACGGCGAATGTTTTTTCGTGCTCGGGCCCGCTTTGCGTAATCAGTTCATAAACCGGACTCTGCTGCGAAATACTTTGCAGCAATTCCTGCAAATGACCTTTCGGGTTAATGTCGACCGGTTCTTCGGCGATTTGCTCCAGATCGGCACCAGCCTGGGCGAGAATAAATTTTTGCGCCGTTTTCAAATCGCCATCCAAATAAACCGCGCCGATCAGCGCTTCGAACGCGTCGGCCAGTGTCGATGTTCGCACCCGCCCGCCGCTCGCTTCTTCGCCGCGTCCCATCAGCAGGTAATGGCCAAGATCGAGAGCAAGCGCGTGTTTCTTCAAGGTGTCGCGGGAAACCAGGCGCGACCGCAGCTTCGTTAGTTGTCCTTCCGGCTCGGCCCGAAATTTGCCGTAAAGATGTTCGGTGATGACGAGCTGAAGAATGGCGTCGCCCAGAAATTCCAGGCGCTGATTATTAAAATGATGTTGCTGCGTCTCGTGGCCGAGACTGGGATGAGTAAGCGCCTCCGCCAGCAACAGCGAATTCCGGAATTTGTAGCCGATGCGTTCTTCGAGCGGATGCA
>Ga0137366_10001098_pt1 | contig 19535 bp, 22 predicted proteins | sample SagtaG_8_FD_104938 | JGI IMG/M metagenome (GOLD analysis project Ga0137366, IMG submission 104938) | Vadose zone soil microbial communities from Sagehorn Ranch, Mendocino, California, USA - Sage1_L_60_16 metaG | ecosystem: Environmental > Terrestrial > Soil > Vadose zone | place: USA...
CGATCATCGTCCCCTGCCACCGCGTCATCGCCTCCGATGGCACACTTGCCGGCTTCGGAGGCGGCCTCGCCGCCAAAGAATTCTTGCTCAAGCTGGAGGGCGCGCGCTTTCGGCACTCACGTCCTGTGCAAGGTGAGCTGTTTGCGCGGGCAGTCTGAGCGCGGCCCGAATCATTCCTCATCGAAACTCACGAGCATCTAACCTCACGAGGGCCGCGGCTTCCACCCCGGCTTGAAGCCGAGCACGCTGCGCCGTACACTTCCACCATGCATTCCCACGCCGGACACGCGCATGATCACAGCCACGGAGATCACGCGCATGGCGGCCATGCTCATGCTCATCCCGCGCTCACCGCCCGGATGTTGCGCATTTCCCTGGCGTTTACCCTGGCCTACATTATCCTGCTGGTCGTGGCTGGACTGCGGGCACACAGCCTGGCGCTGCTGTCGGAGGCGGGGCACAACGTCTCCGACTTTCTCGCCCTGCTGCTCTCCTGGGTGGCCGCGTTTTTCGGTGAACGCCCCGCCACCAGCACCAAGACCTATGGCTGGCGTCGCGCCGGGGTTCTGGCGGCCTTCATCAACGCGGTCACGCTGGTCGTCATCGCCGTGGTGATCGTCTTCTCGGCCATCCAGCGTTTCTATCATCCCGAGCCGGTGCACTCCGGGCTGATGATGTGGGTGGCCGCCGCAGGTGTGGCGCTCAACGGCGGCATCACGCTGATGCTGATGCGCGGCGCAACCGACCTCAACCTGCGCTCGGTGATCGTACACGAGGTGGGCGATACGCTCTCGACCGCGGCAGTCATCGCCGGCGGCTGGATCATCTCCATCACCGGCCATAGCTGGATCGACCCGGCGCTCTCCATCGGCATCGCCGCCATGATCGTCTGGTCCTCCTATGGGATCGTCCGCGAGAGCCTCAACATCCTGCTGGAGGGCACGCCGAGCGGCTTGGAGATGGCCGCCATCGACGCCGATCTGCGCGCTATCCCGGGCGTGCTCGATGTGCATGACCTGCACATCTGGAGCATCGGCAGCGACACGCACGCGCTCTCCTCGCACATCGCCATCGCCGACATTCCGCCATCGGCCAGCAACGCCATCCTGGACGAGCTGCGCCGCATGCTCGCCGGCCGCCACCACATCCAACACACCACGATCCAGTTTGAGAGCGCTATCTGCGATCTGGCCGACGGCTGTATCCTGCCCGTCCCGCATGAGCGCCGCGAAAACACAGCAGCGCCTCCGCAATCGCCGGACAAACCGGACTGAGACCCTAGCCATGCATCGTAAGCACCCTGCGATCTCCGCGGCCGTCGTACTCTCGTTTAGTGTTGTTTTGCTGACCGGCTGTAAGTCCGAGAACACGCTTCCGCCCGCTCCAGCCTCGCTGATCAACAGGAGCCGCGACCGGCTCAACCCATTCCGCTTCACTTTCGCCACCGAGCCCAGAGCGCCGAATTTGAACGATCGGATCACGCTCAAGGTGCACGTCATTGACGCAGCCAATCAGCCCGCCGACGGCGTCGAGGTCAACGCGGACGTTTCCATGCTGGGCATGAACGGCCCGCAACACGTGACATTGAGCGGTATGGGCAATGGCGATTACGAGGGAGAGGTGGATCTGGAAGCGCCGGGAAGCTGGGACGTGGATCTCTCGGCAACTCGAGACGACAAGAGCAGCAAGCAACGGTTCGCGATGGAGGTTGGGGGATAGCGATGAAGATCGTGATGTTCTATGAACTCGCTCCCGATGGACCCGAGGTGTTCGCTTAGCGGGACGACAGAGGCAGCTTCGGCGCGAGCCGGCCGCAATTACTTTATGCTGCGCACTTCGATCTGGCCGACCATGGTGCGCATCTCAATCATCGGCCCGCCGCCGTTAATCACTCCCTCGGCGACCATGCTGTGAGGGCCGTAGCTGGGCACGCCTTTGGTGATCTTCAGCTCCGGAAACTCACTGACCAGGCGGCGCGAGGGGCAGCTTCCAGCAATGGCGCGCAGGTTGGCCGCCGCCGATCCGGCGAAGTACACTACGATGTCGCCCATCGACGTCATCAGCTCGGAGTTCTTCATGGAGTTGCGGTCGCCGACGAATTCCGCCGTGATTCGTCCCATGCCGGTATGGGCAGCGGCCCCCTTCGCGATCTTCCACAACTCGATGTTGCCCTGTGCGGTATTGGCCACCACCAGGCCGTACGCCACGCCGATTCGGATATTGCCGCCGCCGGTCTCGACCGCAACATCTCCGTCCACCTGACCCAGATGGATATTGCCGCCGGCGCTGCGGATCTGCAGTGTTCCCTTGCAGCGGAGGACCTCGATATTTCCGCCGCCTGACTCTACCTGGGCCCGGGCGATCGTCTTCAGCAGAATGTTTCCGCCCAGCGAGGTGATGTCCAGGTCTCCAACTGCATCGTTGATTCGGATGTCGCCGCCGCCGGAGCGAATGATGGCATCGGAGACGCGACGGCTCACAATGATGGAGCCGCCCATGGTCGCGGCACTCAAAAGTTTGGCTTCGTCGATCTCAATATCGCCACCGTGCGTCTGCACGTCGAGGTGGTCGACCGCGCCCTGCACGGTGATTTTGCCGGCGAGGGTATCGACGTGCACCACCTCGGCCGATGACGGCAGTTGAATGATCAGCTCCGGGCGCATCGCAAAGTTAAGCGGCCCGACATTCTGGATCGCAACTGCGCCGGAGCGGCGGCCTATGGCCAGATGATAGCCCGCAAGCTGCTTGTGCGCGTCCTTCTCCTGCGGCTCATCAGAACGCAGCCGCACCAGGTAGGTACCCGACGGTGCCCCGGCCACCACCCGCACGGAGCCCACAAAGCGGCTGACCTGCACCCGTTTTTCGTTGCCGATCGGGCCGCTGATCTCCTGCACCCAGCTGTTGCCGTCGCGGTAGAAGCGCTGTTGCTCCGCAAGCGCGGGCAGCGCCAGCAGCAACATGATCAGCGCCAACATCGGGGCCCCCAGCAGGCCCGATTTTGGTCTGCCGGGGTTGAAGCAGTACGGGGCGACGACCGCTCGAAACGGTCCTCGCCCCGTCCGCCATTTCACGTTTTGCGCTTCGGCACGCTCCACGGCCTTGCTTTCATCCTGCATCGCGCTCTTGGTTGCCGACGACTACTTGCCGCCCAGCTGCTGCATCACCCGCGCAGACTGCTGGCGAATGAAATCATTGGGATCTTCTTTGGCCAACTGGGCCACCGCCTGCTGCACGCTGGTATCGCCGCGAACCGAGCCCAGGGCCTTGAGTGCACCGGCGCGCACCCCAGGATTATTGTCATTGAGCAGCGACTCCAGCATGGCATTGCGCACCCGGATGTCCTCTTTGACCATCGGAGCCAGCGCCTCTTCGGCCTTCAGGCGCACGCCGGGGTTGCTGTCCGAGCGCAGCGAATAGATCAGGCTCTCGCGCACCGCGGGGTCATCCTGGCGTCCGTGCAGCAGCGCCACTGAATCCATGCGCAGCCCGGAGTTGGCCGTATTGCGCGAGGCCATCACCAGCAGCGCCTGGATCTGCGGATCGTTCACCGATCCTTGCACGGTCTGCGGCAGCGCGCGTTCATAGTCGATGCGCACCTGTCCGGTTCCCGGGTCCTGCACGATGCTGCGAATTCCGGCGATTGAGGCTTCCTGCTGTTCGGCAGACGATGGCGCACCGTGCAGCGAGGAGCTCATTTGGTACATGGCTCCCAGTCCGCCGCCAAATCCGACGAGGAAGATCACGCTGGCCAGGGCGGGCGAGAAACGGAACTGCCGGATCATGGCCATGGGATCGAGCGCCCAGCGCCAACCGCGGCGGACCGGAAGCGCCTCCAGCGCGCTCGAGAGCTGTATGCGCGCCGAGGCCAGCAGATTGGGCGTGACCTCCAGTTGCGGCAGCGCGCTCATGTCGCCATGAAAAATGCGCATCGCCTGCAACTCGGAGCCGCAGCCGGCGCAGCGCTCAATGTGGCCTTCCAACTCGTGGCGCGCATCGTCGGCCAGCTCGTCATACAAATAAAGCGAAATGTTTTCCCGTACCCAATCGCAATTCATCAGTGCTTCTTTTCCTCGTTCCTTCTTTACTGCTACTTCTTCAAATCGGCCAGGGCCGACCTTAACTTCTGGGTTGCCCGGAAGAGCGTGTTCTTGGCCGTCTCTTCCGTCGTATTCAGGGCCTCGCCGATCGTCCGCAGCTTCAGTCCCTGGTAATGCTTCATCTCAAAAACCATCCGCTCTCGCGGGCTCAACTTCGTCAGCGCCTGGGCGATTCGCTTGCCCATCTCCCGCCGCATCAGCTCCTGCTCGGGGCTCGCTCCCGCACGCTCATCGGGATGCTGCTCCAGCAGGTCCACCTCTTCGCCTTCCGAGGTGACCCGCACCCCCGAATCTTCCTTGCGTACCTGCCTGCGCCGTAGCTGGTCCATGCACAGGTTGGTGACGATCCGGTAGACCCAGGTGTAAAACGAGCACTCGAAGCGGAAGCTCCCCAGGTTGCGATAGACCTTTAAGAACGCTTCCTGGTAGATGTCCTTGGCCTCGTGCTCTGAGCCTGTCAGGTGCAACGCCAGTCTCAGCACCGGCTGGTCATACTGACGAACCAGCTCTTCGAACGCGGCCCGGTCTCCCTGCTGCGCGGCGCGAATCAGTTCGGCGTCATTTACCCGGCCCTGCCCCTGGCCCACCATGGTTTCCCTTGCGGAACCGATCGCTTCGCCCGGCCTGCTGACCCCTGCCCAAATTTACAGAGAACTTGGTTACACGAGTTGGACGGTACGGAGCTCAGTTCGTTAGCAATCTATTTTGCAATCCTAAATGAAGAAAAGGCCAGCGCCCTTCTGGTGGAGGGAGCCGGCCTTTTGCCGAACCGCGAAACAGCCGAAATGAACTTTACGCCGGCTCTTCCTCGCTAACCTGCTTCTTTACAGTCGCTTTTACCCGCACCTGAACGTCGCGATGCAGCCTGATCGGGACATTGAACTCGCCCAGGCTCTTGATGGGCTGGTCCAGCTCGATCTTGCGCCGGTCGATCTGGAAGCCGCGGCCTTCCAGCTCGTGTGCAATGTCGGCCGAAGTCACCGAGCCGAACAGCGTGTCGTGCTCGCCGGCTTTGCGGACAAATTCCAGGCTCACGCCCTCGAACTGCTTGGCCAGCAGCTCGGCATCGCCCTTCTCCCTGGCGTGCTTGCGGACGGCGGCGGCCTTCATCTGCGCGATCACGGCCTTGTTCGCCTCGGTCGCTCTGACGGCCAACTTCTTGGGCAGCAGGTAGTTGCGGCCGTATCCCTCGGCCACGCTCACCACTTCGCCGCGCGCGCCCAGCTTGGGCACATCTTCTTTCAGAATCACTTCCATGAGCGAGATCCTTTCTCTTTAGCGGCCCGAAGCGAAGGGCAGCAGCGCGATGTTGCGGGCCTGCTTGATGGCCTCGGTAACGCGGCGCTGATGGGGCGTGCAGACCCCGGTCAGGCGGCGCGGGACGATCTTGCCGCTCTCGGCCACAAAGCCGGAGAGCAGGCGCACGTCCTTGTAGTTGATGTTGTCGATCTTCTCGGTACAGAACTTGCAAACCTTCTTACGCCGGAAGAACTTGCGTCCGCCCTCGCGGCCCGGACCGCCGGGACGTCCGCCCGGCCGCGGCCCGCCGCCAGGACGGGGACCCGAAGGCCGTGACGAACCACCCTCACCCGGCGCCGATGCCGGCCTCTCCGGAGCTGCCTCTCTCGTGCTTTCGTCTGCCATAACTCTCCTTGGTGGCACCATCTATTGGTGGCGCCGTTTATTCGGGTCCCGAGCCAGACCGATTTTGGCCTGCTGGGGGCGAAATTGCGCCGGTAACTCTGATCCGATCTCGCGCGATCAGCCCGCGCGGTATTACCTATCTGACCGACTCCCAGGTTAGCGCCGCAAAAGAGGCGGCGCGGAACCTGGGGCACCCCCGTTGGAAGCCTAAGCCGGAGGAGCCCCCGCCGCAGTCTCCGCCGCGGATTCGGCAGCCTGGGCCGCCGCGGCTGCTGCCGCGGCCTGTCCCTGCGTTCCCCGTCCGCGGACCTTGGAGTCGCGCAGCTTCTTTACCTTGGCCAGCCGCTTCTCCTCCTCGTCGGTGCGCACGGTCTGGAACTTGATCACCAGTTCCTGCACGCGCAGGCGGCGCTCCAGCTCCTTCACCACCGAACTGCCCTGTGCCGAATCCGGCGCCTCCACGAAGGCCAGAATATAAATGCCTTCCTGGAATTTGCGCACCACGTAAGCCAGGCGGCGCTTGCCCATCCGCTCAAAGCCGGTTACCCGGCCGCCGGTGGCGGCGACATTGGTCTCCATCTGCTGGAGAAGGCGATCTACATCCTCGTCGGTGGTGTCCGGACGAAGGATGAACATCACTTCATATTTACGGTCCATCTTTACTCTCCTGGCCTTTCGCTTTCCTGGCCTTTCGCTCTCTTGGTCGCGCTTGCGCTGCCCGCTGCCCCAGCATGCCAACAACAGGCGCGCTGGGGACCGTCCATTGCTATTCCGCCTGCCCGGTCTCGTTCACCTTCTGGTTGAACCGGTTCATGGCGGCCGGCGCACCCTGCGCCAAAATCATTCGTACCGCTACGCTGGCCGCATCCAGCGCCTGCTCTACCGCGGGTAACTGCGCCTTTCGCATTGGCGACAACAGGTAGTCCCTGCCGTTGCTCAATCTGTAATCCGGCGCCACTCCCATCCGGACCCGCAGAAACTCCTGCGAGCCGCCCAGCGCGTCGATGATCGACTTCATCCCGTTGTGCCCGCCGGCACTGCCGCGCTCACGGACACGGATGGAGCCGAATGGCAGCGCCAGGTCGTCGTACACGACGATCAGGTCTTTTTCCGGGTCGGCCTCGTAGCGCTCCACGAGCTCCCGGACCGACTCGCCGCTGCGATTCATGTAGGTCTCCGGCTTTGCCAGCAGTACCGGCTGACCTTCCAGCACCGCCCTCGCCGTCACCGCCCGGCAGTGCCGGTTGGTCATCTGCACGGCGCACTCGCCAGCGATGCGGTCCACCGCCAGGAACCCCATGTTGTGCGGCGTGAACTGGTACTCGTCGCCCGGATTCCCGAGCCCGACAATCAGCTTCACCCGCCGACTCTCCTAGTGGTTTACGTCTCAGGTCAGCTCGGCAAAAGACGCCTCGCGGGACCTGGGGCACCATCTGCCAGCACCTACTTCTTCTTGGCTTCCTTGCCGGCTTCCTTGGCCTCGCCCTCGGCTTCCGTCTTGCCCTTCTTGATGACCTCAGGCTCCGCCGTAGTAGCGGCGGCTTCCGCAGGCGCCGCAGGCTCCTCTTCCCTCACGTGCGTCACATGCGCCACCACCGAGTCGGGATCGTCCAGGTACTTCAGTCCGGCGATCTGAGGCAGCTCCGAGACGCGCACCGCGTCGCCGTGGTGCAGATGGGTGACGTCCACATCGATGTGGCTCGGAATGTCGGCCGGCAGGCACTCAATGTGCACCTCGCGCAGCACCACATCCAGCAGGCCGCCTTCGAGCTTCACGCCACTGGCCTCGCCTTTGATCAGCACGGGCACCGACAGGCGCATCTTCTGGTCCATGGCGATGCGCTTGAGGTCGACGTGCAGCAGATGTCCTTTGAGCGGCTCGGACTGCCAGTCCACCACCATCGCCTTGGCCTGTTCTCCATCGAGGCTCAGGTCGAAGATCGTGTTGTGGCCCGCAGCCGAGTGCAGGATGCTCAGGATCTGCTTGGGATCGACGGCGATCGCACGCGGCTCCTTTTTGGCGCCATAGAGCACCGCGGGAATCATTCCGGTGGCGCGCAGACGGCGCGCGGCATTCTTGTCGGAAGCCTCTCTGATCTTTGCTTCCACTGTCTTCGTTGCAGTTGCGGTTGCCATCTTCGGTTCCTTTTACGTCTGCTTTTGCCCAGGAAGCCAATTACGGCCTTGCTGGGGACCCCGTCATGCCGGGTTCGTAATTAGGTGAACAGCTTGCTCACCGAGGTCTCTTCGTGGATCGACTGGATTGCGCGTCCGATGAGACCGGCGATGGAAAGCACCTTGATCTTCGGTTCCTTCTGTCCCGCTTCGCTGAGTGGAATGGTGTTGGTCACCACCAGCTCCTTCAGGTTCGACTTGGCGATGCGCTCCAGCGCCGGCCCGGAGAGCACTGCATGCGAGGCGCAGGCATAGACCGCAACCGCGCCGTTGTCCAGCAAAGCCTGCGCGGTCTTCACCAGCGTGCCCGCCGTGTCCACGATGTCGTCGAGGATCAGGCAGGTGCGCCCGCGGACATCGCCGATCACGTTCATCACTTCGGCCACATTCTTCTCCGTGCGGCGCTTGTCGACGATCGCCATCGGAGCGTCCATCTTCTTGGCGAAGAAGCGGGCGCGCTCCACGCCGCCGGCATCGGGCGAGATCACCGTCACGTTGGGCAGGTTCGCCTTGCGGAAGTGGTCCACCAGCACGGGCGAGGCAAACAGGTGGTCCACCGGGATGTTGAAGAAGCCCTGGATCTGCGGCGCATGCAGGTCCACCACCAGCGCGCGGTTGGCGCCGGCCGTGGTCAGAATGTCCGCCACCAGCTTGGAGCTGATCGGCACGCGCGGCTTGTCCTTGCGGTCCTGGCGGGCGTAGCCGAAGTAGGGAATCACCACGGTGATGCGGCGGGCCGAGGCGCGCTTGAGCGCATCGATGATGAGCAGCAGCTGCATCAGATTGTGCGAGACCGGATCGCAGGTCGGCTGGATGACGAAAACATCCGCGCCGCGCACATTCTCCAGGATCTGCACGTAGATTTCGCCGTCGGAAAACTGGGTGAGATCGGTCTGGCCCAGCGGCAGCCCGAGGAAGTCGCACACCTCTTTGGCGAGCGCCGGATTGGCCGTGCCGCTGAAGACCCTCAGCTTGTCATGGCGTTGCGGCCCTCTCTTCTCGCCCTTGGGAGCCTCGGCGGCCCTGGTGGTGGTCGCATGTCCCGCCTCGTGCGTGGCCTCGGCCGTGGCGGCGGCCGCCAGTACACCCGGTTTCGCTGCTGCATCCATCACTTCTTACCCCCTTGGGGACTGGTTGGTCCCGAATTGACTAAGGGATTGGTTAATCCCCGAACTTCTCTGCCCCAGCAAGCCAGGAACGTGCTTGCTGGGAACCACGGCTTGCGCATTCTGGCTGGGCGGCCAGGATTCGAACCTGGACGAAGTGCTCCAAAGGCACTTGACCTACCATTAGTCTACCGCCCAGTATGACGTGCCCCTTGCGTTCCGTTGGCGGTGCCCCACATCTGCCTGGTTCGCGAATCATGCCCGCGAATTATGCCGGCAAATGCTGGATGAACACCTAGCTCACAAACATCTGCTCGCGATACCTGGCGCGCGGCAGCGTCTCCGTGACGATCGTTGCCAGCCCCTCGGTGCCCATGTGCTCGGCCGCCTTTTGCGCGCGCTCCGCGCTGCGGAAGAGGCCGAACAGGGTCGAGCCCGATCCGGAGAGCGAGGCGTATTCGCAGCCTTCGCGCTCCAGCACTCGCTTCACGTCACGCAATTCGGGATATTGAGGAAAGACGACTCGTTCGAAATCGTTCTCTATCCCGGCTCGGACGAGGTCGAGAAGCGGAGTCTCGGCCCGGTCCCCGCCATTTTGGGCGGGAACACCGGATACCTCTGGGGTTGCGCCTGGACTTCCAGGCGAATGGGCTCCGGTTGAAGCCTCACCCAGCGTGCTCAGCCACTCAAATGCCGAACGGTTGAACTTACCAAGTGTAATGGAGGCGCCGGGGGGCGTCAACTTGCGATCTTCAGCCTCGCTTTCAACCGCCGCATCCCAGTCGCGAAAGGCCTGCGGGGTAGAGACCGCCACCTGCGGCGTCACCAGCACGCATGCGATCGGCGGCAGGTCGGGCAGGGGATAGACCTGCTCGCCGCGGCCAACGCCCAGCACGCATCCGCCCAGCAGAAACAGCGGCAGGTCGGAGCCCACCTCCGCGACGATGCGCAGCCGCTCCTCAGCAGGAAGCGGCGTCCTCATCTCGCGCTCCAGGGCAAACATGGTGGCCACGGCATTAGAGGACCCGGCACCCAGTCCGCCCTGCACCGGCAGCCGTTTGTCGATCTGGATGACGACCTTCGCGCGCTGCTTCCAGTAGCGCAGCATGCGGTCGGCCACGCGATAGCAGGTGTTGGTCTCGTCGCAGGGGACTCGCTGGTCGCGGCACCGGATCTCGATGCTGCTGCCGCGAGAGGCGTCTACGCGGATGATGTCGTGCGCAGCCACAGTCTGGTAGATCGTCTCCAGGGCGTGGAAGCCATCCGGACGCAGCTGGCCGATGGCGAGGCCTATGTTGATCTTGGCAAAAGAACGGACCGTAACGGACATAAGTCAGGATTCTACGCGCACAAGCATTAGCAGCCGAAATAGCTGAAAATACTGGGCCAAATATTTTCACGCGAGTTGCTAACCGACGAGACCAGGCCACGTCTAATTGGCATACCTTCTGAAGACTCCTGGCGAGGCCCGCTTAGCCTCGCCAATCTTTTTGCGCGCAGACCGGGCCTCCGGCTACCCCATAAAAACCTTCCCGCCGCTGCTAACCACTCAATCGGAGCTCCGTCTAATAGGCATACCTTCTGACACTCTTTGGCGAGGACCTCTTATCCTCGCCATAATTTTTGCAGGCGGCGGCGAAACTCTTCTGGCCTGGCTTGCACCAATCGAAACTGGATCGTATAATCGAGATACCTTCTGAGACTCACTGGCGAGGACACCCCTCGCCATTATTTTTGTCTTGGCCTACCCCTCGCCAGCCTGCCGGCAAGAATCTCCCAACAAAATTCGCGGGCGCTGCTAACCACTCAGACGGAGCTCCGTCTAATAGGCATACCTTCTGAGACTTCTGGCGAGGACCGCTAATCCTCGCCATATTTTTTTGCCCGCCCCTCCGCTTTCTTTTCGGCGAATAGCAGGGCTGGATAGGCGACAGCTGCGCTGCCCGGGTTTCCGGCATCACCGGCGGCATCGAGCCATCGTCTATGATGGAGGCGGGCCGGCGGCGGCACACGGGCCGATGCGGACCACTCGAACAGGGGAACGGAGCGGATGAAGACGAAGATCTTGGGGCTGTTGGCGGCAGTTGTGATGACGATGACCTCGGCGGCACTGGCGGCGGGCGACACCAGCGCACTGCATCCCCCGTCGGGCCACAGGATCGCGCTGGTGACCTTCGAGGACCTAGAGTGTCCGGCGTGCGCCAAGACCCAGCCGTTGCTGCAGCAGGCGGAGCGCAACTACGGAATCCCGCTGGTCTGGCACGACTTCATCATTCCCAACCACGTGTGGAGCAAGGAAGCGGCCATCATCGCGCGCTACTTCGACACGCAGTCGCCGCAGCTAGGCAATGAGTTCCGCAGCTATGTCTTTGCCAACCAGAGATCGATTTACAAGGCGAACCTGCGGGAGTGGGCGGACAAGTTCGCCGCAGCGCACCACACCGCACTGCCCGCATTCTACGACCCGACGGGCATCCTGCGTACCAAGGTGGAGGCCGACACACAACTGGGCAGGGTGACGGGAGAGACCGGCGTTCTGCACACGCCAACCATTTACGTCGTGAGCGACAACCCTCAGTTGCCATTCGTCGAGGTCTCCGACCCGGGAAAGCTGTTTGACACAATTGAACAGGTCAAGGCCGCGCTGCCTCCGGAGCGCGCCTCAAGGTCAAAAAAAAACTGAATGCGCCTGCGGCGAAGAAGCCGAAGAAATAGCCCATAGGCAAATCAACAGTCCCACTCAAGCAACTGAAGCTTGAGGGGCCACCTGCCATACTTTTTTCCCGCTAAGAAAATTCATCCCGGCTGCTAACCAGCGAAACCAAACTCCGTCTAATAGGCATACCTTCTGAGGCTCTTTGGCGAGGACCGCTTATCCTCGCCATAATTTTTGCGCGAATGTCAGCGCCCCGTTGGGTAACTGGCGTTGATAGACCTGCCGCTCAGGCCAGAGCTAAGGGGTTCGCTGTGCTCCTCCGCTGGTGAAAATTTCGGCTTCGAATATGAAAATCAGTTGCAACTAGCTCTGCCAGCAGATACTCTAGCGCCGTGGGGGGAGCAGACCGTCCCGCCTCAATCCCGAAAAAGAGGACACACTCATGCAATGGGAAGCGCCTGACTTCGTCGAAATCTCTGTAGGATGCGAAATCAACAGCTACGCGACGGCGGAAATCTAAGTCGCTGTGCGTGTTAAGATTCTGGGCTCTGCGGCCGGCGGAGGGTTTCCACAATGGAATTGTGGGTGCTCGAACTGCAGCCGGCTCAGACGCGGCTCGCTCAACGCGGTGCCCCGGTCGCAGATCCAGGTTGCCCTCACCACCGACAACCAGCACTGGTTTTTGCTGAACGCCTCCCCTGACCTGCGCACCCAGATTGAAGCGACTCCCGAGCTGCATCCGCGCGGACTACGCGATACGCCCATTGCGGGCGTGGTGCTGACTACGGGCGATCTGGACCAGGTACTGGGGCTGCTGCTGATGCGCGAGCTGCAGCCGATACGGATTCATGCCACCGACGCGGTGCGCTCGATCGTGCAGCGCGAGAACGCGTTCTTCAATATGCTGGCGCAGCAGGAGGGGCAGTCGCGCTGGCTGCGGATCGACGCCGCCGGAAACTTTGCATTGTCGGCGAACGGCTCGCCCGCCCTGGAGTGCCGTCCGGTGCCGCTGGGATCGGGCTATCCGGCCTGGGTCCCGCAGACGCTGGCCAAAGAGCTGCCGCGCGAAGAGGCCGTGCTGGGGCTGGTGATTCAGCAGGCCGGAAGCAACGCCGGGGTCCCCAACGAGCCCGCAGTTGGCTTGTTGGGGCAAGGACGCCTGGGATATTTTCCCGCGTGCGGCAAGATCACGCCGGAGCTGATTGCGCTGCTGGAGAGCTGCGACGTGGTGCTCTTCGACGGCACATTTTGGTCGGACGACGAGTTGCAGCGCGCCGAGCCCAGCGCTCGGACCGCCCGCCAGATGGGGCACGTTCCGCTGGGCGGCGACGATGGGACGCTAGCACTGCTGAGCGTGGTGCGTAGGCCACGCAAGATTCTGTTGCACATCAACAACACGAACCCGATCCTGAACCGCGACAGCGCCGAGCATCGGCAGGCAGTTGAGGCAGGATGGGAGATCGCGGAGGACGGATGGGACATACGTCTGTGAAGGATGCAATTGTAGAGCGCAGTATTTTTGATCATGAACCTGCGCAGATCGCGGACTCTTCCGATCTGCTCACGCGCGAGCAGTTGTTGGGCAAGCTGCACGCCATCGGCGCCGAGCGCTATCATCACCGGCATCCCTTCCACCTGCTGATGCACGAGGGCAAGCTGACCCGCGGGCAAATCCAGGCGTGGGCGCTGAACCGCTACTACTACCAGCAGATGATTCCGATCAAGGACTCGATCATCATGTCGCGTGGCGACGTCGAGTTCCGCCGCGCCTGGATCAAGCGCATCGTCGACCACGACGGCACGGGTCCCGGCACGGGCGGTATCGACGCCTGGCTGCTGCTGGCCGAAACCTGCGGGCTGGATCGCGCGACCGTAGCAAGCTGCAAGCACATCCTCCCGGGAACGCGCTTCGCGGTCGATTCCTACATCCCGCTGGTCAGCGACGGACCGTTCTTACAGTCGGTGGCCTCCTCGCTCACCGAGCTCTTCTCCGGCAAGCTAATCGCATTGCGCATGGAGGCCCTGAGCCAGCATTATCCGTGGCTCACGGAAGGGCTGAAGTATTTCAAGGCGCGGCTGACGCAGTCGCGCGAGGACGCCGAATTTGCCTTCGGCTATGTCTTCGCGCACGCCCGGACACGCGAAGAGCAGGAGCTGATCGCCGGCGCGCTGCGCCGCAAATGCGACATGCTGTGGGCACAACTGGATGCGCTCTATCATGCCTATGTCGATCCCGGACATCTGCCGCCGGGAACGATGCGCTTTGAGGAGACAAAGTGATGGACGCTAGCGTTCGGCATCCCGACCTATCGGGTGCCCCACTCAAGCTTCTTTCGCTTGAGTGGGGTAGTTCGTCACGGCAAGCAAAAGCCCCACTCAACGAAAAGAGCGTTGAATGGGGCACCCGCATCCAGGAGGCGAAGTAATGGACTCCGGCAGCCATCCCAAACTCGCGCGCGGCTGCAAGCTGCGTACCCGCGAAGATGGCGACTACCTGCTGATGCCGGAGAGCATGCTGCGCATGAACCGCACGGGATGCGAGATCCTCAAGCGCTGCGACGGTGCGCACACCGTCGAGCAGATCGTCGCCGAGCTGCAGACGGTTTACGCCGGCGTGGATGCGCAGAAGCTCAGCGCCGAGGTGGATTCGTTTCTGGCGCGACTGAAGGAAAGATTGGCAATCGTAGAAGTATGAGCGAGCGCCTGCGGCGGGAAGCGTCAGCGTTACCGGCCGGCGCGAGAGGCAATCATTGCGGTATGAACAATCGAGAACCATTCCGCCCCAGCAAGCCAACTGCGGGCTTGCCGGGGGCCCCATTGGCGGTCATCGCGGAGCTGACACATCGCTGTCCGTTGCGCTGCACCTATTGCTCGAACCCGTTGCAACTGCAGCCCGCGGCCAACGAGCTGGATACCGCTGCATGGCTCGAGGTCTTTGCGCAGACTGCGGAAATGGGCGTGCTGCATGCGCACTTCACCGGCGGCGAGCCGCTGCTGCGGCCCGACCTTGAGCAGCTTGTGCGCGGCGCGCACGACGCCGGACTCTACACCAACCTGATCACCTCCGCCATCGGCCTCAATGACCGCCGTCTGACAGCGCTGGAAGAGGCCGGACTGGACCACTTCCAACTGAGCTTTCAGGACAGCGAGCCCGAAGGCGCCAACGCCATCGCCGGTGTCCCGGTGCACGACAAGAAGGTCTCGTGGGCCAAACGGCTCTCCAACGGGCCGTTCGCCTTCACCATCAACCTCGTGGTGCATCGCCAGAACCTGGACCACCTCGAGCAGATGCTGGCCTTCGTCGAATCGTTCTCGCCGCAGCGCATTGAAATCGCCAACGTGCAGTACTACGGCTGGGGCTTTGAGAACCGCGCAAGGCTCATGCCGACACGCGAGCAGGTCGACCGGACCATCGAACTCGTCACCGCGTTCCAGGAGAGAATGCGCGGCAAGATCACCGTGGACTTCGTGCTGCCCGACTACTATGCGCGCTATCCCAAGGCCTGCATGGGCGGCTGGGGCGAGCGGCTGCTGCTGGTCGATCCGTCGGGCGACGTGCTGCCCTGCCACGCGGCCAAGATCATTCCCGGCATGCACTTCGCAAACGTGCGCGCGACGCCGCTGCGCGAGATCTGGGAGTCGTCGGAGGCCTTCCAGCGCTTCCGCGGCGAGGAGTGGATGAGCGAGCCCTGCCGGAGCTGCGAACGCCGTACGCAGGACCACGGCGGCTGCCGCTGCCAGGCCTTCCTGCTGACCGGCCGCGCCGAGGCCACCGATCCGGCCTGCTCGCTCTCGCCCGATCACGCGCTGGTCACCGACTGCGCGCTGGAGACCGAACTCGTACAGGTGGGCGCCGCATCAGGCGGCGAATCGCAGCCGCTCGCGTGGAACTACCGCGTCAATCCGCGCTGAGCAGAGCGAGTTCGTCAAACTAGCCATCGCCTTTTGAAGTTTTTGGTTGGCGTAGCCCGCTTTGCGATGCAGCCCGAGCCGCGTTGCGGAGTTTCTCTAAGACCTTGATCTTCGCAGGAAATGGTTGTGCTGCCAGCCGCTTACGTCGATTCTTTTCCGGCGAGTCCATACTTCCTCATTTCAGGTACTTGTGCTCAAAACTTGTCCACTCGGACACAAGGTCGTACTTACGCAAGCGACTGGCTTGAGTGGCCAGCCTGAATACAACGTTTCTAGCGCCGCTTCTTCCGCCGCTCGTGGGTGAAGTGCTCCCAGCCAGAGGGTTCCAGATCGGTGATGTAGCCGTTTTCGTGCTCGATGGCGACCTCTTCGCCTTCCGTGATGTAGCCGATCAGCGTCAGCGGAATGCACTTGTGCTGCCGCGGCAGGCGGCGATCGGCCGGGACGGTGAACAGCAACTGATATTCGTCGCCACCGTGCAGGGCATGGCGCAGCTCCACCTCGTGGCGGTTGAGCGAAGCGATGGGAATGGCGTTCTCCTGCAGGATGGCGCCGACGCGGGAGGCGCGGCAAAGGCGCGCAAGGTCGATCGAGAGGCCGTCGCTGATATCGATCATCGCCGAGGGGATCTGCCTTTCGGCCAGGAAGCGCGCCAGCCCGAGCTGCGCCTGGGGATAAAAATGCGCGGGATAGGACGCGGCCCGGAAGCGCCGCTCCGGCGCGGCATACATCCGCTCCAACAGGGCATATGGCGCGCCCAGCTCGCCGCTCACGAAGATGCGGTCGCCCGGGGAAGCCGTGGAGCGCAGGATGGCGCGGCCCTCGGCCACTGTGCCAACCACGGTGATGTCGGCGAGGACCCCGCCCGGTGACTGCGAGAGATCGCCACCGGCGAGAGTGACTCCGGCTTTCTTTGCGGTTTCCAGCAGGCCGTCGAGAAACTGGTCGGCCCAGCGCTGCGGCAGTCCGCCGGGCAGTGCAAGCGAGAGAAAGGCGGCGAAGGGCTCGCCGCCCATGGCCGCAATGTCGCTCAGCCCGCGCGTAAGGCAGCGGTGGCCCACCGAGTCGGCGGGATGCCACTGGCGGCGGAAGTGCACGCCTTCGATGGAGAAATCCGTTGTAACGAGCGTCTGAGTTCCCGGAATTGTGGAGAGCAGCGCGCAGTCGTCCCCGATGGACGCGACGACGCGGGCCGGCGCCGAGCGGCGCGTGCCCGGCTCCGCCGCCTGGCTGGCGCGCGCGATGCGCTGGACGAGAGAAATTTCCGGAATCGGCATGAGCGGATAGAGTAACTCCGAAAGACTTTCCAGGAAAGCGCAGGGCAACTGGGCAGTGAAACTGACGCACTTACCGCAAAGTGGGATGTCGAAGCTGGGTAATGTCTGAGAAGCGGCTTACCGCAGGGTCTCCACCGAAAGCATGGCGTTCATCGAGCCCGAGCGGAAGCCGTCCACGTCGAGCGCCACAAATTTGAAACCGCAGGCCTTGATCGCCTCGCTGATCCGCGCCAGCATTTCCAGGGACAGCGCGCGCTCCATCTCCTCGCGCGCAATCTCGATGCGCGCCACATCGCCGTGGTGCCGCAGCCGGAACTGCCGGAAGCCCATTGCGCGCAGGGCGTCCTCGCCGCGCTCCACCTGCTCGAGCGCCTCGCGGGTCACCGGGCGGCCGTACTCGATGCGGGATGACAGGCAGGCCGACGCCGGCTTGTCCCACACGCGCAGCCCGGCCTCGGCGGCCAGCGCGCGAATCTCCGTCTTCGTCAGCCCCGCCTCCAATAGCGGAGCGGCCACGCCGTGCTGCCGCGCAGCCTGCTGCCCGGGACGCCAGTCGCCCTGGTCGTCGAGGTTCACCCCGTAGGCCACCGCCGTCCAGCCCTGCTTCCCATCAAAGCCCGCCGCAAAGCGCTCCATCTCCTCAAAGAGCGCGTCCTTGCAATGGAAGCAGCGCAGGGCGTCATTGCGCCGGTAATCCGCGCCGTCGATCTCGCCGGTGTGGATGATCTCAAGCGGGATCCCCTGCTCGGCGGCAAAGGCCACGGCGTCCCGCATCTGCCAGCGCGCCAGCGAAGGGGAGTCGGCCAGCACCGCCAGCATCTCGTCGCCCAGCACGTGATGCGCCGCCCAGGCCAGATACGCCGAGTCCACCCCTCCCGAGTAGGCCACCAGCAGCCGTCCCTCGGGGCCCCCAGCAAGCCCGCAGTTGGCTTGATGGGGGGAAAGCTCGCGCAGCCGAGCGTAGAGCAGCTCGCGCTTGGCCGCCAGCGCGGTGGTCAGCTCAACGGCGTTGCGTGTGATCTCCATGACTCTTGTGATCTCCATGACTCTATGGTAAATGAGTGGCGCGCGATGAGTGCAGGATGCCTCCGGGGCAGCAGACTGGAGGAAAGACCGTTCGTCTCAAAAAAAGGCGAGCTATTCTGACCAGAATTGCTGCAAAATACTCGCGAGTGCATGCGCATTATCAGCGGCGGGCCGAACCGTTCCTTGCGGTGAACGTGGGACATTCATCGATGGCGTGAAATTGAACACGAATTTTCAGGATGAGTACGCCGGCTTAAGCGACCAGGAGCTCCTGATCATTGCAGGAGATAAAGTGGATCTGCTTGAAGAAGCGGCGTTGGCCCTTGACTCAGAGATTAAGAAGCGCGGGCTGACCTACGCGCAGGCGAAGCAGCTCAACACCGAGACGGAGCTCTCCGAATCCCTTGATTCGAACTTGAGCAAGCCCAACAACAACAGCAAGTACTTCGCTGACAAACCGCACGTCTTCTGGGGCCTCCTCATCAGCGCTGCAGTAGTGATCCTATACTTGCTGGCTGTTCCTAAGCAATTTCGCATCCCTGACGAGTGGAGCGAGCCGGCTGTCGTCGCTTTGCTCGGCACGGCGATGGCGCCGTTTGCAGTGCGTCCCCGGCTGCGGAAGCAAGTCAGCTTTTGGCTGGCTGTTTTGCTCTCCGCCGCGGTGCAGTTGCTTGTGGCTCACTGGCTGATATTTCGATTCCCCAATCCAAGCAGAGGTGCCGGGAAGTTGATTTGGGCAGGGAGCGGTCTCGCCGGATATTCCGTCGGGGCGGCGGTTTATCGCCTGTTACAGAATGCGCAGTCGAAACAGGAGGAAGAGTCCTAGCAACGCGTCCTTACCAGGGCAGCGCTTCCACTTCACAAGCCTGCAGCTTGCTACAGAATATACCGGCTGAGGTCGTGGTCCTTCACGATGTCGGCGAGCATCTTGCCCACGTAGGCGCGGTCGATCTTCACTTCTTTGTCCTTCATGTCCGGGGCATCGAAGCTGATCGTGTCCAGCACCCGCTCCATGATCGTGTGCAGGCGCCGCGCGCCGATGTTCTCGGTCGATTCGTTCACCTTGGCGGCGAAGACCGCAATTTCCTCGAGCGAGTCCGTGGTGAACTCCAGCTTGATGCCCTCGGTCTCCAGCAGCGCGATGTATTGCTTGGTCAGCGACGACTTCGGCTCGGTGAGGATCTTTACGAAGTCCTCCACCGTAAGCGACTTCAGCTCAACGCGAATGGGGAAGCGCCCCTGCAGCTCGGGGATCAGGTCGCTGGGCTTGGAGACATGGAACGCTCCCGCCGCGATGAACAGGATGTGGTCCGTGCGCAGCATGCCATAACGCGTGTTGACGGTGGTGCCTTCGACGATGGGCAGAATGTCGCGCTGCACGCCCTCGCGCGAAACGTCAGGCCCGTGGCCGCCCTCACGCCCGGCGATCTTGTCGATCTCGTCCAGGAAGATAATGCCGCTCTGCTCGACGCGCTCCAGGGCCGTCTTGGTCACCTGGTCCATGTCGATCAGGCGCTGCTCCTCTTCGCCGATTAGGTAGTCGAAGGCCTCGCTGACCTTCATCTTCCGCTTCTTGGTGCGCTGGCCGAAGATGTTGGGCAGGATGTCCTTGAAGTTGATGTCCATGTCTTCGATGCCCTGA
>Ga0137366_10001099_pt1 | contig 19532 bp, 20 predicted proteins | sample SagtaG_8_FD_104938 | JGI IMG/M metagenome (GOLD analysis project Ga0137366, IMG submission 104938) | Vadose zone soil microbial communities from Sagehorn Ranch, Mendocino, California, USA - Sage1_L_60_16 metaG | ecosystem: Environmental > Terrestrial > Soil > Vadose zone | place: USA...
CACACCATCCAGCCCGGCCCGCACCGGCTCGCCAGCCTGGACGACCTCTACAGTCTCGCGACCGCAGCGGAAATCACCGTGCCTCCAGAGATCAAGACAGCGTGTTAATCATCTGCAAGCTCTAAGGCCCGCTGGCCGTTGTCAAGCGCTGCTGGGGGCGTGTCGCTGCCGGCGGGTGTTCGGGCTGGATCACGGTGGTGATCTTGGTGATCCGCAGGCATGTGCGGGGTTTGCCGGGCGGGTGCTTGGCCCAGCGCGACAGCGGGGATTTGACCCCTGCGGGCGCAGACGCGGGGCCGGCGCGGCTCGTGCAGGTTCGCCAGGACGGCGCGGCCGATGTCCCCGGCCAGGTCCGCCGCGCCGGTGATGACGTTGCGGGCGCCGGTGACCAGGTCCGCGGAGGTCTGGACGGCGATCTGGTAGCTGGCGCGGTCGGGGTCGGTGCCCGGGACGGTGGCGACGGCGTCGGTGATGGCGATCCGCAGCACCTGGTAGAGGGCCAGCAGCGCCCACATCTCCTGCTGGAGGCCGGCTGGGTCGTGTGAGCGCAGCACCCGGCCCTGCAGCAGGGTATGCCGTAGCTTCAAAATTGCGTCGTGATGTGCGTCACACAGATCTATGACTTTCTGTCGACACACCGTAGTGGAGCGCGCCCGGTTGCGTTAGCCTGAGACGTCGCCAGGAGAGGAGGGCCGATGACGGATGGCCTGTCGATTCGAAAGGTAATCGAGCGCATCACGTCCGGCTCCATTCGGATACCAGCCTTCCAGCGGGGCTTCGTATGGGATGCGGAACGTGTCGCATTCCTCATGGACTCGATCTACAAAGGTTATCCTTTCGGGGCGATTATCCTCTGGCGGACGAAAGAAAAACTCAACTCAGAACGAAACCTCGGACCGTTCGAACTGCCGGATCTAGAACCCGATTTCCCTCTGGATTACGTTCTAGACGGACAGCAGCGGATTACCTCGATCTTTGGCGTGTTTCAAAGCGACCTTCCAGCTAATGGCGACGATTCATGGACACGTATTTATTTTGATATGGGCGCCACAGCAGACTTGCAAGAAAGTCAGTTCCTAGCGCTAGATACTGATGCAGTAGACCCAGCTCGGCATTTTCCTATTAACACATTTTTTGATGTCACTGCGTACCGCCAGGCCACCAAAAAGCTTACAGAAGCCCAAGCAATACAGATCGACTCTGTACAGGCGAAGTTCAAGGAAGCGGTCATCCCAACTCAAGAAATCGTGACTGACGATAGATCAAAGGTTGCGATTGTATTTGAGCGGGTAAATAGACTTGGCGTTGAGCTCGATGTCTTCCAACTCCTAACTGCATGGACATGGAGCGAAGATTTCGACCTCCAGCAACGTTTCAGCGAACTGACCGAAGAACTAGATCCCCATGGATTCGGCGACGTTGCAGAGGATACAAATCTACTGCTTCGATGCTGTTCTGCAATCGTAGCGGGAGATGCATCGCCGACGGCATTTATCAACCTCAAGGGCAGCGACGTCCGCGATCGGTTCGAGGCCATCGAGAACGGCATTAAAGGGGCAATTGACTTCCTAAGGAAGAATCTCAATGTTGAGGCGCTTTCAAATCTACCCTATCCCGCTGCCCTAGTCCCGCTCGCCGGATTCTTCGCGAGCAAGAGTGCTCCCGTAGATGATCAGCGCGAGATTCTTGTGAATTGGTTCTGGCGTTCGTGCTTCTCACGGAGATACAGCGCGGGTGTTATCCGAAATCTCAATAGAGATATTGAAGAAGCCGCAGCTCTTCGTGAAGGCCGGTCTAAAGCTCTCGCAGACTTCGCCGTGGATGTCGATGCCGACTTCTTCAATCAGACCTTCACCCTCGGAACGGTTAACACCCGCACGTTCATTCTGCTGTTGGCGCAAGCGCGTCCGCTGAGCTTCGTATCAGGCGCACCGGTTACCCTTTCGAAAGTGCTCCAAGCATATAACCGCAACGAGTTCCATCATCTTATGCCTCAAGCATTTCTCAAAGACCTAGGCGCCACTACAAGGCAGATAAACCCTCTTGCAAATTTCGCTATCATTTCAGCAAGCGATAACAAGACACTCGGAGGGGTTGCGCCAAGCCTGTACAGGGCTAAAATGCCGGTTGCTAAGATTAGCCTAATACTCAGTCGTGCCCTATGCCCTGAGGTTATATTTACTGATTATTATGAGGATTTCATCGAGGCGCGTAGCGCAAGGCTGGTTCAGGAAGCCCGTACCGTAATGGGGATCACGGAATCCGCGGTAAAGCTAACGGGGATGGGCAACCTGTCAGCATGATGGGTAGTTCTTCCCACAGTACGGATGGTGGCTTCCTAGTGGGTTTGCCGTTCTTGTCGAGCGCGGATAGAGCTAGCTCGTGGGCTAATGCCTCGCCTACCTCGATCATGTCGAAGTAGCGCATGTATCCCAGCGGAAGTTTCCGCTGTCATTGCTGAACCGGGCGTGCTGGAGGCGGTAGCAGATCCGGTTCTCGAAGAGGCGTGGCCGGTTGAGGTCGCGCATGGCGCGGTGGTAGGACTCATACGGCTTGCCGGTAGAGGATAGGGGCCGGACCCGAAGCGTTTCCTCATACCGGCCGGTTACGACCGGGTCTGGCGGATGAACGAGCTCTATTCCTATGTCGGCAAGGTCGATCGGATGATCGAGCTTCCAGTCTGGGCGCCGCGCCGTCCAGGTCAGCCTGGGACGTTGGCACGCGCGGGCCACCGAGGAACCGTCACCGTGAGTGATCATCCCGCCGGTCGTCCCGTCCCGTTCCCCGCGCGCGCGTCTGCACGTAAACGCGCGAACACGGACCACGGGACGAACTATGAGACAAACACGGAACGTCGCGCCTCGGCGCAGCAACCCGCCATGAGCGACAAGGGGCGAGAGGCCATCCGGGAAGCCGGCGCGGACGATGCGCGGCGCTCACGAATCGAGCACGGATTCCCGGAACGGATCGAAGACCCGGCAGCGGTCGCGAGGCTCGCCGCGATATTGCGCGACATCCCCGCACCCCAGCCACCGAGCGAAAGCACCAGCGATGAAAGGAACCCGGCAGCATAAGCCGAACGAGCGGCGGAGACGCTCACTACGATTCGTCTCCGCCGCTCCTTTGCGCTCCTATGAGGTTCTTGAATAGCACCGAGGCATGTGCATCCTAATGGGATCTGAAACGGAAGCAACAACCGTATTGACAGACAACATGGTGTCTGTAAGGTTGTAACCCAAGCGCTACAAGCCGTCCTGGTAAATCGGGGAATCGTCCGATAATACATTCTAAGAGGCTAGCCGCGAGGAGGGGATAATCGATATGAGAAGCAACAAGCCAATCGCAGCGCTGTGGTGGATACTAATTGCGCTATTCTTAGTACCGCCAGTCCTGGGAACAATCGTTTTCTGGACGGGCCACGGCAGCCATAAGCATCAACTCGGCAAGGCCCTGCTCGTAGTCTCGATATTCCTTGTAGTGGTGGTCTTCTTCGTTTGGTGGGCGAGTAGCAGCAATCCAATCGCTGCACGCCAAATTGGACCACTCCAGATAATCCTCGGCGCCGATGGCCGTTTGTCCACCAGTAAGGCCGTAGTCGGACTTTGGACAGTTATCCTAGCCATGTCCCTGGTGTTCCTGTCCGGAATGACTTGGTTCGCGGCAGCATCGCCAGGTACGAGCTTCAGTGGCAGCTGGGACGCCTATTTTTTGCTCTTGGGCGGCCCGTTCGCCGCTGCCGTAGCCTCCAAAGGAATCGTCACCAGCAAAATTGCTGGCAACGTCGCTGCCCCTACGCCAATTCCAGTTAAGAAAACTGTCAATGCCGCCGCGAGCGCGAGCGCTATTGGAGGCGGTGCCGTAGGAGCGCCAGCCACAGTGGACGGTAAGCCACACCCTCGAGACATCATAGCGAACGATACGGGCGACACAGACCTGGTCGATACCCAGTACGTGATATTCACATTGGTCGCCGTCGTGTACTTCGCGGGAGCCCTCATTAACAATATGGTGCTGTACGCTCACAAAGCTAGTCCTACAACTATCGGCTTGCCAGCAATCCCATCCGCACTACTCGGCCTGACAAGTGCGGCGGCCCTTACGTATGTCGGGAAAAAAGCTGTCACGCCAGTGTAAGGCACCACTGAACCCGGGTTCCGCAGTTGCTTGGCCGCGATAGTCCACGAATCTAGTTGTACGAGCGGCGGAGACTCTTACGAGCCGTCTCCGCCGCTCACGGGGTGCCTGGTCTGGCCTAGATGCGCCAGTCGAATTCAACGCGCTGCCGCAGGATCGCCATCTCGCGGTCGCGGCGCAGGGCCTTGTCCTTGCTGTTGCCCGCGACGTTGGCATTTGCTCCACGGGGAAGCGGTTTGATGATGACACGGTGCAGCACTGCGCGGATAGCGGCCCGCCTGCGGTCGGTACTCCATGATTCCCACGCATCGCGGACCCGCTCTGACGGGGGGATGTCGCTCATCACGGTGGCAGATCCGGTGAGCCGGTCGTATTCCCGCCGCGCGGCGCTGATGTCGTCCTCGGTGCGCTGCCGGATATCGAGCCAGTCGGCCCGGTCGATGACCCGGTCGGAGTAGTCGCGGCGGGCCTCTTCCCGCCGTTCCTGCGCGTCCCTGATCTGCTCCAGCAGTTCCGCGCGGCGCGGCGCGTGCTGGTCTTCCCCCTCGCGCAGGGCTTCTTGCACGCGCGGGGATTCCAGTGCGTCCAGCACTGCGCCGGTCACGTATTCCTCCAGCAACCCCGCCTTGATCGCCGCACCGCCGCACCGCCGCACCCGGCCGGGCCCTTCACGCACCCGTAGGAATCCGCGCGCTTCTGGGCGTGCCGCCGGTAATGCAGCCCCCGGCCGCACTTGGGGCAGGTCGCGATGCCGGACAGCAGATGGGCCGGGGCGCGCACCACGTGCTTGCGCCGCGCCGGGTCGGCGAACAGCTTGACCAGCCGCTCATGGGTGTCGGTGTCGATGATCGCCGGCCACTGGGTGGTGGGGTACTTCTGGCCCTGCCATTCCCGCAGCCCGGCCAGCCGGGGCGAGATCAGCGTGCCGACGATCGAGGTCTGCCACCACTGCCTGGCTGCGACCGGCTTGATGCCGGGCGCGGTCCAGTCCCGCGCGATCGAGGCGACCGATTCCCCGTGCTCCAGCACCCGTATGGCCGCGTCCCGGATCGCGTCGGCTTCGACCGGGTTGATGTCTTCCAGCGCTCGACCGCAGTACGGAACTGGCTGACGTCATCACCAGCCGTCTTGACCAGGGCCTGCAGTGATGGCTTAAACGGAGAAATCGTGCCAGGTAGTGCGTCCACGTTCTTCTTGATGAGGTCCATCGTCGTCTGCCCGGACCCGTCAGGCGCCACCAGATCGATGACGGCCGCAGCGAACGACCTGGCAGGAATGTAGGCGGGGAAGGCTCCTGAGCAGACTCCACCGGCTCCCGGCCTGCCGATCCGCCGTGATCGTGCGCAGACGGCCTTTGGTTCCGCCCGGCATTATCGTGAGTTTCCGGCTGGGGATCTGGCCGGCTATCCCCTGGTTGCCCAGAATCGGGCCGCCGAGCAGCGCGCTCGTCACCGATGGCGGCTGCGCTGGGACCTTTAGCGCCCCGCATAATATCCCGCATTTCTAGGTAAGCCGTTTGCGCCTGGGCTAGATCCGTACTTACGTTGCCGCCGTCGACCAGCTCGCGGAGGCCGGTCAGCAGGTAAGCCCCGCGCAGCCCGAGCAAGCGCGCGACGAGTTCGGTGACCGCCGAGCTCAGCGCGGCTGTGACAGCGAACACGAAATCAGCCCGATGGCCAGGTCGATAATTCCTGAACTCGGCATCGCTGACCCCCTTTGAGTATGTGATACCTGCCGCGCCTGTTGTAGATCGTCCTCCTTTTACGCCTCTGCCGGAAGTACATTCAGGCCGCGAGCAGCCAGCCATGAACTGCATCGTCTCCCTGGAAAATCGAGCGTCGCACGATAGGCGATGACGCGGAGTCCTTCGGCGGAAGTCGATCTTGTGCTGAGACCTCTCTACTAAGCTCCACGCCCATGTCCCGGCCTGATTCGTCCGCTTGCCTGCCGGATACTCCGACCGGTACTACAGTCCGGGTTCGTGACCTAACGCCTGGATGATCATGGGTGCGCGGCGTGTCACGCTGGGCGCGGGACGGCCACCTCAAGATCATGTAATCGTGACAAAACAAGATCGATATGAGGTGGCCGCCGCGGCCATCGTAGAAGATGGCAGCTGGCTGGGGAAGCTGCACGGCGAGCTGCACGCGCTGATCGCGCCGGTGTTCGCGCAGGCCAGGTCGCGTTTCACGGCATTCGCCTACATCGGCGCGCTACTGGCGGTGGGCGGGGACCGCAAGTCGTGCTGGCAGCTCGGCGAGCAGGCCGGGCATGCCACGCCACGGCGGATGCAGGCGCTGCTGGCCCAGTACGCCTGGGACTGGCGCGCGGCGCTGGGACGGCTGCAGCGGTTCATCCTCGATCATCTGGGCGACCCGGAGGCGATCCTGGTGCTGGATGAGACCGCGGAGCTGAAGAAGGGCACGATGACCGCCGGGGTGGCCCGCCAGCATGCCGGGATCACCGGCCAGGTGGAGAACTGCCAGACGGTGGTGTTCCTGGCGTATGTCACCGCCCGCGCCCACGCCCTGTTCGACTTCCGTCTCTACCTGCCGAAACCCTGGTGCTCCGACCGGAAACGGCGCGAGCGCGCGCAGGTCCCCGGCGACACGGCGTTCGCCACCAAGACCGAGCTCGGCACCGCGATGATCACCGGCGCGATCACCGCGGGCGTCCCGTTCGGCTGGACCGCCGGTGACGAGGTGTATGGCCGCAGCTCGAAGCTGCGGGCCGAATGCGAGAAGGCCGGGAAAGGATACGTGTTCGCGGTCCCGGTCAATTTCAGGGTCACCCTGCCCTGCGGGCGGAAGACCGCCGCCGCGTCCCTGACCAGGCTGGTGCCCCGCCGCTGCTGGGAGACCCGCTCGTGCGGGCCGGGCTGCAAGGGTCACCGCGACTACGACTGGGCCTGGGTGGCGACCTGCTCGCCGCGGCACTGGGTGCTGATCCGCCGCAGCATCTCCGACCCCGCTGACCTCGCGTTCTTCTACTGCCACGCGCCCGGCGTGGTGTCCTTGTCCATCCTGATCAAGGTCGCCGGGAAGCGCTGGCCGGTGGAGGAGTGCTTCCAGCAGGGGAAGGGGCAGGCCGGCCTTGACCAGCACCAGCTCCGCCTGTGGCACTCCTTCCACCGGCACACCGTGCTGGCCATGTGCGCCCTTGCCCTGCTCGCCGCCGCGACCGCCCGGCCAGCGCCGCCAGAACCCGGCACCCCGGCCAAAAGCGATGCCGCCAGCAGCACCGGCAGCCAGCCGCAAGCCTGGCGCGACACCGGGGAACTCCCCGCCAGGCCAGGCCAGCAACCCCCGGACGACCCGGGCATGGTGCGCGTCAGCGTGCCCGAAGCCCGCCGCCTCCTCCGCCTGACCACCACGCCCATGACCCGGGCCGCCCGCGAACTCGGCCACGCATGGTCACGATGGCGGCGCCGGCACCAGGCCCGCGCCCGATGGCACCACTACCAGGCCCGGCTCCGCGCAGCACAGGTCACCTAGCCCACGGCAACCGAGAGGAGGCAGCCATGTAACGAACCGGGACTGTAGTACCAGGCGCGACAAGCCTGCCTGTCGGAACCTATTCCGCTGAAATAACCCTCGCTCGGTGTTAGACACCGACGGAGCTCACTGCGGGGAAGTCCACGCGACCCGGCGCTTCAGGGGAGCAGGCGCTTCAGTTCCTCGAGAAGCTTCCCACCACATGGGCGGCCGAGGCCGGTGGAGGCATCCCATCCTTTCTCGGCATTCCATCCTGCCTTGGCATTCCTAGCGCAATTGCCCCCTTCCGTGATATCGACGAAAGCATTTCTACTGACGTCGATATAAAGAAGATGGTTCACGAAGCCGACAGGCTTCCCCAAATTCTCATTTATACGGGCGATCAGCCCTGCCCACAACGGTGCGACAGCGCTGGTGCCGCCCACGAGTACCTTTTTCTCCGAGACCGAAATGGTGAAGCCATTCCTGGCGTCGGCAAAGCCGGCTACGTCCGGGACGCCGCGCATCTTCAACTTCTCTAGCTCGGAATCGCCCGACAGTTGCTGCCAGTCTGGCATAGGAAAGAACGTGCTCTGCCCGCCGCCACTTGCGACGTTTTTAGCCTGCCAGACGGTCTCAGCGGGCCGAGCCTGGTTTTCCTGACCAGGCGTCAACGTTGTCCCCCCGCAGCTTAGGACGTAGGGAGATGACGCCGGGAAGTCCACGCGGAGTCTGCCATCGGGGTCCCCGTCCGAAGATCCTAGGTCGCCGGATGCGCAGCACACGGTAATGTTCAGCGCTTTGGCGTCCTTCAGCAAATCTTCTATGGCGCAAATGGCCTGACAAGTCCATGATTCTTCGTACGCACCCCAACTGATTGAGATAATCGATGCTGGGAGAGATTCGTTGTAGATCGCCCGGGCGAGGCCGTTGATGAACCCCCGGGACGCGTTGTCGGCATAATAGATCACGATGGTGGCGCACGGCACGAGGGTGGCGAGGACGTGGACGTCGAGCGCCATCTCGGCGTCCTCGTCCGGTTGTTCTCCCAATTGCGGCAGCGCGCAGCCCCCCGGCACCTCGACTACCTCAGGTACCTCAGTCGGCACCTCGACTACCTCAGGTACCTCAATGCCGAGACCCTTGCAGTATTGAGTGAGCTCCTCGCGGTCGAGCCGGCCGCCAAGCGATAGAACAGCAATAATCTGCCCGTGGCCCTTGTTCTCTGCGGAAGGAAATTCGTATATATCCGCCACTTCCTTGACGGTGTAGCTTTTCGATTGACCCGGCGACTCGGAAAGACTCAGGGGCTTTTCATCCTGTATCCACATCTGCATCCACATCTGCATCCTGGCTTCTTTGCGGTTGTCGATGCCGAAAACGCCTTGCACGATTCCGTCCAGCTCGTCCGGCACTTGCAGTTCCTCATTGGGGCGCAATCGGAAGCTGAAGGGTGTCCGCTGATCTGTCTGCTCACCTGGCCACGGCCAGGACTGCTGCCAGACCTCGACTTTGGTTTTGAACGCCGCTGCGATATTACCGACTGTGCCGCGTAGCACTACCATCCGTGGCGGACGATCCAGGTCGACGACCTCAAGGTTGTGTTCCTTAACGAATTTAAGAACCTTTTCGAGGTCAAGCGGACTAGGACGATGCGCTTCACGAAGCGCAACTCTGGTGGGGCTTGTTTGCCTCACGGCATCCGCATCAGCGCCATCGCGCAGCACCATGGTGACCCGAATGATTTTTTCGGACACGTCCTGTTCGTCTTCAGCAGCTATTTCTGCGTCCATTTTCGAAAGCTCACCGGACGGGACCGTGCGTTTGCTTCCAGGTATACCGCTCATGAGAGGATCCCTCCGGTCTCGCTGTGGTGCGTGCTGCTCGCCTGGCCGGCTTCCGTTGCCGTGTCCATGGAGGCCAGCAGCGCGCGAGTGGTGCGGACGCGAACTACGTTGCCCTTTGCTTCGTAGAGGTCGAGGGCTTCTGCCGCCGCGACGGCCGCGGCGGTCGGGAGGCCGCTGAAGCGTCGTGCTACGGCCAGGTCGGTAAGTGCGTCAGCGCGTGTGCTCTCGTCGGCGATCGCCTGGGACAGCGCGATCGCTTTCTCGGCGATCTCCACCGCCTCGGCGCCCCCGCCGAGCCTAGCTAGAGCTTTGGCCCGGGCGCCACGCCATAGCACTTGGGTGTGAACGTCGTCGGTGGCGGCTTCCTCTTCGATGCTGCGAGTCAGGTCCATGACCTCCTCGTAGCGGCCGAGTTCGTAGAGGGCGTGAGCCAGATATGCGGCCGTCGTGAGCCGGTACGTTTGCTCGCCAAGTCGTCCGAGGGCCTCATAGCCCCGCAGGAAATGATGCTCGGCGGCAGACGGCTCGCCGGCCAGCATCTCGACGAACCCCAGGAAATGATTGAAGGTCGCCGCCCAGAACGCCAGGCCGAGTTCCTGACAAACTCTCTGCGCCTCCGCTACGTGCTCGCGAGCCTCCTCGAACTGGCCGAGCATAGCCTGCAGGCGACCGAGGTGCAGCGATGCTCCGGCTTCCAGGAATCGCCAGCCCTTTTCGCGTGCCAGCTTGAGGTGCTGCCCGGCGAAGGCGGCCGCTTCGGCGGCTGGGGTCGGGCCCTGCGCCACTGAACCGACGATGCCCCATGTGATCCACGCCTCGTTACGGGTGTCGCCGGAGCGGCGGACGTACAGGAGCGCACACTCCAGAGCTTCTCTTCGCGCCACCATGTCGCTGCGCATCAGGTGGACCAAGCTCAGCAGAGTCCATGCCTCGGCGAGGTTCCGGTCATCACCAAGTGTTTCGAAGACGCCGATTGCATCGGCCGCCTGGGCGATCGCCTCTTCCGGCCTGCCTTCTGGATCGGTGTACAGTCTGATGAAGGCCCGCTCTACAAGCGCTTGAATACGAAGACCCTCCTCGCAGGCGGCGGTGGCTTCCTCGATTACTTCGCCGATCACTACGTTGGCCTTGGCGAAGTCCCCCGCGATTCGCAATGCCCGCGCGAGCATGGCCTGGGCCTCCAGTCGGCTGGAACCGCCGACCGGGAGGAGAGCGGCAGCACGTGCGAAGAGATTCGCGGCCGCGCTTATATCGCCGAGGCTGAACGCCCGGCCTGCGGCCCGGGCAAGTCGATCGGCAGCCCTGGCGGCAAGGTCCTGGCCATGCGGGTCGCCGGGCTCCAGCTCGGAGTGGTAACGCTGGGCTTGCTCAAGGTGATAGCCCACCAACTCGTCGACCTTTCTGTCCTGGCCCTTGAGCATGGCTTCCACCCATGCCGCGAAGCGCTCATGCAGCTCTCCCCGTTGCGCCTTTGGCAGCGCCTCGTATGCGGCCTCACGGATGAGCGCGTGCCGGAACCTGTAGGTCTGCTCGTCGGCCAGCTCGTTCGGTACCGGCTGGACGAATCCCTTCCGGATGAGCGTCAGCAGGTTAGTCTCCACGGACGGCTGCGCCGCTGCAGGACTTAGCGTGATGATGGCACCGCGGTAAAAAGTCCTGCCGGCAATAGCTGCACGCTGGATCAGGGCGCGCGCATCTGGCGACAAGCGCTCGAGCCGTTCCGCTATCAACGCCTCGACGGAAGGCGGCACGGCCGCCTTGAACCCATTCTCGGAGGCAAGGAGCCAACGGCCAGCTTTCCTTCGGAGCTTCCCCTCATCAAGGAGCATGCCCAGGATTTCTTCGAGAAATAGCGGATTACCTTCGGCGATCTCACCAATGCGATCCCATGCATCTTCTGCGACTTGCTGATAGTCGAGCAAATGCGCCAAGAGCCGCCTGCACTCTTCGTGATTCAGTGGCTCCAGCAGGATCGTGGTGGCGTTGAGTTTCCCGCCTCCCCAGGCCGACCGGGCATCGAGCAGTTCGGGACGGGCCAGGCAAACGATTAGCAAGGGCACATCCTTCGACCAGGCGGCGACATGCTCGATGAGATCAGCCAAAGTGGTCTCAGCCCATTGGAGGTCATCGAATACGACAACCAGCGGCCGATCCCTTGCGATGGTTTCCAGTAGCCTGCGCACGGCCCAGAAAATCTGTTCGAGTGATGCCGCCGTTCCTTTGAGACTGAGTACCGGGAGGACATGATCGGCGATTGACTGCGCGTGCTCGTGGTCACCGAGGACGGCCAGAAGTTTCGTGCGCGCAACCTGGGCTGTGTCGTCCTCACGGATGTTCACGGCTTGACGGATAGCGGTGGCCAGCGGCCAGAAGGTGATGCCGTTCCCGTACGGCAGGCAATGCCCTCCGACAGCAGTTGCCCGCTCGCGCACAAGCGAGACGAATTCCTGCACAAGCCGGGATTTACCGATTCCAGCCTCGCCCAGGATCGTGAAGAGCTGGCAGGTATGGTTGGCGACAGCGCGTTCGAACGTCTGAAGGAGCATGGCCTGCTCCTGGTCTCGCCCGACCATGGGGGCGTCAAGGTGGGGAGCCGGGTGAGCTGACTGGTCCAGCGTCAGTAGTCGCCAGGCTTGCATGGACGCCCGCCAGCCCTTGTCCACCGCCGAGTCGAGCGGCTCAACCGTCACCGCGTTACGGATAAAGGGATAGGTTGCATCCGATATCAGCACGTCTCCCGCAGACGCGATCCTTTCGAGCCGACTTGCCTGGTTGATGGCGTCTCCCAATACGGCTACTGGACCTGCGGCAGCGCCCCTGGTCACCACCTCTCCAGTACCGATACCGATACCGATGGTGATACGTATCCTCCAGATCCGGAAAAATTCGCTGTTCTGCTGGTTCAAAGAGGTCCGCATCTCGAACGAGGCGTAAACAGCCCGCAAGGCATCGTCTGCATGAACCTGCGGAATGCCGAAGAGGCCGAGGATCTTTTCGTTTCCCCACTGCTCGACGGTAGCGCCGTATCGCTCTAGCGCCTGACACATGTCCTGAAAAAATGCGTCCGTCATCTGGACCAGGGCCTCGGGGTCGAGTCGCTCAGATAGCTCGTCGAAATTGCGGACAGCACAACAGACGACAGTGACGATCTTGCGGGCTTCCGCAGCGGAATGTTCTTCATGTAGCAACTGAACACCACAGGCAGAGCAACGGGTTGCCCACCTCGGGTTCAGCGTCCCGCATTGACTGCATGAATTCATTGATAACGCCCCCCTGGGCCCCGGCGGCATTGAGAGATCAGGAGTCTCTTGCCCGTCACCGGCTTCTCATAACAAGCGCCACGGAGGCCTAACATCGAGCTTCACCGTCCCTGCTGTATCACTAATGACTATCCGCCACGTGTGGTCCCTCAAGAAAGATGCATCACATGGCTCCCGCACGATGGCCACCACCGGGCCTTGAGCGAAAGCTCAGTGAGTGCCTCACAGGGGGATGCATCTATGGTGGTGATCAACCCCGGCATGTTAACAAGGCATCTGCAGATATCGCCACGATGTCCGCCGCATGACATAGCGAAAAGGTGCTAATGGAACCCCCCTGGATGACAGTCGACAAGAGCGCGTCCCGTACCCCTTCAAGAATGCGCCGATTTAGGCCGTTTGTCCATGGGTTTGTCCGGCAGCCTAGCGATCTGGTGGTTTGCGCGTCTTAATGTCGGGCTGATTAGGGTCGGCCAAGCCGGGCCTGTGAAACAAATGATGTTGCAGGCGATCACTTGGTCCATGGTGAGACCAGGTTGCCGGAGTGGCCTATGATCATGATCGCGGGGCCGCTTGAGGTCTTATCACTCGCGGACCCGACGGCACATGATGCAATTACCACACGCGACAGCTGCTGGCGCTCGAGCCAACTTAGCTGGACGCGCCCACCGAGGGATGCTGCGCGGGGCGCCGACGGAGGCGCCCAGACGAGGATCATTGATGGCTGGCTCGCCCGACATGCGGCTGGTTCCCAGACCACCGGAAGAGCCGCGGGCAGCCCTGGTCATTGCCATCTCCAGCTACCAGGATCCGGAGCTTCGCCAACTCCTCGCACCTGCTCATGACGCAGATGACCTGGCTGAGGTCCTCGGTAACCCGCGCATCGGCGCCTTCACGGTTACCCGGGTCATCGACCGGGATGAGCGGCAGATCCGGCGGGAGATTGACGTGTTCCTGTCCGGCCGCGGCATCGGCGATCTGGTGGTCGTGTACCTGTCGTGCCACGGCTTGCTGGACCGGCGCGGTCGGCTCTATTTCGCCGCTGCCGACACAGCAAAGAGCCAGCTTGGGAGCACCGGCATTCTCGCGGCGTGGCTGCTTGAGCAGCTCGATGATTGCCGAGCGCGCCGTCAAGTCCTCATCTTGGACTGCTGTTTCAGCGGCGCGTTCGCCCGTGGCAGCAAGGGCGTTGCGGATCTGGACCTAGAGCGGCGGCTGGCCGGGCATGGCCGCGGCCGTGCGGTGCTGACTGCCTCTCGGGCCGGCGAGTACTCCTTCGAGGGACAGGCCCTGCCGGACGCGGGAGTGGCCGGATCGGTATTCACCGCCGGGCTGGTCGAGGGATTGCGCACTGGCGACGCCGATACTGGCGGTGATGGGTACGTGAGCGTGGACGAGGCATATGACTACGCCTACAACTATGTCCAATTCAGCGGCGCTAGCCAGACCCCGCAGCGATGGATTTACGGCGGTGAAGGAGCGATGGTGCTTTCCATGAGCCCAGCCGGGGTAGCCACTACCCCAGCGTCGCGGCCAGAGGCGCTCGCGGCCAGCCTTGAGCCGGCGGACATCGAGCGCCGCGGTCAACGACCCGTGTCTGGGCCACGGACACTGGCGGCCACGCTGATCCATGGAACCCGGGGAGCAATGTGCGTCGAGGCAGTGGCGTTCAGCCCGGATGGACGACTGCTCGCCAGCGCGGGCGAGGACAAGACCGTTCGGCTCTGGGACCCGGCCACCGGCCAGCAACTGCGCACCCTCACCGGCCACACCGACTGGGTCAGGTCAGTGGCGTTCAGCCCGGATGGGAAGCTGCTCGCCAGCGCCGGCGGCGACAAGACCGTTCGGCTCTGGGACCCGGCCACCGGCCAGCAACTGCGCACCCTCACCGGCTCCACCGACTGGGTCAGGTCAGTGGCGTTCAGCCCGGATGGGAAGCTGCTGGCCGGTGGCGGCGGCGACAAGACGGTGCGGCTGTGGGACCCGGCCACTGGCCAGGAGATGCGCACCCTCACCGGCTCCACCGACTGGGTCAGGTCGGTGGCGTTCAGCCGAGATGGACGACTGCTGGCCGGCGCGGGTGGCGACAAGACGGTGCGGCTGTGGGACCCGGCCACCGGCGAGCAGCTGCGCACCCTCACCGGTCCCACCGGTCTGGTCTTTTCGGTGGCGTTCAGCCGAGATGGACGACTGCTGGCCGGCGCGGGTGGCGACAAGACGGTGCGGCTGTGGGACCCGGCCACCGGGCAGCAGCTGCGCACCCTCACCGGCCACACCGACTGGGTCAGGTCAGTGGCGTTCAGCCCGGGCGAGTACCTGCTCGCCAGTGCCGGCGACGACAAGACGGTGCGGCTGTGGCGCTGACCCTGACACCGTATTGAGCCGGGTGGACATCGGCTGGGCTAGGGCGGGGACTGCCTGAACCGTGCCGTCGCGGCATCGACGAACTTGCGCAGTTCGGTGCGATCTTTCGGCGGGAGTACGTACTTGCCGGTCTCGAAGAACGCCATGTACAGGTCGCCTCGACTCGACTGTGTATCCGATGAGGTCTCCGCGTAGTCGCCGTGAATCTCGTACTCATCCGAAGGAGGCCCGGAGCCGTCGGCCCCGAGGGAAAAGGAGATCGAGTCGCCACCGAGCTTGAGCTCGGCGCCGACATTCCAGCCGCTGACGTCGATGTCCTTGGCGCCCACTCCCATGCCCGGGAAGGAGAGGTAGGACTTCTCATAATCGAAGAACAATCTTATTTCCTGCATATCTGCTTGAGTGCAGTAGCCTGGCCGGGTGGCAGCAGAGGCGGCCAGGTCGGCGGGCGGCGTTGACTACCCCAGGACGTATCAGGAGTTCCGGGCGTGGTTCCCGGATGAGGATGCCTGCGTGGAGTACCTGGGGCGGCTGCGGTGGCCGGACGGGTTCGCCTGCCCGGCGTGCGGCGGGTGTGAGTCCTGGCGGACGGCCAGGCGGCTGTGGATGTGCGCGGGCTGCGGGCTCAAGACGTCGGCGACGGCGGGCACGGTCTTTCACCGCTCGCACTCGCCGCTGTCGTCGTGGTTCGCCGCGGTGTGGTTCGTTACCTCGCAGAAGAACGGGTCTCGGCGCTGGGGCTGCAGCGGGTGCTGGGGTTCGGCTCGTATGAGACCGCGTGGGCGTGGCTGCACAAGCTGCGCCGGGCGATGGTGCGTCCCGAACGGGAACGGCTGTCCGGGGTCGTGGAGGTCGACCAGAGCTTCCTCGGCGGTAAATCTCCTGGCCGGCGGGGCCCGGCCAGCGGCAAGGCACCGGTGATGATCGCGGTCGAGCGGATCAGCGCGCAACGCCTCGGCCGGATCCGGCTCCGCGTCGCCAAAGCGCCCGGGACGCTCGAGCTGGTCGATTTCGCCTGCGAGGTCATCGAGCCGGGCTCGGTGATCCGCACCGACGGCGCCGCGATGTTCAGGCGGCTGGCCGCCCTGGGCTACGCCCACGAGCCGACCGCCGGCTCCAGCGCGCCGGATCTCGACGCCGTCATGCCCGGCGCCCACCTGGTCTCATCCCTGCTCAAACGCTGGACCGCTGGCACGCTCCACCAGCGGATCAGCCCCCAGCACCTGCCCTACTACCTTGATGAGTTCACCTTCCGGTTCAACCGGCGCCGGTCCAGGGCACGGGGAATGCTCTTCTACCGGCTCCTGCAGCAGGCAGCAGGAACCGATCCGCACCCGCTCACCGAGCTGACCGGCCGGAAACCCTGACTGCACTCAAGCAGATATGCAGGTCTTATTTTCGAATATCAATGTCTACCTGCAGAATTTGCGCCCCGACCGCGACTCGAACGCGGGACCTACTGCTTAGGAGGCACTTTCGAAGTGTGGCTGGGTGATGCCAGTTATGGCCTGACGTGCGGTCCGGCCGCAGCAAGAATGGCTGGACGTGGCCTGGCGTAGCCCGGGGTCTGCGGTCGTTGGCTCCCCGGGTTCAACTCGTTAGCCACACTAATGTTCGAATGACCGTGCACCGTACCTCGCCAGGATCGTGAGGTTCCCATCGCGACACAGGGCCGCCGCTGGCACCGACCATAGGACCGCGCCGCCCCTCACGTCAGCCGGACCGCCGACCGCTCCAAGGGCGCCACTTCTTCCGGGCGAAGTCCCGGACGAGCCTAGCAATGATCTTGGGTCTCAGTCGCTGGTCGGCGATTCGGGGGATGCAGCTTCCCTGCCCGGCTCAAGTCGCCTATGGTCAGCTTCATACCGGCGGATCCGGGAGGGCGCGGTGGACGTGGACACGGTGATCCTGCAGGTGCTGCCGGTGGCAGACAGCGACGCGGAGGAACTGGCGGACCTGGCCGGGGGCCTGCACGCCAAGCTGCTCGACGTCGATGCGGCGTCGGTGGCCTCACTCCCGGCCGAGGCGGCCCCCGAGGGTGCCAAAGGGCTCGGGAATCTGGCCGGTTGGCTGCTGGTCCAGTTCGGGACGCTAGACGGGCTGCGCGCCGTCGTCGCCGCAGTGCGCGGGTGGGCCTCGCTGACGGGCCGGACCGTGGAGGTCAGCATCGGCGGGGATGCGCTGAAGGTGACCGGCGTGACCTCGCAGCAACAGCGGGAGATCATCGATGCCTGGCTGGCCTGCCATGCCCCCGACGCCCGACCAGCTTGAGCCGTGGCTTGCCCGGCGGTGGCGACCGGCACCTAAACTGCCGACCCGGGGTTGCGCTGACTGCGGGCCCTGGCCCAGTCAATCGCGACTCGGCGCGTATCGCACCCATTGCCGGCCGCTCGCCTAGCTTGCGGGCGCGGCAGGCTTCGGGCCGGTGGCGCGCAGACTGCCGAACTTGCTCAGCAGGCCGAACCAGAACTGCGAACCGGGGGAGGAGCGCGATGATCATGATGGCGAAGCCGATGAGCACCAAGACGGACTGCCACGCCGAGCTACCATGCCTGCTGAAGATCCCGCGCTTATCCAGCCAGTTGCACTGCGCTTTAGGCTCGGCGCAGTCGCGCACGGTACCCCATCCGATAGGCAGGCCTGCAGTAGCCGCGGCCGATAGCTGTCCCCGCAGTTGCGACAGGCAGTCCTGCGGGGATTGCCCGGCGGAACAGTTGGTGGACTTCGCCGCCACCGCGCTTACGGCCGTGCTCACGGTGCTCTGGGTATACAGCGTGCGCCCGATAGTGAGCGGGTTGATGTTTAGCAGCACCACCAGGATCGCCCCGATCATGAGCGTGATCTTGGCGACGTGCCGCTTGTACCAGCCGGACACGCGGTCCATGTGATCGTCGTACCCGCAGGATGTGCCGCTTTTTGTGGTTCGGCTCGTCTGGGTTGGCGTAGATGCGGGTGTATCCGAACCACCGCTGGCCCCCGCCGGTCCGCCGGCCCTTGCGCGCCTCGCGGTCCTGCGCCTCGCGGACCCGGGCGCTCTTGACCGCGCTTTCCCGCCGCACCCGCTGTGTCTCCATCCCGCCGTAGTAGGCGCCCTCGGCGGTGGACAGGTCCAGGTCCCCGCCGGTATAGGCCGACAGCCGCACGCCGTGCCGCACCCACGCCTTCTCAAACGCGTTCCAGTCGGTCAGGTTGCGGGTCAGTCGGTCGACGTCGCGGACGATCACCACGTCCACCGCGCCGGCCTCGATCGCCGCGATCAGCTCCCCGAATCCGTTCCGGGTGATTTCCTTGAACCCGGAGAACCCGTCATCTTTGAAGGTGGCCGCGACCGTCCAGCCGCGCCGCGCCGCGCCGCGTGGTCGGTGCCCCGCTCGAGCTGGGTGGGGACCGACTCGGCCGCGTCGTAGGTCTCGCTCAGACGGGCGTACACGCCCGCCCTGAGCTGGGCTTCCGCCCGGTCTGCCTGGATGTCATCCATGAGTCCATCATGATGCAAAAACTCAGCGGACGCATGCCGTAGCGCAAGGTAGGCGACCTCGTGCTGCCGCTCGTGATACAAGGCGATCAGCGTGTGCGCGGGGTAGGCCCGGTGATCAAGCAGGGTGGTGGCCAGCCGGCAGATACCGCCGTAGCTGGTGCCGTCGTGGCAGGTGACGGTCACGGATGCCTCGATGATCCGGACTTTCACGCCGCCGATGAGCGACAGGACCGGCCCGTCGGGCAGGTGCGCCAGCCGCTGCCCGTAGTGCTCGTGGATCAGGCCGCCGAATAATGTCTGAGCCATGCAATGGCAAAGGCCGCTGCCCATCGGTCGGCGTTCATGCAGGCCTGGGAAGAGGCGCCCAAGAGCGAGGCGACGGGCATTCTCGACGACGAGACCTACGACTGGCGGGCCGTCGTGGAGGGCATGTTGATGACAGGCGGCCGGCCGCTGGTCGTAAGCGAGGACTTGCTTGTCGAGGCCAACCGGCTGGCCGTGTCCAAGACTGGGATCCAGGTCGACCCCACCGGCTCGTCAGGCCTGGCCGGGTTGCTTGAGATGCGGCGCTCCGGTGCGATTGGCGACCAGGACCGCCGCTGTGCTGTTCACCGGAATCCAGCGATAGCCGTCCAGCATGCCGACCCCGCCTGCCGCACAGCCCGCCGCGACTCTACTGGCTTGCGGCTCACTCGTAGGGGCGTCAGCATCCGACGCTCTCGGAGACGGTCGGACTGGCAGCCGAAGCATTCGAGGGCACGATCACCGACAGCCAATCCGGTTACTAAGCGTTATGGCTTGATCGGCAATGGCCGTGGAACGGGTCGTGGAACGGGAGCCGTGAACGCTGCGTGCACTTAGAAGCATTGCGAGCACCGAAGTGGGCTATCTGTGCAGGCAGGGCGCCCAGGGCCGTGGACCGTGCTTATGGTAAGGAGAAGGTCTACGGTTCGATTCCGTAAGGGGGCTCCAGGTC
>Ga0137366_10001100_pt1 | contig 19527 bp, 10 predicted proteins | sample SagtaG_8_FD_104938 | JGI IMG/M metagenome (GOLD analysis project Ga0137366, IMG submission 104938) | Vadose zone soil microbial communities from Sagehorn Ranch, Mendocino, California, USA - Sage1_L_60_16 metaG | ecosystem: Environmental > Terrestrial > Soil > Vadose zone | place: USA...
GAGTCCTTACAGAGTTGCCACCGAGGCACACTTGAAAAACGAAAAGCCCGCAAGTGCGGGCTTTCGTGATTGGGTTGGAGCCGGTACCGATTACAAGGCGAAGCTGCCGTAGAAGGCGCTGTTCTCGCCTGATCTGGCCCAGGGATCACTCACGGCGTTGCCGGAATACAACGCTTTCGTGGTGTAACCGACTTTACGATTTTCAAGCGAGACCAGCGGCGCATACCAAACGAGGTTCGGCATCTTACAGCACAAATCATTTGGCATTGCTTCGACGTTGATGGCTGCGTCGTCCGCTGCTACTGCATAGGTGCGACCGGTTCGGTCAAAACTGATCGGCGCAGTTCGTACGGCAATGATCTTGCCGAGCGAGGCGGCGTATCTCTCCTTGAGAGCGTTTAACATTGCCAGTGCCTGCATGCGAGAAGCATTGCGATCAATAATCACTTCCGACTGACGAGCGGCATTATTGTCGGAGAGGTTTGCGCCTGCGCTCACAATCGCCATCACGCGCACGCCAGTAAGATCGACCCCTTGCCATTTTCCAGAGGTCACGTTCCACGCCATCATGGCATCGCGTCCCGTGGTGGTAACTTCACCGTTGTAGTGACAAGCGCCTGCGAACACGCTTGCCGTGCGTACTTCAACGTAATCACCGCGAAGGCTCACATTCTCAGCTTGAGAACTAAGGACCAGCGCACTCACAACCACGATCAGTGCCAAAGCTGCAAACAAAAACTTTCTCATCTCTTTCACCTCCACAAAAACTATGTCTCATTATACGCCTTTGACGGCTGAACTGTAGCACGACCGGCCGAGTGTGCAACTTTCCGGCTGGACGCGCTTGTTGTCGGGGCCAATTACTTCCTGTGTCTCGCTGCACCAGCAGTGGTTGGTGGAGTCGAGATACTGATCCGCGTTTGTGGCCAGCGCATCCAGCATAAAAAACTTCTTCGAACGAAGCGAGCCGCAAAAAGCGGACTGGACAGGCACGGCTTCGGTATTAGTTAATTCGTCTGGCATTGAGTTTCTCCAAGGTATCACAGGCCATAATCGACAAAGTGTGCTGGTCACGCTTGAATGCCTGCTGCCTTCGCCAGCGCGCGGCGTACCAAAGTCTGGGTTAATGGAACTTTGTAGGCATTCTTTTCCAAAGGTCTTGCCTCGGCGAGCGCTAAACGACCCGCTTCCGCGAGTACGTCGGGGCTTAAACTTTTTCCGATCACAGATTTTTCCGCTGCCGGCACACGCCAGGGTATTGGGGCCACACCGCCCAGCACAATCCTCACGTCTTTGACGGTCTTGTTTGCCTGCAACTCCACTGCCGCAGCCACAGAAGCGATCGCAAAATCAAGCGACTCGCGTTCCTTGAATTTCAGGTAAGTCGAATGCGCAGCTAAGGGCGACGGTGGCACCTGAATCTCAGTGATGATCTCGTCATTCTTCAAAACGTTCTCGCGCCTGATGCTTCCTTCAGAGGGAAGAGTAAAAAACTTTTCGAGCGCAATCACGCGCTTTCCTTCACTGCCGGTAACTGAAACCCGCGCGCCTAGCGCAACCAACATCGGAGCCAGATCCGACGGATGAACAATAAAAGACGGGCCACCAGCAATGATAGCGTGATATTTGTTTTCGCCTGCGGCGGCGTAACACTCTGAACCACCCTTTTTCAAGCAGACCGCTTCTTCAAGCCGGAAGTACCAGCAACGCGGCCGCTGACAGAGATTGCCGCCGACGGTGCCGAGATTGCGAATTTGCGGCGTAGCGACTGAGTGGGCCGCCTCAGCCAACCCGGGAAAACTTGCCCGGACCACCGGGTGCTCTTCCAGTTGGTTCAGCGTAACCAGTGCACCAATGGTAAGGCCTTTCCTGGCGTCGCCCGTGATGCGATCCATTCCGCGAATGCTTTTGAGATTGACTACCCGCGATGGACGCGTGGTGTAATCCTTCATGGTTGTTAACAGGTCCTGCCCGCCGGCAATCGGTCGCGGCGCCTCGTCGATATCTCCGGACGCGCCTGTTACGCCCAGCATCTGCACTGCTTCATTGAGGCTCGCCGGATTAGTCCATTCAAAGACTTTCATACGATTTTCCTCTCCTGGACCCACCCAGTTCCGTGGGCTGTTTTGCCAGGTCCGTTTCTCAGACCCATCAGGATCTTGTCGGGAGTTATTGGAAGTTCGCGCACGCGCAACCCGCAGGCGTTGAAGACGGCATTGACCACTGCTCCGAGGGATGGAATGATGCAACCTTCGGCGATGCCAATAACTGCTTCGCGTTTATCGTCGTCATCGATGATGGGAACAAACTCCGGCATTTCGAGTGAGCCGGGCAATTTGTAATCGCCAAAACCGGGATTGACCTGCATTCCAAGTTGGGCATCGATGACGCGAGCCTCCCACAAAGCCATGCCAAGCGATTGAATCATTCCGCCGTTGATCTGGCTTTCCAGTGTGAGTCGGTTTAGTGGCAAGCCGCCGTCCTGAATATGCAGCATCTTAATCGGACGGATGTGTCCTGTTTCTACGTCTACCTCAACTTCGGCGAAGCTGGTGCCATGAATACCCCTGGCTTGCAGATCAGAACGCCATTCGCCGTGGGCTGTGATGCCCGCAGCGGGCAACGATGCACAGGCTTGCTTCCAACTCAGTGTTTTTCCTTTTGCGGAAATGTTGCCTCCAGCAAAAGTGATCTCCTCGGGCTTGGCATTGTCGAGTAGAGGTGCAATGCGTTCGACCAGTAAAACCCTGGCCTTGATCGCAGCATCCTTCACCGAAGGGGATAAAGACGCCGCTGTGGTGGAACCGCCGGACGGGTTGGCCCCCCCAAGTTTTGAGCTGCCAATCTGCTCAGCAATGTCTTTCACTTGCAAACCGAACTCTTCAGCCACGATCGCGCGCGTGTAGGTCCGCGTGCCGGTGCCGAGATCCTGCGTGCCCACTGCCACACCGACCGAGCCGTCGCGTGACACGGTGACGTCAACCTTGCACTGGTTGTTGCCACCGCCTCCCCAGGTGCCGACCGCGCAGCCCATCCCGCGTTTCAGTGGTCCCGCACCTCCGCCCGGAGTCGGGTTTCTGTTTGCCCAGCTGATTTCCCTCGCACCGCGATCGAGCTGACGATGGTAGACCTCATCGCGCAAATTTATTTTTCGAAAAGCGACCGGGTCCATGCCTATCTTGTAGGCAAGTTCGTCCATCAGGGATTCGATTGCAAATGAAGCCTGGGGATGGCCGGGCGCGCGCATCGCCCTCGACGAATCTTCATTCGTATGAAGAGCGTATACTTCGCGATAGGATTCGCCTGCGCTATATATGTAAGGTTGACCGGCTTGGGAGCCGCCGCCTAGTCCCCCCAGTCGATACTGCCGGGCTTGCAGCGCGACCAGCGTCCCATCCTTTTTCACGCCTGCTTTCAACTTTTGCCACGAACCAGAGCGGTTACCGGCCATCACGAATTCGTCGTACCGCGTCAGCATCAGTTTGACCGGCACTTTAGTTTGTTTGGAAAGTTTGCAGGCGAGCATTCCTTCGACTCCGATACCAAACTTCGAGCCGAAGCCTCCGCCCATGTGTTGCACCTCTGAAGTAACCGCGCTCTGTGGCAGTCCCAAGGCCTCTGCGGCGTCAGCGGGGATGGTAAACGTGCCCTGCGTGGACGCGTAAATGGTGGCTGAATTGCCACCGCGGTAGTCAACAACGACGCCGTGGGTTTCGAGACAGGCATGATGAATTCGTGACGTGCGGTACTCAGCCTCCACTATGGCGTCGCAAGTGGCGAAGGCAGTCTCAACCTTCTGCAGGTCACCGCGTTTCTCCTTCTCCTGGAGATTGTTTTCTTCTGCGACAACCTTCGGCGACTCCGGTTTGACAGCATCATCGGCGTGGACGACATGTGGCAAGACTTCATAGCTGACAACAATCGCGTGAAGAGCATCTGCAGCGATCTCGGGAGTTCTGGCGGCGACGGCTGCTACGGGCGCGCCTGCAAAACGAAGTTCCTGCAGCGGTGCCGGAATGATAGCTTCAACACCCGGAATCTTTAACGCAGCCGCAGTGTCGAGCTTCACAACGCGTGCGTGGGCATGAGGGCAGCGAAGAATTCGGCCATAGAGCATACCGGGCAAGCGCGTGTCGTAAGTGTAGCGCGCTGCTCCGGCCACTTTGAGTGGTCCATCAACCCTTGTCATGCGGTGGTTGAGCAAGGTGTGCTTATCGTTCGGGCCCCAACCCGGGCCCGCGTCGTCATCGACTTCGATTTCCACCATCGTCTCGACACCGTTGATGACTTTCGGAACTCTGACCTTCTTTTTCTTTTTTGCTGGCTCTTGCATAAGACTCTCCATAAGAGGACATGTAATAAGCAACCAGTGCCGGGAGCATTTATTCGTTACAGATCAACCGCTCCGCTTACCATTCTTTGCCGCCGCAAGCGCTGCCTCAAAAACACGAGGATAAGTTCCACAACGGCAGAAGTTTCCTTTGCAAGCTTCACGCACATCTGCGAGTGTGGGGTTGGCGTTCTTGTTCAAATAAGCCGAAATGGTGGTGACAAAGCCTGGCGTGCAGAAGCCGCACATTAACGCGTCGTGTTCCACGAAGGCAGTTTGCACGGCATTTGGGCTGTCTGGTGAGCCAAGTCCTTCTACGGTAGTAATTTTCCGGTTAGTGGCATCAACGGCGAGGACAAGACATGAGTAAGCTGGCTTCCCATCCAGCAGGACCGTACACGCGCCACAAGTTCCCATATCGCAAACAAGCTTTGGTCCGGTGATGGCTGGCTCGAGATGATTGCGCAGGGTATTGAGCAGGGTAGTACGGGGCTCAACCTGTACCGTACGTTTTTGGCCGTTGACGTCTAGAGCTACCGTGACCATTCCCGTCAGCACCTGAGACGTGGCTGTTTGTTCTTTGCTGGCCTCGGCTTCGATCCACAACTTGTCAACTACTGCCGCCCCCGCACCCGCGATACCAACGCCCTTAAGGAAGCGCCGGCGACTCGGATCGTGGGACACTTTCTGCGTGTCGTTGTCGTTACCGTTATGAGACTTCTTCATTGTTAACTCCTGCTGTCTCCTGGTTTTTGCGGGTCACTGAAAACTTAACCTCGCGAGCCATCTGATCTGAGAAAGGTCTTGACAAGAAATTGGGGGTCACCATATTGTTCGCAATTGTTCGCACTTCAGACAAATATTGGTAAAACCATTTTCGCGCACCTGCGAAAATTTGTCGCGACTGGTTCAATATACCTTAGCAAGTGTTTCTTTAAGTCCCCTTAAATTAGCACAAGCAGTCGGCAGCATGCCAAGCATGTTTTGGCAAAAAACGCCGGACGAGCAATTTTTTTTTGAACCCGGTGCGCAAGACCTTCAGGAGCTAAGCACTGAGCCGAGTGAATACAGAACCTTCTCTCTGGATATTTCCTTGTGCTCAACCATGGCCGGGTGCGACTCAACTTAAGATCAGAATTGAAAAGGATCAGATCAGAATTGAAAAGGATCCAAATGCGATACGGCAAGAAAAATAGAATGATTGGTTTGCTGGCGCTGCTTACTTTGCTGGGTCAGATAGCTATGGGATTACCTCGCTCGCAAACCCGTCGGCCCAGTCAGTTCAACCTGGTGAAGACCGAGCGACTAACTGGCGGTACTCAGCCGCCCGCACCAGTTGATTGGTCGACGGCCATGGTCGAATCCACCATGAAGCGCTACAGCACTGCAAAGGACCTCGGTTCCTGGGGCTATGCCAAATCGCTCTATCTCTATGGACAATATCTCGTTTGGAAGAGGACCCACGACCCCAAATTGCTCGACTACATAAAAAGCTGGGTAGATTCGCATCTTGATGCAAATGCAGCGGTCATAAACACCAATGCGGATGGCAAGGTCACCGAGATAACGTTCGACAATCTGGATAGCATGCTGCCTGGTAATCTACTTTTAATGCTCTATAAGGAAACTAAAGATCCGAAATATAAAACGGCTGCCGACCGAATCAGAAAACGTTTTGAAACCTATCCGCGGACTAAGGATGGCGGCTTCTGGCATGCCACCAGTACAAGCCGGCAATGGCAGCTATGGGGTGATGGTGTCTTCATGTCTCTGCCGTTCCTCGTGAGGTATGGAAATTTGTTTGGTGATAGCAAATACGCTAATGACGAAGCCACCAGGCAGCTGCTTATTTACGCCAGCCACTTGAACGATCCCAAGAGCGGTCTGATGTTTCATGCTTACGACGAAAGCGGTGCTTCAACGTGGGCAGATCCGGTGACCCACCATTCGGCCGAATTCTGGTGCCGTGCGATGGGATGGTTTGGAATGACATTGATCGAAGTGCTGGAGATCCTGCCCCGAGACCATCCCAGGCGACCGCAATTGATCGCGCAGGTGAAACAGCTCGTTAAGGCCTGGGCAAACTATCAGGACAAGAAGAGCGGACTTTGGTATCAAGTGGTTGACAAGGGTCAAATGCCCGAAAACTGGCTCGAGACTTCGAGCTCAAGCATGTACACCTACGTCACCGCCGTGGCTGTCGAGCGAGGTTATGTAGATAAAAGTTATATGAACGTTGCGAGGAAAGGCTACAGTGGTGTGCTGAGCAAGATCTCACTGGGCCCGGATGGCCTGACAAATCTCACTGACATTTGCGAAGGAACAAACGTAGCGGACCTGGCTTACTATTTTGGCCGCAAACGAAACACCAACGACTTCCATGGTCTCGGCGCTTTTCTCATCATGAATGAAAAGTTCATGACTGCGCCAGGAAAAGTTAAAAGCAAGACCGCATCACAAGCGGCAAAGACAAACCTTACCGCTTTCCACTGATGAAAGGCTGAATGATGGTTCGACGCGTTGCTCACTTGCTGTCTGTCTTTATCTTCTTTTTTTACCCGGCTCAATCGCCGGCTGCGACGCCACGAATCAAGGTCATCAAGATTGCGGTCACCAACCCTACAAATGATAACCGCCCGGCAGAAGATATTGTTGTAAACGTCGCTGACCTGAAATTGATTGCTCCTGACTTTACAGCCAGCGACATTGTGGTGACTACCAGCGATGCCTCCACACTCGGGGAGGACGCTCACACGCTACAAACGATTGAACTGCCGTCCCAAGCTGATGATCTGGACGGCGATCGAAAACTGGATGAGATCGCATTTCAAATCGACCTCAAGCCGAAGCAGACCCGCATAGTTACGATTGCCTACGGCGATCCCGAGACTGTTCAGCGATTGCGCAGCGATTACCCTCAACGAACTCAGGCCAGGTTCACGATGAAGTTTGATGGGCTGGCGTGGGAGTCGGAGTTGACTGCCTGGCGAATCTATTTTGACAAGCGTAACGCCATAGATATTTTCGGCAAGCGGCGTCCTGGACTCTATCTCGAGATACTTGGTTTGCCGGAGTACAACTATCAGGAAGAATCACCCCTGGGCCGGGACATCTACCGGATCGGTGACGCGATTGGTATTGGCGCGGTCGCTGCGCTGGTCGATGGAAAGGCCGTAAGAGTTTCGGGTGTTGATCAACGCCAATGGCGCATTATCAGCGCCGGACCCGTGCGCACGATCGTTGAACTTTCATACAAAGGCTGGACCGTCGGAGGACGCAAGCTGGATCTTGTCAGCCACATGACTCAATGGGCTGGCGAGCGTGGCTTTGAGCACAGTATCAAGACCGAGGGCGGAGAAGGAGTCACGTTGGTGACGGGGATGACGCGCAAACCCGGAGTTGAGGATCAAGTTGTTGCGCCCTCTGCCGAACTGCCAGTCTTGTCTCGAGTCTTGTGGGGACATCAAGTGGTGAAAACCGGTGCTACGGCGAGCGAAGAGACGCCGGACCAGAATCTCGGACTGGCGATCATTGCACCTGGTCGAGACAGCAAAGTCCTTGCAGACGATCCTCAAAACGTACTGGTCCAACCTTCAATCGCCAACGGGGCCGCGCGCTGGTACGTACTCGCTGCCTGGGATCAGGAAGGTACCGAGAACCTGACAGTGAGCGCGACGAGTGCGGCGGCGAAGTATCGCAATGGCTCGCTCGTCTTGCCTTTCGCAGCTGTGAATACGCGCGAACGCTTTTTGACTCTAGTGCACGAAACCAGCGAGCGGTTAGCGAAGCCGGCACAGGTTTCGTTGCTTTCGCATGGCGCCGCATCACAGTCAGCGCCGCCGGATACACTGAATCCGGCGCGATCCAAGACGTACGCCGAGGCGCTACGACTTATGCAACAGGCGGCTGAACGGACTGCGACAAAGTGGGAACCAATCATAGCCAATACACCTCCGGAAGCGGCCGACCGAGATACAGGTCTGGGCTTCTTTACTGAAGGCGACGATCAGACAGGGGAATGGAAGGAACAAAAGGGATTCTTCTGGACCGGCAACTTCTGGGTCGGCGAGCTTTGGCTTTTGTATGAGAAGACCAAAGACCAGCGGTTTCGTCGCTGGGCGGAAATGTGGAATGCAAGGCTGATCGGCAAAGAGATGAAGGAAAATCACGATGCCGGCTTTATCAACTACTACTCATCCGTGTTTGCTTACCGTCAGACAAGAGATAGGAAGTATCGAGAAAGCGGATTGCGAGCTGCCGAGCGGTTGAAGCAGCTCTACAACCCCACTACTGACTTGATTCCGGCGTGGTCCCTCGGAGGCGACGACACAATCATCGACACGATGATGAACTTGCAGATCTTGTGGTGGGCGTCACGCGAAACCGGTGATCCTCAGTGGCGTGATCTCGGTTTGAAACACGCACTGAAGTCTGCTAACTGGCTCATACGTGAAGATGGATCGGTGATTCAGTCAGTTCATTATAATCCGGGCGACAATCGCCAGGAGTTTAATTCTTCTTCAGGTACGGCTCCCGGGTTACGGGTTCCAAACAATGCACGGCCGGGCGAGAAAGTCTTCACGCACACGCACCAGGGCTTTGCTGCGGACACAACGTGGTCGCGCGGTGCGAGTTGGGCTCTCTACGGCTTTGCTACGGCCTACAGCGAGACAAAGGATCCACCTTTACTGGTGACGGCGGAAAAGATTGCGAGCTATATCCTGGATCATCTTCCGGAGGATGGCGTGCCATGGTACGACTTCGTCGATGAAGGCGTGCACTTTCGCATCCGCGACACATCGGCTGCCGCATTGATTGCTGGGGGATTGTTGCGACTCTCTGAGTTATCGCGCGATTCGCAACACGCCGCACTTTACCGTCGCGAGGGAGAGCGTATCACTCAGTCTCTAATCGACCGTTATCTCACGCCGGTTGCCAATGGCGACACGACGCCACCCGGAGTATTGCGACATGGTTCCAGCACCAGGCCAAATGATGGCATGACCATCTATGGCGACTACTACCTTCTGGAAACACTTCTTTGGCTTACGGATCACCAGGGGGGTTAGGGGCGACTGGCGAAATACCCTCCTTCATCGGCGTACATTTTCGTGTGAAATCGCTTGACCTGAAATGCAAAATGGTATTTTAATACCGCCCGACAATTAACAGCAACAAAACTCAGAAGATTTTTTGACCTCATTTTTTGAAAAAAGCTTCTCCTAAATTGTCTCAACAAGAGACAATTTAGGGTGGCTGTAGAGTTATCCCCTTCCCCCTGCAACGAGTCGGCAGGTCAAACCAAAATCCCCCAGAATTTTGAAATCGAGGAGGAGTCATGTCTAATTTCAAGCATCGTCGTCTCGAGATCCTATTGGTGGTAATCTCCGTATTGGCTTTTTGTGCAACCGCAGTCGGGCAAACCATAACCGGTTCCATATCCGGCACCGTGACGGATAGCACCGGCGGAATTATCCCCGGTGCGACGGTCTCCATCACAGGCGACAAGACTGGGTCTGCCCGTAATGGCACCACAAACGGCGAAGGCCGATTCTCGTTTGCAGCTCTACAACCAGGTACCTATTCAATAAGAGTCGAGCATCAAGGGTTTCAAACACTCGAGCGGAAGAGTGTTGTGTTGAGTGCTAATGACAGCCTGGCGCTCGGAGAACTTAACCTTCAGCCCGGTCAAGTCAGTGAAACAGTCAGCGTAATAAGCGAAGGTGCGACAGTCGAAAGGGAGAGCAGCGATCTCACGGCCCGGCTCACTGCCGATCAGATCGACCTCATCTCGACCAAGGGACGCGATATCACCTCACTATTGCGTCTGCTGCCAGGAACTTCCAACGACGACGACATTGAAGCTGTGGGCGAAGGCTTTGGCACAAACTTGCCTAATATCTCGGGCCAGCGCGGGCGCTCTACAGTCGCCACCGTCGACGGTCTAAATGCCAGTGAGCCGAGCGGCAGCAACAAAGTGAGTATGACCACCAGCCAGGACGCCATCGCCGAGGTTAAGGTACTACGCAACAACTACGCCGCGGAATATGGCAACAATGGCGGCGCCATCATCAATATTGTCTCAAAGGGTGGCACAAAGGATTATCGTGGCACCGCCTACTACTTTCTGCGGAACGAGGCACTCAATGCCAACAGCTTTTTCAACAACAAGGGCGCACTCCCGAGAGGGCTTTACCGGCACAACATTCCGGGTGGTAACTTCGGCGGACCGCTGCCGCTTCCGCGGTTCGGTGAGGGTGGTCCTATTCTGATAAGGCACAAAGCTTTTTTCTTCATCAACCTTGAAAAGCCGCACACGATCACGCCAACGAGCGCTGTTTTTGTGACCGTGCCCACAGTCCTTGAACGTCAGGGTGATTTCTCCCAGTCGTATACTGGGTTTGACGCTAAGACCGGGTTGCCGACGAAGGTTAGTCTTAGTGATCCGCCTCATACCACAGGCTCGCCGATCGTCGGCAATATCATTCCGAGAGACCGCTGGAATCCCAGTGGACTGGCATTGCTAAACGTCTTTCCATTACCCAATACGCCCTTTGGCCGCACGCCTGCCGGGGATGCCTATAATTATGTTTTCCAGCAGAGTGTGGATGTGCCGAAGCACAGTTATCTCATTCGTTTTGACCTCAAACCATCAGATAAGGACAGCGTGTATTGGAAGTACCAGTGGTGGACCTCAGACAACGTGGGTTTGGGCACTTCCGGATGGCCCAGTGGTGATGCCAATCGATGGGGAATCAACTCGCACTACCTCTATACAGATAACGGCTGGTCAGCCAATTGGATTCACCTTCTGAGTTCGAAAGTAGTCAATGAATTCAATCTTGGTATGCGACACGATACCGAAGGGTTCATACCTGCCGATGGCATGATAGAAAGATTCTCCAGGGCCACGACGGGCTACAGTGCAGCACAGCTCTTCCCGGAGAATAATCACCTTGGTGCCATCCCGCGGGTTACAGACTTTGGCAACGTAGCCGGCACGCCGGCGAACATTAACTGGCTGGACCGCTGGGGAGAGACCGGCCAGGATTATGTTCGTCCCTCTTTCTCCGATAACATTTCGGTAACGCAGGGCGATCACAGTTATAAGTTCGGCGCCTATTTTGAGCGATTGCTGAATGGGGAAGCACCGGGTGGAAACTGGACTGGAACATTCAGCTTCAGCAACAACAGCAATAGCAGCCAGTTCACAACTGCGACGGGAAACGCAAACTACGGCTATGCAAACGCGCTCCTCGGTAATTTTCGAAACTACAGCGAGTCCAGTGCGCGCCCTCACACTAATCTCGAGATAAAGCTCTTTCAGTGGTACGCCCAGGACCAGTGGAAAGTTAGTCGCCGGCTGACGCTTAGTTATGGAATGCGTTTCGCCTATCACTCACCTTTTGTACAGGTCGATGGGCTTGCTTCAAATTTTGATCCCGCACATTTCGATCCGGCCAACGCGCCGCAGCTTTATGTGGCATGGTGCAAGGGTCAATCCGGCGGAGTCCCAGCCTTTGGTACTGCTTGTGCTACCGGCAGCCAATTCGCGGTCGATCCGCGCGTTGTTGCGAGTTTGGCGCCTGGGAAATCTCCGACCGATGCGCAATTGTTGAGCCGCTTCTTAGTTCGCTCGTTCGTTCCCGGAACGGGCAGTCTGACCAATGGCCTCGTGTTAGGCACTGATCCGAACACTCCACCGGGATTTAGAAAAGCAAGGCCCATCGATTTAGAACCGCGAGTTGGTTTTGCCTGGGATCTTTTTGGTGACGGCAAGACAGTCTTGCGGATGCACGGTGGTGTTTACCACGCGCCTCGAATTGGTGGTGGCACGACGGGAGGCAACCTCGTCAACAATCCTCCGCAGTCGCGCACTTTTACGATTAATACCGCCCCGGGCGTTGTTGGCAATATCGACAACATCATCAATCTCAAGGACGTTGCCTTGAATTTCCCCGGTTCTCTAAATGCTATCGAGGTTAACTCCCACACGCCGACAACCTACAATGTTTCAGCTGGTGTCCAACGGGATATTGGTTTCAAGACCGTAATGGAAGTCAGCTATGTAGGTTCGTTCAGCCGACACCTGGGGGAAAGACGTAACATAAACGGCATTGCTGACACCGCAAAATTCGTGGATCCAGCTCAGTGCGCACTTTTCGGTGTCACCTGCCATCCGGAAAACAGAGATCCCTTTAGTGACAGAGGCGCAAAGAACAGTGATTTCCTGCGACCCTATCGAGGTTATGGGGACATCAACATGGTGATGTATTCCGGCACCTCCAACTATAATTCTTTGCAGGTGCAGGTCAATCGCCGCTACACGCGTGGCTTCCAGTATGGTGTTGCATACACTTACTCGAAATCGTTTGACTACGCGAATGACGACTCCTCCGATGTCAACAACGGCCGACCCTATATGGCCTTTAACTATGGCCCGTCTGACTTCGATCAAACTCACATCTTGACAGTTAACTACATTTACGATCTTCCGAAGCTAAGCCGGCGCTGGAACAACGGATTCATCCGGGCCATCTTCGATAACTGGGAGATTTCCGGCACGACATCGTTCGCTACCGGTAAGCCGAAGGATTTGAGTGTTACTTACAGCGGCACCACCTTTGACGTGCTCAAAGGAGTGGCTTGTCCGCCAGCGACGGTCAAGACGCCGGTTACGCCATCCAAGACGGGTGATCCGTTGACGGAACGCTGTAATCCCATCACCGACTGGACCGGTGGCCAAATCAATGCGCTGCCGTGTGTGGTTTGCGATCCAACTAAGGGCTTCAGCGGGTCAAATGCCGATGGAACGCCGGTGGCATTCAATACCAGCTGCTTTGCGCAGCCTACTGCTCTCGGGCAAATCGGCAACCTGCCACGAAACGCTCTCCGCAGGCCATCAATTCTTAATACCGATCTGGCGTTTTTTAAGAACATAAGACTTGGCGAGAAACGCAGCATTCAGCTCCGCTGGGAGACTTACAACCTCCTCAATCACTCCAACTTCACCGATATGGACGCTGGGTTGAAATTCGAGTTGGTTGGAGATGATCCATCTGTCTTTACAAGGTCCGATGGCACGACACTGACAACGTTCAGCGGAGGGCACTATGCACAAACAAATGGCCGCTTCGGTGCCGTGACCGCTGCCCGCTCGCCTCGCGTAATGCAGGCTTCGATCAGAATTAACTTCTGATTCCTGAACTGGAATGGTCAAAGACAGCTGAACCGGTCAGGCGTGGCGGTGGTTTTCGGAAACCACCGCCACAATTCTTGATCCCCGATCGAACCATTCCTCTCAGTGCCCGCCAGGTATCTGTTCCTGCAAAGGGTCGCTCTACCGCGCAAACGGTCTCAATTCGTCTGCGAGAATTGGTAGAGAACCCCCCGTTCTAGATGAATTAAAGTGCGGCCATCAGGCCCCTCATAGCGGACATTTCATTTGTTAATTAGACCGGAAATATCATGTGCTAACGACACTTTTGTGTGAAAAGTCTTGACGCCATTTCAAATTGGTATTATAAGTGCCACGCCCAAGCACAAATTGTTATGACCAATTCTAAAGCGGCGCGACTCAAGATAATCAGGCCAGAACGTTCCGGTCAGTCAACGGAGCAGGTTGTAGCTCGCGTTTTTGAACTGATCCAGCACAAGGAGTTGAAGCCGGGAGATCGACTTCCACCTGAGCGCGAATTGGCAAAACAACTTGGGATCAGCAGGCCCTCTTTGCGTTCTGGTTTGAGTTCGCTGATTTCAATGGGGGTATTGCAATCGCGACAGGGCGCCGGCACTTTCATAGTAGACGGGCCGCCAGCGCTTGATAGCGAACCGCTGCGACTGCTGGCTGCGCTTCACGGTTTCAGTTTTGATCATATGTTTGAAACGAGATCGGTTTTGGAAGTGGGCGCGGCCGGCCTGGCCGCCGAGCGCGCTACCGGCGAGCAGCTAGCGTCAATGTCTGATGAGATTGCCGAGATGTTTGTGGCCCTAAAAGATCCCCAGCAATTTCTACTGCATGACATCAGCTTCCATCGGGCCGTAGCAGCCGGATCCGGCAATCCTACATTGGCTACGCTAGTGGAAATGGTTTCTGCAATTCTTTACGAACGTCGCCGCGAAACTATCGAGCGTGCCCACGACTTTAACGAAGCTCTCGAGTTGCACCGGCGTATCTACCGAGCCATTCGAACGCACAAACCCGAGGAAGCGCGGGAAGCAATGCGTGAACACATCGTGCGCGCCCAAAGAGCTTTTGCCCTGGAAGAGAGGCAGCAACAGACGAATGGGCTACTGCAGAAAGACCGAGCTTAAGGGTCAGGATTTCTCCGAGGCGTGTCGGCCGTCTCAACGCGTAGTCTGAAAAGAAGTCGACGCCAAGTAAAAAAAATCGTTTTCATTTCTTTTTGTAATTGCTGATTGCTGAAAATTGTCCCAACAAAAGACAATTAACGCTCAGATACACGAAATGATTCTTACGGCTGGTACACGCGACCAAATCTTGAAAGCGTTCTAATTGAAGGAGGACTCCCATGTCTAGTTTCAAGCGTCTTCGGGTCGAAATTCTGTCTGTAGTATTTGCTATGCTAGCTTTGACCACAGTCGCGAATGGACAAAGCATAACCGGCGTCGTTTCCGGGATCGTGATGGATAGCTCCGGTGGGGTTATTCCCGGCGCCTCTGTCACCCTCACCAGCGACAAGTTCAACCAGGGGCGAAGCATCACCACGGACAGCGAAGGCCGCTTTAATTTTGCGGCGCTTCAGCCCGGTTCCTATTCGCTCAAGATTGAGCGGCAGGGCTTTCAGACGCTTGAGCAGAAAAGTGTCATCCTGAGTGCGAATGAAAACCTGGCACTCGGCGATCTAAAACTCCAGCCTGGTCAGGTTAGCGAAACGGTGAGCGTGACGAGTGAAGGCACGGTAGTCGAGCGCGAAACCAGCGACCTGACGGCCCGCCTCACCTCAGACCAGCTCAATCTGATCTCCACCAAAGGGCGTGACGTCACTTCGCTTCTGCGCCTGATGCCCGGAACTTCCAATATCCCTGACATTGAAGCAGTGGGTAACGGCTTCGGGACGACTTTGCCGAACTTCTCCGGAGGGCGCGCCCGCTCCACTGTCGCCACAGTCGACGGTCTGAACGCCAGCGAGCCGAGCGGCAGTAACCTGTTGAGCCTCACCACCAGTCTGGACGCCATCGGCGAAGTCAAAGTGCTGCGCGATAATTACGCGGCAGAGTATGGCAATAATGGCGGCGCCATGATCAATATCGTTACCAAGGGCGGTTCAAAGAATTACCGCGGCACTGCTTACTACTTCCTTCGGAATGAAGCACTCAACGCAGCCAATTTCTTTAATAATAAAGCCGGCCTGCGAAGAGCCCTCTATCGATTCAATTACTGGGGCTTTAACATTGGTGGCCCCATGCCGCTGCCAAGGTTTGGTGAAGGCGGACCTTCCCTTTGGAAGAACAAGGCTTTTTTCTTTTTCAATCTTGAAAAGCCGCATACGATTACGCCGACTGATCCAGTTTTTGTCACCGTACCTACAGCTCTCGAGCGCATAGGAAATTTCTCGCAGTCGAAGAATTCAAGCGGCGCAACTCCGGTGGTTATCGATCCGCTCACGGGTGTGCAGTTCCCTGGCAATATCATTCCTTCCTTCCGGATTAACCAAAGCGCGCAGAATTTGCTCAACTACTTTCCCTTGCCGAATTCACCGATTCCGACTAACCCGGGACGTTACGTTTTTCAACGCAGCGTCGATGTGCCCAAGCACAGCTACCTCGTTCGGATCGATTTCACGCCGACTGCCAACGACAGCATCTACTTCAAGGCACAATGGTGGACTTCAGACAATGAAGGAACGGCGACCTCCGGGTGGCCCAACGGAGCCAACGGCGTCGATAGGTGGGGCATTCGCTCTCACTACCTCTACACTGATGACGGCCGGTCTGCCAACTGGGTACACACCTTCAATTCGAGCGTGGTAAATGAATTCAACGTCGGCTGGCGAACCGATACCGAGGGATTTATACCGACGACTGGTTTTGCTGAAGGCTTGAGCAGGACTGCTCTAAACTACACCGCGCCACAACTCTTTCCGCAAAACAATAAACTCAACCTGGTCCCGGTAGTAACAGGATGGAGCAGTGTGGCCGGTAACCCCGCAAACATCAACTGGCTTAATCGCTGGGGAGAGGTCGGCGCAGACCATATCAAACCGTCTCTGTCAGATAACATTTCGTACACCAGAGGCAATCACAGCTTCAAATTCGGTGTCTATTTAGAGAAGTTGTTTAATAGGGAAGCGCCTGGCGGAACCTGGTCAGGGCAACTCGACTTCGGCACCGGGACCGGCAATGGCTTCACCGTCTCCACACCGGGCAACCTCGGCACTGGCAATACCAACTTCGCTTACGCCAATGCGATTCTCGGCAATTTCAACACTTACACCGAACAAAGTTCGCGCCCGTTTACGAACTTACAACTCAATCAATTCCAATGGTACGGGCAGGACCAGTGGAAGATTAGTCGAAAGTTTACTCTTAACTACGGAATGCGATTTGGCTATACCTCAGGACAATTTCAGCTCGATGGTCAGGGTTCTAACTTTGATCCCTCGCGGTTCAATCCGGCCAATGCATCATTGTTATACGTTGGTTTTTGCGCGGGTCTCCCCGCTGCACAAAATGGCGTTCCGGCCTTTGGAACTGCCTGTGCGGCTGCCAACCAGTTTGCGGTCGATCCCCGCAACATCGGTACTGGCACAAACCCAACACCAGCTCAACTCCTGAACAAGAATCTGGTGCGAGCGATCATTCCCGGAACCGGTGATCCGCTCAATGGCCTGGCGTTGCCGACTGACCCGACTACTCCTCGGGCATATCGGCGCACACCACCCATTTACTATGAACCCCGTCTTGGTTTTGCCTGGGATATCTTCGGTGAGGGCAAGACTGTGATTCGCGGTATGGGCGGCATTTACCATTCGCCTCGCGTCGGCGGAGGCACTGGTGGCGCCAGCAGCCTGGGAAACAACCCGCCCCAGCAACGGACTTTCCAAATCCTCAATGGCAACATCAACAATCTTACTAATCTCACCAACACAGCAGCGCTGTTTCCGGTGACGATAAGTGCGCTTGAGGTCGATTCCAACATACCAACGACCTACAACTTCTCCCTGGGAGTTCAGCAGGATATCGGCTTCAAGACAGTACTGGAAGCCAGTTGGGTCGGAGCGTTTGCGCGGCATTTGGGAGAAAGGCGCAACCTGAACTCCCTTCCTGATACCGCCAAGTTTGTAGATTGCACTATCGCGGCGAAGTTTGGCGTTCCTTGTCATCCGGAAAACCGAGATCCGTTTACCGCGAGCAGTGCAAAAAACAACGACTTCTTGCGGCCCTACAGAGGCTTCGGAGATATCAACGACGTGATGTACTCCGGCACCTCGAACTATAACGGATTACAAGTCCAGCTGAATCGGCGTTACACGCGTGGCTTCCAATATGGAGTCGCGTACACCTATTCGAAGTCGTTTGACTACGCCAACGACGATTCCTCCGACGTCGCTTTACCGCGTCCGTATAAGGCGTTTAACTATGCGCCGTCGGATTTTGATCAGACTCACATTTTTACTGTTGGCTACATTTATGACGTACCCGGTCTCAGTAAGAAATGGAACAACAGTTTCGTGAGGGCGTTGTTTGACAACTGGCAACTCTCCGGCACGACGTCATATGCCACTGGTAGACCGAAAAACCTTACTGTGACCTACACAAGCGGCACAGTCACAATCACCGCAGGACAGAGTTGTCCTGCGGGATCCGTGCTGACGTCAGCGACCGTATGCACGATGCTCACAGATTTCACCGGGGGAACGGTGAACGCGCGTCCAAACATCACTTGCGATCCAACAAAGGACGCGAGTGGCTCCGATCTGACTGGCTCGGCATTTGTAATCAACACCAGCTGCTTCGCCGTACCTGGTGGTTTGGGTCAGATCGGAAACAGCCCAAGAAACTCGGTTCGGATCCCGTCGATCTTCAACAACGATCTGGCGTTCTTCAAGAACTTCAAGATCGGGGAATCGCGCGAAGTGCAATTCCGCTGGGAGATGTACAACATCTTCAATCGCGCGAATTTCGACGACATTGACGGTGCCATGACCTTTGGTCTGGTTCAAGTTAACCCGAATCCGACTCAAACTTGTACGGCCGCTGGCAACACTTGTTCCGCGATCGTCAAGCAGACCAGAACCACTTTTGGCACGCCGACTACTGCTCGCACGCCGCGCGTGATGCAGGTATCGCTGCGAATTAATTTCTGATTTGAGATGACGGAGTAATTCAAACTCGCGAAAGTGAGTTGGGAATTCCTCCGTCGAACTCCTTACGTTGGGCAAGGTCAAACACCTGACAACGAAGGTATTCGGAAAAGTTTCGAGCATTAAAAAGTTTCGAGCATTACAGGATTGGGTCCCGAAAACATTTATTCCAGGGAGGGTGAAAGACATGCGTTCTCGAGGATTAGTGTCAGCGGCGTTACTGCTCATAATTCTTTCGGTACCATTAGTCTTCGCGCAAACGTCCACGGGAGAGGTCAATGGGACGATTACTGATCCCAATGGCGGATCCGTGCCCGGCGCGGCGGTAAAGCTCATCAACCAGGCCACCGACATTGAAACGGTGCTGAAGACAAATGATAGTGGCTACTTTACCTTTGTGAATGTCAAACCCGGCACCTACGTACTGATGGTTGAGGTACAGGGTTTCAAGAAATCGCAGACTCAGCCATTCAAAGTCGGCGTTAACGAAACGTTTACACAAAACATCGCCCTGGCCCTGGGGACCGTCTCGGAAGTAGTTGAAGTGACATCCACCGCCGAATTGGTTCAAGGATCTACTACGGAGCTGGGTACCGTAATTTCAGAGAAGTCGGTGCAGGATCTGCCTTTGAATGGGAGGAACTTCACTCAGCTATTGACCCTCGCGCCGGGTGTTACACCAGTCTCTACGTCTCAAAACAGAAGCATTGGCGGAGTGGAAGGGAATGTAGGTATCCCCGGGTCAGGCTTTGCCGACCCCTCTTTCCACGGCCAGCAGAATCGTTCAAAGCTCTACTTCTACGATGGCATTATCAACACCAACGTCCGCGGGCCGACGTATATAGTGATCCCCAACATCGACTTGATCCA
>Ga0137366_10001101_pt1 | contig 19522 bp, 17 predicted proteins | sample SagtaG_8_FD_104938 | JGI IMG/M metagenome (GOLD analysis project Ga0137366, IMG submission 104938) | Vadose zone soil microbial communities from Sagehorn Ranch, Mendocino, California, USA - Sage1_L_60_16 metaG | ecosystem: Environmental > Terrestrial > Soil > Vadose zone | place: USA...
AGTGGCGTTATAAATCGAGCCGCGCGCCTGGAGTTTGTCCGCCGGCTGGATTGATACACCGGCGGTGATGCCATAGTCGATTGGCATCTGTGAAACCCCTGCGATCGTGACAAATAGCCCGCCGCCCTCGATAAATTTCTGCAGATTCGCCACGCCATTGACCCCCATGCCGCCCCGCATGTCGTCAGTTTGATCCGGTGATTGACCCATGCTGGGAGTCAGGGTCGAAGCTTTCCAGGGAATAGGATCGCCGCGCATTGGCATGCCATTCACGATTGTCTGCGCCGAGCCGCCGACCGGTGGAAAGATTATGACGTCAAACTTTTCTCGTAGGTTCGGCGTGTCACGTATGACGTGATCGGAGATGTAGGTATAGGGGATCTGTAAACGGTCAACTCGATCCGAAACCAGCCGTCGTTTTGAGTGTTTGTCCAGGTGTGAAGAATTGCGATCCTTGGCACGGCAAGCTCATGCATTTTCACATCCGGTAACTTGTCGATACCTTGCGCCTTTAGCCCCAGCTCGTTTACCGCGGCCTCCAAGCGCTGCTTTAGATCCGACGGATTGTCTGCAGTCTTTACGACAAAAGAGCCTGAATTGAATTGTTGATCACCTATCTTGAATGAATCCTCCGCCGCGCTTATTTTCACGTCTTTGAGTTTGAAACGCAGCGTTGCCAGCGTGTTGTCGGTATTGTGGTTAATAACAAAGGCCGCCGGCGCAGCAGGTCCGGTAAGCTGCCCCCGCACTCTCGCATCGGCGGTTAGTGGGGTCATTGCCACTGTAAGGATGCTCTTGTCAGTCACGCGGATGGTTTTGACATTACGCATCGCTCCCATGGTCCAACCCGTATCATCGTAAGGCGGAGGATCGTTCACGTTGTAATACTGCGTATCCAGCAGCATGTCGGCCATACGTGAGTAAGGTTGATCCATGCGGATGATGTAGGAGCCTGCCGGGTATTTTTGATCTTTTACGCTGAACTCCTTCGTTGCAGTCTGTACTTCAATTCCTTGCAACCTCATCAGGTTCACCATATCCGCTGCTTCTACAGGCCGAGGTGTGTCGCCGGGAATGATGTAGGCCGCCGGGCCTTCGTTAGTGGCCTTGTCGACCGCACGTTTGCTCTTGAGATAGAAATTATTGAGAAAGCGCTCCGTATCTTTGGCCACAAAGTTCATGGCAAACAGAAGGGCGGACTGTTGCATGTTGATGTTGTTGCGGATTGACCAATTCACACGCGACATCGGCGGGTTAGGTCTGTACCAGAGACGCTGTGTCTGATTGGCTTGCAGTGTTCGTTCGCGCGTGTCTGCGCCGCCGTTGCCGAACGTTTCGTAGAAGCGACCGATGGCGTTGTGTCCGGTGGCGATGTAGAGCATGTAGTTTGGCGCCCAACCATCGTAAAAGCCGTGCGTCCAAACACCGGGGACTCCGCGTTTAGTCATCTCTTCGATCTCGTGATAGGCGAGCAACTGGAATTCGTCGATTGCAAGCGGATCAAGCCACGCATTGTAAGGACCGGTGCCGGTCATGGTGTAGAGATAAGGCACAGACTCATGAAGATCGTGAAGCACCGTAGGATGATACTCGAGAAATGTCTTCATCTGGTTACGTGTGAGCGCCAGCGCCAGACCGAGACCATCGCGATTGTTATCATGGGCCACATACTTGCCCCAATAAAGTAGTGGAGGTGTGGGCTTACCCAAATTTGCGCGGTGATAGTTGTAAAGATCAACCATGCGGTCGCGGCCGTCGACTTCGAGCGCCGGCGTGATCATGACGATCACATTCTTCCGAATCGCCTCGATGAAGGGAGAGTCTTCAACGGCCAAGCGGTATGCGAGTTCCATGAGCATTTCCGGCGAGCCCGTCTCAGTGGAATGTATTGATCCGGAGGCCCAGTAGAAAGGCTTGCCTTCGCTTATCAATTGCTGTGCTTCCGTTTGGTTGATTCGGCGAGGATCTGCCAGCTTCGCGGTAATCTCCTTGTAACGATCGAGCTTTGCCAGGTTGGCCTCATCACTAACCAGCACCAACACCTGCTCCCGACCTTCTTCGCTACGTTCCGAGGCGACAAGGACACGCACGCGCGGCGTAGCGTCGGCAAGTACTCGATAGTAGTGGTTCAAATCAGACACATGCGTGAGCTTGTTGGGCGTGCCCACGGCGTAACCAAGTACCTTTTCCGGGCTCGGAATCTTGTCTGACGCTGGGAGATGGTCGACCAGCTCCGTCAAGAAATACTTCTCGGTTGTGTACTCTTTAATCTTCGCGCCGTACGTAGCGTCGAGAGGCCCGATAGGCGTCGTATATTTGGGGTTCGGTACGGGGCTCATGTCTGACCGCCCCTTTACCGTGCCGGGAGACTCGGCTGGGGTGCTGCTACGAGCCTCAGTCTGGCCAAAGCCAACATTGAGAAAAACCGGTATCAACAAACCTGCAATTAAGAGGCTGTGCAGTTTGGAGCAATGGATGGAAAAAGGTCTTGGGGTCATGGTTTTCTCCTGAAGCGAGTCGAATATTGGGATACGGCACCTGGTGTTAACCAGGTTTCTTGATCAATTAGCTATTGCTTGATTGGCGTGGTACACGAGGCTATACAGACTAGTGAACGACCCGGCCGCGGTTCTGCAGTCAGTGGCTGCGTTAGGTGAGTCTGAGGCCTACAATTCTCAATTTCTGCGAGCCTCACATATCCTGCGCGCAGCGAAAGCCGGAAACCATCCAGCGCTCGTGTGCGTGAAAGAAATTTCTGTATGTTGACCTGATGTGTAATTGCGGCGTCGCGAATGAGCCGCCACGCAACACCTTTTGATTCACAAACCACTTGTCGTTGTATTCGTCAAACTCCGATTTGAATCCTGGATAAGGGATATAATCGGATGTGGTCCACTCCCAAACATCGCCAATCATCTGTTGGCAGCCATTTGCGTTGGCTCCGTTCGGGAAAGCGCCGATCGGGGCAACTGACCAGAGCGCGTTCTCAAAAAGGTTTGCCCTGATGCTGTCTACTGGATCATCGCCCCAGGGAAAACACTTGGTTTCTTTTCGCGAATCATAACACGCGGCCCTTTCCCATTCTGCTTCAGTAGGTAGACGTTTGCCCGCCCACTTCGCGAAGGCTGATGCTTCGAAGTAGCTGATATGTGAAACTGGATAGTCTGCCTTGCTTCCGATACTGTGCAGCCCGGAAAAGTCGCGAATCAGCCATTCACGATTGTGCTCTTCCCAGTAAAGCGGAGCTCGCCAGTGCTCGCGATTGACTGTCTCCCACCCTTCAGAAAACCACCAGCGAAAGTTCTGATACCCACCGTCGCGTATGAATTCGAGAAACTCTCCGTTGCTCACAGGGGCCTTACCAATGGCGAAGTCTCGCAAAAACACTTGATGCGCCGGCTTCTCGTTGTCAAACGCGAATGCAAATTTCGAGTGCCCTTCCTGGGGCCCCTCGTTGTCACCGTTTTTGTCTTTCGCGCCCTGGCCCAGCCAAACCAATCCGCCTTCAATCTCCGCCATGCCTTCGACTTTAATCATAGACACAGGCGCGGGCTGAGTGGGCGCGTCGAATTGATCACACAACAGGTGCTTGATGTCGTAAACCAGCAGCTCCTGGTGCTGCATTTCATGCTCGAGGCCAAGCCTGACCAGCGCCCGCACTGTTTCCGGATGAGGCTTGTCGTTCAGCGAATCCAGGAACCGCAGCATTTGTTCATCAATATGATTCCGATAAGCGATTGTTGCCTTCACAGTTGGGCGTGATTTCGTGCCGCGTTTAGGACGCTCGATGCGCGCGCCAAAGCCTTCGTAATATGAGTTGAAGTAAAAGAGATAATCTTCGGAGTAAATCCGGTAGCCGGGCTGGTGTGCCTGGAGCAGAGTCTCAAAAAACCAGGAAGTGTGACCAATGTGCCAGCGCGGCGGACTCATGAAGTCAGTCGTCTGGATTACGTAGTCCTCAATTTCGAGGGGCGCAACTATCTGCATCGTGCGGGCGCGGACCTGTTCGTAGAGATCGCTTAATGAGTGCGTTTCATGTTTAGAGAGCTGCCCGATTGTAGAAGCCATTATCTGCTCCAGGTGGATTGGAACTAATAATAATACGGAACACCGGGCAGTAGCGACCCGCGAGCAGGCGGCTCCTGACAGCTGGAGCCCTTCGGCCACTCAACATTGATTAGCCACTCAAGCTGGGAGGATTTGCAGGTTGCTAAGGTTGATGGGTTAACTCAACTGTTAACGATTAGTGAGCGCGAAGAACATTCAGAAACGCGGCCAATTGCTGCCGCAACCGCGTACATTCGCCGCAACTGCTCCAGTAAGGCATCCGCTCTATCCGCGGCAATGGCAATTAACATTCCACCCGCCGTCTGCGGATCGAAAAGCAACTTCAACAGGATCCTGTCGACTGACTCACCGATCTCAATGTCCGCACCCACATAATCACGATTCGTCTTATCGCCGCTCGTCAACATTCCGGCGGCAGCCAATTCCACTGCTCCGTTAATCAACGGTACCGCCTTAGCATCGATCTCAATCGTCACGTTGCTGGCCTTAGCCATTTCCCACGCATGACCGAGTAAGGCAAACCCGGTTACATCCGTTGCCGCCTTCACGTCAAACTCGCGCATCGCCTCCGCGGCATCCTTCCCCGCTGTCAGCATTGTTTCCACGGAAGCGGAGACTATCTCCGGGCTGGCTTTTCCAAACTTGATTCCAGTCGAAATCACGCCCGTTCCAATCGGTTTCGTCAGGATGATGACATCGCCCGGCCGGGCGCCCGCGTTTGTGGCAATCTTTCGCGGGTCAATGACGCCGGTTACGGAATACCCAAACATGATCTGTTCACTATCGACACTATGCCCGCCAATTAACGTCACGCCATACTTGTTCAACGTCTCAAGACCGCCACGCATGATCTTGGCGAGTATGGCTGGATCCACGCCTTTCTTCGGAAAACAAGTAATCGCGAGTGCCGTAATCGGCGTGCCGGCCATTGCCCAAACGTCGTTAATGGAGTTCAAAGCAGCGATGCGGCCATAGTCATAAGGGTCGTCGACGATAGGAGTGAAAAAATCGACGGTTTGCACAAGCGCCAGGTCGTCGCGCAGACGGTATACTCCCGCGTCGTCGGCTGTCTCAAAACCGACAATCAGGTTTTCGTCTCGTGGCTGTTTTGGTAGCCCGCTCAAAACTTGAGCGAGTAGGCTCGGGCTAAGCTTCGCCGCTCAACCAGAACACGAAACCATCTCAGTCAGACGCATCAATGGGACCTCCTTTTGTTTATTTCTAAACCACCAAATTCGTCGCTCAAGGCTGACGCCGACGTTCATTTATCATAATCAGCAGATCAGCTGTTTTTTCCCTTCTGTCCAGACGAACGTCGACGTCGGCCAGGTACACGGCCTTTATGTCTCCGGCTCGGTTTAAGGACGCCAGGCCTTTTCTCAGCACGGCGCTTGTGAAGATCTCGCCCTCCTGTAATGCCCACAATCGCCTTCGCAAAACCTGGTCACGTATGTGTTCGTTTCCAATGAGCTCGAGGCGACGAATCGTGTATTTGTTTTTCTCAGCCTCCGAAATAAGTTGAGACTGCGACAACAACTCAACGTTCGAGTTTTTCGGTACCATCAGGCTTGAAGGAGCCAACCAGAAATCTATCTCCCGACAGGGGCGTGACGAACCCAGGCTCGTCACAATCCGCTCTGCCGCGACGCCATATTCCTTTACGACCAACTGCTTGCTACTTCTGGCAAGTTTCTGAGCTTCATTCAAAGATCGACGCGTGGATGGATGTACAATAATGAACCCTTTGGCCGTCGGCCTCGAGCTCAATGCACCGGCAAAGAATCTTATTGCGTCACGTGGCTCTTGTAACTCAAGCGTGTGTTCGCCCACACACCCGACCCCAAGAGGAAGACCGTCGAATTGCACAAGATCGTTAATCGGGAAGTTTGCGGCCGCGCTCGGAAGAGGCTTGGCTCCCTTTGGGACCAGCCAAAGCTCTGTAACCCTCCTCTCACCAGCCCCGCCATCGATAATTCCTATCCGGTCAGACTCAATCTGTCGCATATTCACGAGGTAGTCGCGATAGCCGTAAATATTTCGGAAGAAAGAACCGGGAAGCTGATCTTCTCCACGATAAGCGAGGATGAAACCGTTTACTCTCAAGTCTTTTAACTGGTGAGCAAAGAGATCGAGTCGGGCCTCAATGTCGTCCGTTTTCATGTCCTCGAAGACTTCAAACCGGGTGGCGCTCGTGGGCTCCTGCCCCCGCACCGCAAAACAACTAGCGAAAACAATAGTGCACAAAAAGAACGCGACTGCGGAGATGCGCAGGGTCCTCATATTTGCGGCGCTGGTACAAGGGCACATAGTCTCTGAGTTTATGAGAATCAGCGTCGCACCGGCGCCATACTATTGTCAATCCGAATAAATTGCAGTAATGAGTGGTAAGAAACAAGGAGTAAACCAATAATGCGAATGCCACTTTGTCTTGTCCAACTGTTTCTTCTGATCGGCACTTTTGGGCTAAGCGGCTTGCGAGCGCTGGCTCAAGACGCTGAGCTTGTCCGCCACTTTGATTACGATCAGACAGTGCCCCTTGGCATCAAGGAAATCGGCGTCGAGTCTCGAGGTGACATAACCGTCCACGACATTACCTACGCGAGTCCGAAAGGTGGGGTCGTTCCTGCATACGTCGTCGTGCCGAAAGGAAACGGGCCTTTCGCAGCGGTTGTCTGGGGACACTGGTATTGGGACAACTCTCCGATGCGCAATCGCAGGGAGTTTCTTGACGAAGCAGTAGCTCTTGCGCAAGCAGGAGTCGTCTCATTGTTAACTGACGGCCCAGTGGCCCGGCCAGGACACGTGCAGAATCGCGAACCACTCAATGAACAACAGACTGTTGACCTTACGCAGCAGGTTGTCGATATGCGTCGTGGTGTCGATCTGCTTTTGGCGCGCAAAGATGTGGACGCGAAGCGCGTTGCTTACGTAGGTCACAGCTACAATGCAATGGTGGGGGCAATCCTGAGCGGAGTCGACCGGCGGTTTAAGGCCTTTGTCCTCATGGCCGGATCTATGTCGGATGAAGTGGATCTGAAGACCCCGGAATACCAGGCTTATCGGCAGAAAGTCGGTCCGGAGAAATTCGATGCATTCGTGACGAAGTTCAACTGGCTGGATGAAGGTAAATATGTGTCTCATGCGGCGCCGGCCGCCGTCTTTCTCCAATATGCCACGCAGGAGAAGTTTCTCACGCCGGAGCGCGCTCACCGGTATGAGACTGTTGTGAGCCAGCCTAAGCATTTCAAGCTCTACGAGGCGCCGCACGCATTGAACGCGGAGGCACGTCGCGACAGGATCGCATTTCTGACGGAGCAACTAAAACTGAAGCCACTCTCGGTTGCTGTAGTAGCAAGTATTCCGGAGCTCTATCAGCCGCCCGATCCTGGCAACTGAAGCTTGTAGGTAGCTTCTGTGAGTTCTTTTCCGGAAACTCTCATTCACGCCGGGATTTAGCCCGATGGAAAAGGCTTACTCAAAATCAAAGTGACACCGCTTTTAACGGTTTTTTGTGGTAGGGCCAATAAAATTGCTACGAGAAGAAAACCGTTAGAATGGTTTCCGACTTCGATATGCTGAGTGATCACCGGGCTAAGAGCCATGGTGTGAATAGGAGCTTCGGAAAAGAAGCGCGTCGGAAATAACCTCGGACTACTTTTCGTCGCAAATCGTTAGATCATGGAGCGAGACTAGTTTTGACCAGGGAAAAGCCCTTCTCCAATAGAGTCGACAAGGCCAGGCAAATTAGAATCGGACCGGCAGGCTGGTCTTACAAAGACTGGGAACGCATTGTTTATCCACAAAAACCCGGGCGGGGTTTTGATCCTCTCGAATATCTCGCGACTTTCTTCGATACGATTGAGATCAATAGTAGTTTTTACCGTCCACCCACACCAGCGACAGCAAAATCATGGGCTAAACGCGTCAACTGGAACGCTCATTTCACATTTACGGCGAAACTGCACCGCGTATTCACACACGAACGCGGCAAGGCAACAGCTGCAGATGAGAAAGCCTTTCGCGACGGTATAGAACCCCTGGTCAAAGAGGGCAGACTGGGCGCCCTGTTGCTTCAGTTTCCCTGGTCATTCAAGAACGGTGATGAAGGGCGACTCTACCTGACCGGCCTGCTGGACCGCTTTAAGGCTTATCCGCTGGTTCTGGAGGTACGCCACGCATCGTGGAACAACGCCTCTGTCTATGAATGGCTCGAAGAGCGTGGTGTTGGAACCTGCAATATCGATCAGCCGCTTTTTTCCAAGTCAATCGCACCGGCTGCCTTGACAACATCGCCGGTAGGGTATGTGCGCCTGCATGGAAGGAATTATGAAAACTGGTTTAGAAATGAAGCGGTGCGAGATGACCGATATAACTATCTCTATTCACTGGATGAGTTGGAGCCTTGGATTACAAGAATTAGAGAGGTGGCTGCGCGTACGAGGGAAACTTACGTGATTACCAACAACCACTTTCGTGGTCAGGCCGTGGTGAATGCCCTGGAGATCAAATCGACTCTGGAGGAGCAACGAGTGGTTGCTCCCGCGCCGCTCTTCCGCGTTTATTCGCGTCTGGTGGAGTCGGCAATTCCCGAAAGCGAAACTTTGCCAGGAAATGAGCAATCAGGGAGATTGTTTCCCTGACCTGCCGCGGGCTTCCCACCTGAGTCTATCGGAAAAACGTTCTTTTTCTACTCCGCCTTATTTCGCTGCGCCGTGCGCAATCATCTGAGCGAAGGAGATAGGTAAACCATCGGGATCCAGACAGACAGTGAGTTTGACTCCCTCGCCCTCTCTTTGCGTTGGAGGCATCACAAACGGTATTCCCCTGCCTTTCAGTTCTTCGTAGGTCTTATCTACATCGTCAACGTTGAAGCCAATTGAGCAGGTGCCGGCCGCTTTTGATTGGTCACCTGTGTCTTGATACTGCTTGGGAGTGCCTCCGCCATGTAGAGCAAGTGTTGTTGCTCCCGTCGCAAACTCCGTCCAATCGGGTGATTCAAACTTCAGCGGAATTCCCAACTTGTCCCGGTAAAACTCCACTGAACGCTTCATGTCCGACACAATTACCATTGTGTAGTCAATTTGATTAAACATGGTGCATATCCTCCGACGGTTTCCGTATCTATCTATTTCTTACGTGTCTTACTATTGCCCATCCCGACAATCACGTCAAACTCGTCTTTGGTAAGAGGCATTACAGAAAGTTGCGACTGCCGAATCAGCGGGAGTTGACTCAAGCGCTTATCGTAGCGAATGGCCGCGAGCGGCACCGGTGAGCCAAAGGGTTTTACTGGTTTCAGATCAACCGCAACCCACTGCGGATCGGTAGCTGTGGGATCGGGATACGCACCCTTTACGACCTCGGCGAGACCAACAACCGCTTTGTCTTTGCCGGAATGATAGAAGAGTACGCTGTCGCCTGTCTTCATTTCCCGAAGGTTGTTTCGAGCTTGATAGTTTCGCACTCCTGACCAGTCAGTGCGTCCGTCGTTCACGAAATCAGTCCAGGAATAGGTTTCCGGTTCCTGTTTGACCATCCAGAAGTTATACTTTGCTGCCTTTTTCATTTGGGATTTCCAACCATTTCTTGTTTGCTGCGGGCGCCGCGGTTTAGAATGCAAAGCACCACCATTCGACCAGGGAGAGAAAAATGTTGAAAGAAGGAACAGCTGCGCCTGTTTTTACCACTACGAATGCCAACGGTGAGACGGTCAAACTGAAAGACTTCCGCGGCCAGAAGGTTGTGCTCTATTTTTATCCGAAGGACGACACGCCCGGTTGCACCAAAGAGGCCTGTTCCTTTCGCGATGCTTTTTCAAAATATAAGAAAAGGGGCATAACGGTCCTGGGTGTTTCCCCCGACAGCGAAACGTCTCACAAGAAGTTCGTCTCGAAATACAAACTTCCATTTACGCTGTTAGCTGATACCGATCACTCGATAGCGGAGGCTTACGGCGTATACGGCGAGAAAAAGTTCATGGGGCGGAAGTACATGGGCGTTTATCGAACAACTTTTCTGATCGATGAGAAAGGTAAGATCAAGAAAGTCTTCGAAAAGGTCAAGCCCGAAGAACATGCCGCTGAGGTTCTGGAAGCTTTTAGTGAGTAACCTACTGGTTACTTTGTACACAAGGCTAGGCTGCCACCCAGCCGCCAATCTTTTCGGGTTCGCCTTCCGGATTCTTTCCCGGCATCAATCCCTGCAAACAACTGAAGGAGCTTGGCACATCGCGTTTTCGTATGGGCAGGCGCGGCCCGTTTTCTAGCACACTCTCATGAAGTAATGATTCGTTAATGAAATACATCCGGTTGCTGTCAACCACCTGAGTTCTGACTTCCCGTGTCCAAAGCAGCAAATTCGCCAGCGCATCCCCGATTTCATCCTTGCCGAGCTTGGTATCGTGTGCAATCTCCCTTTGAGTTCTCGCGCCTCTTCTGATGGCATCACGCACACGTTCGACTGGTGAAAGCTTGCTAACTGACCTGACTCCATGCTGACCAGTTGGAGAGGAATCGGCGGTTAGAAAATCAGGCAATTCAACTTGTTGCGAGATGTATTTTTTACGCGCAGATTTGTATTCCTTCAAGGCGCGTCTGCTTCGAGTAACTTTCGTGCGGATGCAGCTCTTGCAGTAAAGATTACGGCCGTCTTTTCGCGCACGGCAAACCCCAAATTCCGAGGTGGGCAGCTCCTGGGAGCAAATGGGACAATGTTTCAATTCATGCACCAGCGCTTCTTTCATTTCTCCGCACCCCACCTACACAACAAGACTTCTTGCGGGGTTCCTGCACCAAAAAAACACGTCACATCGAGACCGGGTATTGGGCATTCCGGTCTGAAGATTTGATCTTGAGTGATTGTTTGGCGAAGGAGCCCTGTTCCACTCAGGGAGCTCGCCTGGATTGCCTACGCGTCGCTTTCATAACAGCGACACCCTTTCACTTTACCTGAGTCAAAAGTTCGCAGGAGGTCTCCGGGCAATTGCGAGAAATATGAGTGCGAGTAAACCTTCTCACGAAATCAAACCAGGTCGCTGATTCAAACTTGTTCCGGGCAATCAATCTCTATCAGCGAGGGACTCGCATTATAGTGATCGAAGAAATTTTTGCAACACCTATTTCACTTTTCTTTTGGTCCATATTAAGCCGCAATGGAATTCTTTTCACTTCGCTCTTCAATTATTAATTTCTGAAAGTGCAAACAACTCTCTTCTGAAGAGATAGATGATCACATCCCTTGGAAGAGGTCACAAAATCTGTGACGCAATGTTCGCCCAGTGAATATCAAGACAGCTGGAATCTCCAGAAAAACTGCTTGCAATTAGAATCCAAAAAACTGTTCGCCGTCTGTTGGACGTGCGCTTTTTGAGTTTCGAGCACATTACGATTTACGATCCATTACTAATGACGAATCGGAACAAATCTAAATTTACAACATTAATAGCCGAAAAAAAAGTTGATAAATGCTGTCGAGTAGATCGAGGCTTTCAACTACTCTGCTAACCAGTTGGAGCAAGTTGCAACGTATCCATCAACGCCAACCATTGACGATTTCGGCACGACATCTTTAAACGGTGGCCAGCACCAACACGACTTTCCGCAACAGCACAAGGTTGTTTCATGATTTCTGTGAGATGAATTATCTCTTGGCGTAACTATCCTCGCTCGAAAAGAGATCACTCCTTGGAGCGCTACGACTTGTCGCCAGCTTTTTAAGGTTGAATGGCCCTCTCAACCAAGCGACCACAGGGGGTCCCCGGCGCGACAGCCACCCTTGGGGGCGTTAGTATCGCGACACTTCAAAGTTCTGCGGCCGGACTTGTGGTCCTCGAGTTTTCACAGAACCTTTTCAATCGTGTGTGGCGTTAGACATTGAGAGTTATTGAAGCAAAGAGCTCAATCTATTCAATAGAAAGGGTTTTTGGGACTGCCGCTGTCGTGTGCAAAGCGCCATAAATGTGCGCTTGTAACACCTTTGTAAAGATCACACTGTTGATTTCCACATAGATTTCCTCAGAATCTGTGGAAATCTTAAGACCAGGCGTCGAAGTGAAGATGGATGTATGTTCGTAACTACTTACCGATCTTTCAAACGATAAACAAACTTTAGACTTGACCAGATTTCATCTATGGCGCAAATCTTTACGTCAACCAAACCACTTTCCAGTCCTACTCGCTGTACACATTCGAATGAAAGATCAGTCGCCACTCCAGAGCTCTTTTTCGGCCAGGCAATCCAGATCATTCCGTCGGTTGTAAGTTTCTTGGCGAGAGCATGAAAACATTTTGCAAGTGTCTTCTCGTCGTCAACGAAAAGCATAATGAAGTCTAGCGGTTTAACCGGGTGGGTTAATACGTGAACGTTAGCCGGCAGCGCTCCCAACTCAGTGAGAAAATCCTCTGGCGAATTTACGAGGGCAATCCGGAAGCCCTCCTTGAGTCCAAGCTTCTTAAGCAGAGGTGTTTCGGAATAACCTGCCATTTCATCTCGTAAGCAGAGACAAAGTCTGCAACTAAGACTTTCGAGGATTCTTCAAACCTGTCGTCAACTTGTTATTAACTTCCCGCACAACGCGCGGCGACAGAAATGTGTGCTTCGCCCGGAGAAATTCTTCTACTGCTCTGGCATCTCTCTTCGCCAATTCTCGCAAGGACCATGACAGGGCCTTGACAACCATTTCGTCTCGATCATGGACAACGAGACTACAGATTTCCAGCGTTCGGACAACGTCACCCTTGCCACCCCTGGCTTTGTTGTTCAGTGGAACGGTACTCACGACTGCAGCCCGTCGCCACCATCTGTCGTCTGAACGAGCCCAGCGGGCAATCAGCCCATCAGAAACCTGATGTCTGCGCCACGCGGGTCCAGACAGATAACATGCGAACGAATCAACCGAGGGCCAGCTATCGATCCCTTCACCTAGTAGTTTGAGTTTTCTGGAATTCAGACTGCCGAGTGCCTTGCGATGATGTTGAACTAACTCGTAAGCAAAAAATCGCTGCACTTCGTTCTTCAGCAATTGCAAAGTCAACTGGACAACAAAGTCAGGTGTCGCTTCTGCAAGTCGCTTTGAGAACTCACGACGGACGATCCGAATGTTTGCTGTCTTCTGTTCAGGAAGGAGAGCTAGTCGACTTCGGATCTCAGCTGCCAGCGTTTCGATTTGATTGACGGTCATTCAGTGACGAGGACCGGCTCCACGCCAGACGCGGAGGCTGTAACAGGGCCTCCAAACTGAATTCCGCGCCGCTCGCGTCCTAATACTGTGATGATGATGGCACCGGTAAAAACTGTGACGGCGGTCACGGCCATTGCGGTTGCGTAACTCATTCGCTGTGCAAAAATTGCTTCGATGTAAGCAACTGAGCCAGCGAGGAGCACACCGCACTGATATGCGAACCCCGGCAGAAAGCCGCGCACCGAGTCAGGCGAAAGCTCGCTCAGGTGCGCTGGTATCACACCCCAGGCGCCCTGAACCATGAACTGCATCGAGAATCCTCCCGCAACCAACAATCCGAGCGATGGAGAGAAAGCCCATAACGGGATTACCGCCAACGCTCCGATCAAAGCGGCAACCATCGAGCGTTTGCGGCCGAAACGATCGGATAAGAGACCAAAAATAACACCACCCGCGATTGCACCTACCATCGAAACCGCAGTAACTGCAGCAACTTTCTGCGGGCTGAACCCCCACTGTCGCTTCAGCAACGTCGGATACATGTCCTGGGTTCCATGCGAGACGAAGTTCATCATCATCATCAAGAGCACCAGATAAAGAAACAGCTTCCAATGTGACAGGATACCGCGGCCTAACTCCCCCCAATTCTCATGACGGGTCTTTTCCCAGACTTCCGACTCTTTTACGTGAAGACGAACGTAGATTGCGAGCAAAGCAGGCAGACCGCCAATAAAGAACATCGGCCTCCAGCCCCAACGTGGGAAAATAACAAAGTAGCAACCTGCAGCAAGCAGATAACCGGCAGCGTATCCCTCCTGTAAGAGTCCCGAAAGCACACCCCGCCAGCGGGCCGGAACCTTTTCCATCGCCAAAGATGCCCCGACACCCCACTCACCGCCCATCCCAATCCCGAATAGGGCACGAAGGACAAGAAAGGTCGCATAGTTTGGTGCAAGACCGGAAAGAACCTCAACCACAGAAAAGAAGATCAGATCAATAATCAGCGGCAGCCGGCGGCCATAACGATCCGCAAGCAAGCCAAATACGAAAGCTCCTACCGGCCGAAACCCAAGCGTGATCGCAATAGAAAGGGCTACATCTCTGTCTGGCCGGTGGAATTCCTCCGCAATTGCTGTAAGCGAGAAGACCACTAGAAAGAAATCAAAGGCGTCCAGCGTCCAGCCTAAGAACCCTGCCAGTAGGGCGGCTCGATGGCCTTCGCTTGTGGGCGGGTTTGGGACGGTCGCAGATCTAACAGGTGAACGATTCATCCAGGTCCATTGCCGCGTCGCGTTTCGAGGAGCGCCGGGATACTATTATGTTGCAATTACTTACTCAAGAGTTTTGATTGGTTGAGTTCTTGCATTTCGACCATTCCCCTGAACTGCGGCTCGATAGATACATCCAACTTCGGCCTGGCTGCGTAAGTATTGAGCGAACTGGGCGACAAATACTCGGATCTAACGAGCAGATGCGTATGAATGATATTAATCCGAACGAAATCACCGATAAGAAAGCCTATCTCAACCGGCGCCTGTTTATGCGTGCGGCGGTTCTCGCCGGCACGGCCACGGCCAGTACGCTCCTTTATCGTAGCTTGAACCATCCTGCAGTTGAACGGCCGGAGGGCGAAAAACTGAGCGGCGTCGCAAAACCCGGTGCAGAGGAAGCTGTCAAGCAGGGATTTAAGATTGACGAGAAGCTCACGCCGTTTGAAGACATCACTAACTACAACAACTTTTACGAGTTTGATACCAACAAGCAAGGGGTCGCCTCCGCGGCAAAGGGCTTTGTCACAAGGCCCTGGAGTATTTCCGTCGAGGGGTTGGTGACGAAGCCCAAGGTTTTCGATCTGGAAGAACTGTTGAGTTTCCCTCAAGAACAGCGCATCTATCGGCATCGCTGCGTCGAAGGCTGGTCAATGGTTATCCCATGGATTGGGTTTCCCCTCAACAAACTACTGGAACGGGTGGAGCCAACTTCACAGGCAAAGTATGTGGCTTTTCAAACGCTCAATGATCCCAAGAGGATGCCAAACCAGCGTACAGGAGTCCTTGACTGGCCTTATGTGGAAGGCCTTCGTCTCGACGAAGCCCAGCATCCGCTGACCATTCTGGCGACCGGCCTTTACGACGTAACTCTGCCGCCCCAGGATGGTGCGCCAATAAGATTGGTAGTGCCATGGAAATACGGCTTCAAAGGCATCAAGTCGTTGGTAAAAATAAGTCTGGTTGCAGAAGAGCCTCCCACTACGTGGAATATTCAGGCTCCTGACGAATATGGCTTCTACTCAAATGTGAACCCGAATGTGCCGCATCCAAGGTGGAGCCAGGCGACGGAGCGACGGATAGGGGAGTTTGGCAGACGTAACACGCTTATATTTAACGGGTATGCCGAGCAAGTGGCCCACCTATACGATGGGATGGATTTGAAGAAGTATTTCTAAGAGTCAGTTGTCCGTGGTTTGCATCAATGCTTCATCGCCAGATGCCTGATAACTGCAACCTGACGACCGACCAGACTACGGACAACTGACAACGGACCACTGACGACTGATAACTGACAAGGGTCATCTTGTGAAAGACATCCGCTTTTCAAAACTGGTTCTATTCCTTAATTCGCTGGTACCGCTGACTCTCCTGCTCTGGGACTGGTATCACAAGAATGTCGGCGCCAATCCGTTGGAGTTTGTTACCCGCACGACCGGAATGCTCACTCTTCTTTTCCTAATGCTTACGCTCGGTGTAACTCCGGTGCGAAAGATTACGGGAATCAACTGGCTGGTCAAGTTTCGGCGGATGCTAGGCCTTTATGCGTTTTTTTATGGCTCGCTTCACCTGCTCACGTATTTATGGTTCGATCGGTCCTTCAATTTTGCCAGTATGGTTAAGGACGTCGCCGGGCGAAGGTTTATCCTGGTCGGGTTTACAGCGTTTCTCCTGATGATTCCGCTGGCAATAACCTCAACAGACAAGATGGTTAAACGACTGGGTGGGAAGCGTTGGGGAAAGCTCCACCAACTGGTCTACGTCGCGGCCATAGCAGGTGTCGTACATTACTGGATGTTGGTGAAATCGGATACGCGCCTGCCGCTGACCTTCGGCTTCATCTTGCTTCTATTACTCTCCTATCGCTTGTTTCTTAAGTACTTCCCTTCTCAGCCACCGCTTCGTGGTGCTGGATTTCTCCCACGCGACTAAAGAGTTGCGGCGAAACGCGTTAACCCCATCCAAAGCCTCTTTTTGGAGTGCGGAGCCACGGGCATCCCAGCGCGGCTGCCGCGCCGGGGACCCCGTCTTATAGCCGCTTTTGGTTGATACCGCCATTCAACCTTGAAAAGCTCCGACAAGTTGTCTCCAGAGTGGTCTCTTTTCGAACTTGGGCTTAGAATGCTCGGGAAATAGCCCCCAGAACTCACGATGGCTCAATCAGTCGCCAGATTCTCAAGCCGGGTCGAAAACTACATCAGGTACCGACCCGGATACCCCGCTGCAATAATCGCTTTGCTCAAAGAGGAGTGTGGCCTGACACCTCGCGCCATCGTAGCGGACATTGGTTCCGGCACTGGAAAACTCTCTGAACTCTTCCTCAAGAATGGAAACGAAGTCTTAGGTATCGAACCGAATGCAGCGATGCGCGAGGCGGCAGAAAGAATCCTTGAGACTTTTTCGGGGTTCAGAAGCGTTGATGGCACCGCTGAAGCAACCTCGCTTGCGTCCGCGAGCGTAGATTTTGTAACTGCCGGTCAGGCGTTCCACTGGTTTGATCCAACCAAAGCGAAAAAGGAAGCGGCCCGCATAATAAAGCCAGAAGGTTGGGCTGTTCTCATCTGGAACGAACGCCACCTGGACACAACTCCCTTTCTGCGTGAGTACGAACAGTTTCTTTTACGCTTTGGCACTGACTACCAGGACGTAAGACATGAAAATGCAGTTGAAGCTATCTCAAAATTCTTTGCACCGGAAGATGTCAGACTGCAAAGTTTTGCAAACGCACAGGACTTCAACTTTGAGGGCTTAATGGGCCGCGTTCTTTCGTCCTCCTATATTCCCGAGCCCGAACACCCCAACTTTGAGTCTATGCTCCAAAGCCTGAAGGAAATATTCGACAGACATCAAATAGATGGCAGAATTAGATTCGACTATGAAACGCGGGTCTATTATGGCCATCTCAGCTACAAACCGGATCTTGAACAGCGGAACTGATCAGAACACCCTCATCCGTCTTTCTTGCTATCGGGCTTCACATCGTAGAAGAGTATGTTAATCACGAGAAACAGGCCGGCCGCAGCGGCAAGAAGGAAGAAGATCATTGCCAGCCCGGGATAGCCCAGGATACGAAACGAGGTTTCGACCCGCATCAGCATTGCCGCCCCTACTATCAGCGCCGCGAGCACGAGACCGAGCGTGATGCGATTTGCCACCTTTTGCAATCCGTCAAGCAGTACCTTTTCATCGATTGTGTCTACCTTTATCTCGAATTCATTGTTTCCCACCGCATCAAGGATCTTGTTAACGCGCGTAGGAAGCTTCTCCACAAACTCCTTGACATCAACCACGCCACTCAAAAGATTACTGGGAGCGATGCTGTTGATTATGTTGCGCTGAATAATTTCAGTTGCCCGCTCGCGGATCACAGCATTGGGATCAAAGGTGGGTTCCAGCGTGTAGACTACTAGATCCAGGTTGAGTAAGGCTTTGGCAATCATAGTGAACTCCGGCGGCAGCCGGAACCAACAATCCGCCGAAATCTTAGTTATTTCCAGCGTCACTTGCCCGGCATTGAGGCGAGTGAGACTGGCGTTTATGTTCTCCACGACAAGCTCCGACACCCGTCGCACGTATTCTGTGCGATCGAATCCGGTTTTTGGCTCACCCATCTTGATTGCCACTTCCGCGGCATCCTCGCCACGACCCTCGCTAATCGCGAGCAGTAAACGGAGCAGGTGGTCCTGAAAGCCCCGCGACAGCCTTCCGACCATTCCCAGGTCGAGCAGAGCAATACGATCGTCGTCAGTGAGAAAGACATTACCGGGATGAGGATCGGCGTGAAATAAGCCGTCGATCAACATCTGTTTCAAGTATGCACGAAAAAGCTCATCGGCAAGTCCGGCGCCATCAATCTCAAGGAGACGCAGTGGACTCAGAGCCGTGATCTTCTTTCCGGGGATGTATTCCATTGTGAGGACGCGCGTGGTGGTGAAGTCGTCTATTGGTTCAGGAACAACTATTTGCTCAAACTCGGCAAGGTTTTGCGCCAGTGTTAGGAGGTTATCTGCCTCTATCGTGAAATCGAGCTCACGCAACACGCTCTTGCGCAAGTTGACCAGCATGTTCTCAAACTCATAACGGCGACCGAGTTCCGTGTGCGCGTCGAGAAATTGGGCTATCTCACTCAGTGCTTCCAGGTCACTCACGATCTGTTCGCGAATATCAGGTCGCTGCACCTTCACCACTACTGCGCGTCCATCACGCATGTAAGCGAGATGCACCTGTGCCAGCGATGCCGCTGCCAATGGCGTGGTTTCAAACTCCGCAAACGCTTTTGAGATTCTGATGCCGAGCTCGCCGGAAACTATCCGTTCGACTTCTTCATAGGAGAACGGCTCGACTCGGTCTTGCAATCGTGCAAGAGCATCAAGATAGGAAGCAGGTAAAAGATCCGCCCGGGTTGAGAGCAGTTGGCCTAACTTAATAAAAGTTGGCCCCAACTTTTCGAGATCGTGAGCTAGTTCCTCCGCAGAGGCACCGACTTTGTCTGGCGCAATAGCATCAAGCTCCAGACTGCCTTCAAGCCCGACCTGCTTGACCAGGTCGGAGCGGCCGTATTTGATGAGCAACTTCGCTACGTCTTTATAGCGTTTGAGATGTTCCGGCTTAAGCGAAATTCCCATTGACTCCCCTCAGCGTTGCGCACAAAAAAAACCTTGCCCAGAATCGGCCTTGATAGCTATTCCTCGGCACGACTTGTAGTTTCACTCTTTGTCAGGTTAGCGACAGAAGTCTTACGGAAGAGTCACGCCTCATCCCACACTGATCAAATGAATTGGACCATTTGAGGGGGTAGTGTAATTACTCTCAGCAGTATAGAGGAGAGGCGCAGCGCAATCGATCCTACGACGCCTGTCAGGCGTGCAGTATCTTTGAAGAATGTAAACGAAACGCGTTTTATTTGAGCGGTGTATTTGCCCGTGGTTTCGTCGCCGCTCGCTCAATGGCAGCGCGTAAAGCATCAGCGCTAAGCGTTCTGAGCATTACGCCGTTGACGAAGATCGTC
>Ga0137366_10001102_pt1 | contig 19503 bp, 11 predicted proteins | sample SagtaG_8_FD_104938 | JGI IMG/M metagenome (GOLD analysis project Ga0137366, IMG submission 104938) | Vadose zone soil microbial communities from Sagehorn Ranch, Mendocino, California, USA - Sage1_L_60_16 metaG | ecosystem: Environmental > Terrestrial > Soil > Vadose zone | place: USA...
CCTGGCTGGTTGTCAAGGGCGTCTGCGACTACGCCGATCAAGACAAAAACGATGTCTATCACGACTACGCTGCACGCGCCTCCGCTCTTTACGCGCTCAGTTTCATCCGGGCCTATATCACTGAGCAGAGGATGCCGCGAAGCAGTGGAAGGGAATCTCTGGAGAATGATGCCCAGAATAAGAATGTCCACAAGCTGGCTGTTTCCTCGCCCCAGGCCGCGTCGCCCATGGCACTTCCGCTAATCGAGAAGCAGAGCACAGGACAACCTCCTCAGCGCCAATGGCTTGTGGGTGGGAGCATTGTGGCACTCGTGGTGATTCTTCTAGGCACGATGGGAGGGATTTGGTTATCACATCGTAGCGGCTCTACGACGACTGGACAGAATCAGCAACCCACCCTCACCAAGACAGCAACAGGGACGCCGAGGCAAGGGCACCTCATTGGGATGATCAACGAGTATCCCATTCCAACATCGGATGCCCAGGCCGACTCCATCACTCTGGGACCAGATGGCAACCTCTGGTTTACTGAGGACAACGCTGCTAAAATCGGGTGGATTACCCCGCAAGGCCACATCAGAGAGCCCCTCTCACTGACCCCAGGGAGCAATCCCTCTGTTATCGTCCTGAGGCCGGACCGCAATCTCTGGGTGCTTGAAAACGGAAGCGACAAAATTGCGAGAGTAACGCCACAAGGCCACATCAGAGAGTTCCCACTGCCACCAGGGAGCAATCCTGTCGGGCTTGCTGCCGGGAAGGATGGCAATCTCTGGTTTACCGAATTCCAAACCAACAAAATCGGGCGCATGAACACCTCTGGGGAGGTCACTGGCGAGTTCCCGATTCCGACCCTCAACAGTGGGGCTGCCTCGATCACTCAGGGGCCGGATGGCAATCTCTGGTTTGATGAGCAGCGCGGCAACCAGATTGGACAGATCACACCAGACGGTCACATCGCCGAGTGTGCATACTCGACACCACCTGTTTCTAGTACTGATAACAACCACAACCTCACTGCTGGGCCGGATGGCAATGTCTGGTTCACTGACTTTTGGCACAATACAATTGGATGGATCACGCCGGACGGCTGCCATATCACCGAGTACGCTGTTCCAACACCGAACAGCGTGCCTACAGGTATCGTCACCGGACCGGACGGTAATCTCTGGTTTACTGAGTGTGTTCCCAACTCAAGCAGGACTTCGTGCGAGAGCAGCAGCAAGATTGGGCGTATTACCCCGCAAGGGCAGATCAAGATCAGCGAGTATTCTCTTCCGATACCGAACAGCGGGCCTGCAGGCATCACCACCGGGCCGGACGGCAATGTCTGGTTTACCGAAGATCCAGGAAACAAGATCGGGAAATTCACCAGAGAGTTCTGATGTGAGACTATTCCAGACTCATCAATTTGTGTCGATATTTATGCTATACGAGTAAGACTTTCAACAAATTAAAAATGGTTACTTATTACCTCTATCAAAAAAAGGTTTATGACAAGTATTCTACATCTATGCGTGAAAGCCTTGATCTCCCAAATATCCCTGAGTACGTTTCCATCAAAGATGCTGCAAAGCTTCTGGGCGTCTCAGACAAAAGGGTTTATGCCTATATTGAGGAGGGACGCCTTCCAGCTGTACGGGCGGCTCACGTCATCATGATCCCTTTGGAAGAGGTCAACAGGTTTAAGCCAAAAATTACTGGACGCCCACGTAAAAATACTCCTATGTGGCGCACGTCACCTGATGACAACATGCTACTGACAATCTCGATCTTTGTCAACTTATGGGCTGATCGGCAAGAAAGGTTCAAGCAAACATTAGATGAGATCAAACAGTCTGGAGAACATATTTTTCCTGGCACGGTTGCACGTTACATCTTAAGGAGCCAGACGCATCCTGGAAGAGTCGAGATCTTGCTTATATGGAGGAGTACAGCGATACCAGATGAAAAAGCACGCGAACAAGCTCTGGACGAGTTTCGGCAAGCGCTAGCTGATATGGTGGATTGGAGCAGTGCTCGATATGATACTGGCGAAGTACTGATACACACATAACATCGGTCACTTTCATAACCGCTATATCGATACATTTCATTCTATAGCAGTATTTACAATAAAGTAGAGACAAGCAAGCAAAGAAGTTTCCCTATAGTCGCCGTTATCAGTAGGAAAATGAATGTCACTACAGGTTCCTGTGTCAATAAATGAATATGGATTTACCAAGAATAGTCCCGTAGGTGTACATACCGCTCGCACTATGATGCTGGCAGAACTTCGCTTGCTGCTTGCTGCTCTCGATACGTCAGCTAACCTGGCTGATTATCGGCTGGCTATCATTGAAGAGAATGTTTTGCATAAAAAGACTGCGGTTACACGCCAGGATTCTTTCCTCAGACTTCGAACACTCTATATTTTAGATAATAAAATACTGCTTTTTCGCGCTCTCAGAGATCTCTGGGATGATGACATACAGGCTCAAGCACAGATTGCGCTCCTTTGTGCCATTGCACGGGACTCTCTTATCAAGTCAACTGCCGAAATGATTCTTGCTATTCCTATTGGTGAGACTGTTACTCCAACAATAATTATGGAGGCCGTGAGCGCAAGTTTCCCTGACTACTATAATCCTACGACTCTTGCCAGTATTGGACGAAATATCATCTCTTCCTGGCAACAAGCAGGACTGTTGAGCGGCAAATTACATAAAGTCAGAGTAAAATCAGAGAGCCGTCCAGCATCAGTCGCATATGCATTGCTCTTAGGCTATCTTTCTGGTGAACGTGGAGAGGCTCTCTTTCATACCCTCTGGTGCCGATTATTAGATACGCCTGTACATATTCTACATGCACAGGCATTCTCCGCCTCACAACGAGGTTGGATCGAATACCGCCATACCGGAGAAATTACGGACGTTAGTTTCAGATTTTTGTTGAGGAAGTACGGAAAGGATGACAGGCCGTGAGCGAGATCGAAGGGTTAATTCAAGCATATAAACGCTATGTTCAACTTCCCTGGGATCGAAACCTGGCAGGGCCACAAAAGGTCTGGTTTGCCCTCTACGATCCAGCACAGGAACGTCGTTTACGCTTTCGTGTGGATGAATTTGCAGAGGCAACGCGCAATGCTCAGCATACATGGAAACTGTTCAATATGACAGATACGTTTGCTGAATGGATGGCGCAGCATGAGTACCGCGAAGAGTATTTCGAGCAGCCAGAAGATATGAATCCAGCTCTGAATGACTTCATGCAGGATTTATCGCATCAGATTATCGATGAACTCACACATTCCGATGTCAATGCCGATACAGTGGTGGCCATACTCGGCCTGGGATCACTCTTCGGATTAATCTTTGCCTCCGCCATCTTTAAGGCTATTGCTCCATCGATCCGAGGCAGGTTACTTGTTTTCTTTCCTGGGCAACATCACGGCTCAATCTATCGTTTACTGGATGCTCGTGATGGCTGGAATTATCTGGCGGTACCTATAACCGGGATGGAAGGGAAGTAACTCATGACAACTAATCGTGAAGTCTTTGCTAAAGATCCTACCCAATATACTATCCCTAATGATGGCGTGGCAGAAGTTATCGATCCACAAACGGATGCACAGTGGGATGTCTTGCGCTACGAACTCACTAATTTCGTCTGCGAAGGCGAATATAAACGTGGCTTAGAGATTATTCTTTCTACGTATCTCACTCACCTTCACCAGGAAAAACAACCTGCCGTCTGGGTGAGCGGCTTCTATGGCAGTGGTAAATCTCACTTTGTGCGCGTGCTTGAATACCTCTGGCGAGATACTGTCTTTCCCTCCGATGGCGTACGAGCACGGGATCTGGCAAAATTGCCTGATGACATCAAAGATTTCCTGCGAGAATTGACAACGATTGGAAAACGGGATGGCGGTTTGTGGTCTGCGGCAGGAACTCTCGGTGCCGGTGCCGGAGGGAATGTGCGCCTGGCCCTCCTGGGCATTTTATTTCGGAGCGGCGGCCTCCCTGAACAATATGCTCCTGCACGCCTCGCTATCTGGCTCAAGCAAGAAGGCTACTATGAAGACGTTAAGGCTATCGTTGAACGCACGAAACCTGACTTCTTTAGGGAACTCAATGGCATGTATGCATCTCGTGTACTTGCTGAAAGTCTCCTTGCCGTCTGTCCTGACTATGCTAGAGATCAAATAGATGCACGCAGCATCTTTAGAACTCAATATCCTCCTGCACAGACAGAAATTAGCAATGACGAAATGTTGCGTACAATGGAAGATGTACTCAGATTACAGTCAAATACACCGGGAAAGTTGCCATATACCCTTATTGTCTGCGATGAGCTACAGCAATTTATCGGTCAAGACTCTAATCGTACATTTGAGGTACAGACCGTCGTGGAGACGTGTTGTTCACACTTTGGGACACGCCTGCTCTTCGTTGCTACTGGTCAGGCTTCCGTCACAGGAACCCCGCAGCTACAAAAACTGCAAGGTCGCTTTACAAATCAGGTGATGCTCAGCGATGCAGACGTTGAGCAAGTCGTACGGAAAGTGGTTCTATCGAAAAAGTCTTCGGAGATAGATCCTCTACAAGCTGTACTTACCGCTGCAAGTGGTGAAATTGATCGCCATCTGGCTGCAACCCGCATTGGTCCGCGCAGTGATGATAGTAAAAATCTCGTGCCAGACTATCCTCTCTTACCCGTCAGGAGCCGTTTTTGGGAACTCTTTCTGCGCAATGTTGATAGTAGTGGTACCACGGGTCAGTTGCGTACGCAGTTGCGCATCACCCATGAAGCAATTAAAGATATCGCGTATAAGCCCTTAGGTACGGTCGTTGCGGGTGACGTCATCTATAAGCAACTCAAGGTCAATATGCTGCAGAGTAGTATGTTACTTCGTGATGTGGACACGCAGATTACGCAACTCGATGATAACACTCCTGGAGGCGAATTGTCTGCACGCCTGTGTGCCATGATTTTTCTTATCGGAAAGTTACCAGTCGAAACACTGAGAGATACGGGCATACGCTCTGACATAGATACACTGGCAGATCTCCTTGTCGAGGATTTGATGACTGGTAGCGCTCCACTCCGTCAACGTATTCCGGGCCTCCTGCAAAAACTTGTCGATGACAGAATATTGATGCAAGTAGGCGATGAATACCGTATACAGACACGTGAAGGGAAAGAATGGGAAGCGGAGTATCATCGACGCTATGAACGCGCTCTGGCTGATGATATTCGTCTCACTGGTGAACGCACAACTGAGTTCCAACGGGTTGTGAAAGCTACGCTCAAGGGGATTCCATTATTGCAAGGACAGAGCAAGATTCCACGCAAACTCGATCTACACTTTGGACTGGATTACCCTGCTGGAGATACTGGCATGGTTCCTTTATGGGTGCGAGATGGCTGGTCAGTCACTGAAAAAACTGTACGCGAAGATGCTCAGAGGATGGGCGTAAAGAGTCCCATTGTGCTTGTGTTCCTCCCTAAACAGGATACAGATGCATTCAAAGATGCGCTTGCCAGTTATGATGCTGCAAGTGAAACGGTAACAACGCGCGTGGCTGCAAACACGGTAGAGGGACAGGAGGCAAAGCTGTCGATGCAGTCCAGAATCCAGATGGCGCAAAATAAACGTGATACATTGATTGAGAGTATTGTGCAAAACGCACGTGTCTATCAAGGTGGCGGCAATGATGTTGACCTGGGTACTTTGCAGGCTTCGGTGAAGGCTGCCATCAATGATGCATTGATACGGCTCTTTCCCAATTTCAGTCTCGGCGATCATCCTGCCTGGGGTACAGTTGTCAAACAGGTCCGTGAAGGCAATGCAAATGCACTTATGGCTGTAGCCCATAACGGCAATGTGGAAGATCAAGCGGTCTGTAAGGAGATTCGCAACTACGTTGACACGCTCGGTAAGAAGGGGAGTGATATCCGCAAACATTTTATGGGAGGGAGTTATGGCTGGCCTCAGGATGCTGTAGATGGCGCCCTCCTCTGCCTCGTTGCCGGAGGATTTCTAAGTGCAAAGAAAAGTAGCGTGCCTGTGGGTGTTAAGGATATAACGACACAACTTATCGGCGTGATCGAATTTTATAAAGAAGGAATTACCGTCACCGCTGCTCACCGTATCGGCATTCGTGTCTTGCTTACTAAACTGGGTTTTCCAGTGAAACAGGGTGAGGAAGTTGCGTCTATTCCAAGAGTATTGAGTATGTTGCGTGAATCGGCTGCGGCGGCAGGTGGTGATGCACCTCTTCCTGAAACGCCGTCTATCGCTATCATTGAACGCCTGCAAGCGCTAAGTGGAAACGAGCAGATTGTTGCTGTGTATGAGCAACGCGATGAATTATACGCTAATTTTAAAGTCTGGAAGGACAGGCACGAGCAAATAGCGCAACGTCTTCCAGATTGGAACAAGTTACAACGTTTTCTCGCTCATGCTCGCAGTCTGCCCATTGCGCTACAAGTTGAGCCGCAAGTAGAGGCTATTCGTAATGGGCGGCACCTGCTATTCAATCCTGATCCGGTATTGCCGCTGATGAATGATTTGCGGACTGCAGGTGCAAACGCTTGACGCCTGGACCGAATGGCCGCTCCTGAGTGAGGAAGAGCGCCAGCAGATCCTGTCCCAATATGGCCTTGGCCCTATATCCGAACTCAAGATTGGGACAGATGAAGAGTTGTTAGCAACCCTTGATGCAAACCCGATTTCGTCATGGGAGGACAAGATCTCGGCTTCGCAGGCACGCGTGGTTAAAGTACGTGAAGCAACGATGAAACTCCGTACACCTGAAGCGGTACGCGTATCTCCACCGCCAGCTACGTTAACTTCAGCAGATCAAGTTGATGCGTACCTTACACAGCTTCGTACCGCTATGATGAAGCATATCGATGCTGGCAACCCGGTCGTTGTTTAAATAGCCTGCGAGTAGAGAAATAGCAATGTCGCCATTATCAAGTGATCTACGCAACATATTAGAACGCGCAATCATCAAAGCCCGTGATGTGGCGGAAGAGGCCGCGAAGGCAGCTTTGATCGCGCTTGCGGTGCCGCAAGACACTGCATTTAAGTCCATAAGTGATGAGCAGAGAAGGCTACGCAATGCTCTACGCGTAAAAATGCGTCAACTGGGCGGCGGTAGTGACGCTCAACAGCAAGAGGTAGGCTTCCAGTTACTGGTTGAAGAGATTGCTTATGAGCAGTGGCACAGAAGACTCTTTGCACGCTTCCTGGCAGAGAACGGTCTGCTTATGCACCTGGATGGTGTGGCCGTCTCGTTAGAAGAATGCAGCGAACTGGCTGCCGAGGAAGAGGACACGGATGCCTGGCAACTCGCTGTACGTTATGCAAGTGCGATGCTGCCCGGTATTTTTCGCGCTGACGATTATGTGGCACAGGTGCAGTTTTCTCCCGAAGGACAACACGAGCTTGAGCGTATTATTATGGACCTCCCTTCCGTGCTCTTCGTTGCCGACGATACCCTTGGTTGGGTGTATCAATTCTGGCAGACAAAGAGGAAAAAAGAGGTAAATCATAGCGGGAAAAAAATTGGCGGAGCTGATCTTTCTCCCGTCACTCAGCTTTTCACCGAGCATTATATGGTCCAGTTCCTGCTCGAAAATTCACTCGGTGCCTGGTGGGCAACACGTCATCCAAATAGCCCTCTCCTGCAAGATTTCACCTATCTCCGTTTCACCGAGGATGGCATACCTGCCGCTGGTACCTTTCCCGGCTGGCCTGAACACACGGCTGATGTAACGGTGATGGACCCTTGTTGTGGCTCCGGCCATTTCCTGGTCGCGGCCTTCGAGATGTTGCGCCAGATGCGTATGGAGGAGGAAGGACTTTCAGAAGCCGCTGCCGCCAATGCGGTTTTGGAGTTTAACCTCTTTGGGCTGGAGCTGGACGAACGCTGTACTCAGATCGCGGCTTTTGCACTGGCTTTTGCGGCCTGGAAAGCTGGAGGATACAGGCAACTTCCCATACCAAATATCGCCTGTTCTGGTATTGCGGTAACAGGGCAGCTAGATACATGGACGCGCCTTGCAGGTGATGATGAAAAACTTTGTCGGACGCTTGTGCACCATTATAACCTTTTTCGCGATGCTCCTGATCTGGGTAGCTTGATCAATCCCAATGATGTTCCTGTAGAGTTTCGCTTGTTCTACTCGGATTATGATGAAGTGGAACCCCATCTGAAGCGTGTGCTGGAGAGTGAGCGTAAAAAGGACGATCCTACTGCTGCTGTGTTTGGAGCGGCGGCCGAAGGTGTGGCGAAGGCAGCTAAATTGTTGGTGCGTAATTATACACTTGTTGCCACTAACGTGCCATATTTAACGAGTGGTAAGCAGAATGAAGTATTAAAGAATTTTTGTAGTGTACATCATCCAGATACGAGAGCAGAACTTGCTACAGCATTTCTTGAGCGATGTCGAGCATTCACTGCCCCTGGTTGCTCATACTCAATTGTTACTCCTCAAAACTGGTTTTTCTTGACATCCTACAAAAAAATGCGTGATCATGTGCTTCACGAACAAGTATGGAATCATTTTAGTAGCTTGGGAAATGGTGCATTTGAAACTATTACAGGTGAGAACGTCAAGGTTGTTCTTATAATACTTACAAATCAGTTGCCTTCGTGGAAGGAAGTAATAACTTATATCAATGTATTTTCGTTCAAAACCTCTCACGAGAAAGCCTTTATGCTCATCGAAGCTCCCCTACTTTTTACTGAGCAGAAGACTCAGCTCCAGAATCCAGACGCTCGAATATCGCTTGGTGAGATCAAGGAAAGTACTTTATTAGAAAAATATGCTGTTGCTTATCTTGGTCTTCACGTCGGTGATTGGGGTAGATACAGACGTTATTTTTGGGAAATTCCAGAACTTAGCTCGACATGGGAAAAAATTCAGAATGCTGTTCCTACATCAGATCCGTATCTTGGTCGTGAACAGATAATATGCTGGCCAGACAATGGTAGTATCCATAAAAATAATCCCAGTGCGAGAGTTCAAGGAAAACCCGCGTGGGGAAAAGCTGGCGTTGTAATCAGTTTAATGGATAAGCTACCTGCTACACTATACTCAGGCGAACTATTTCGTAATGGTGTAGCTGCAATTATTCCAAAAGATCCTAAACATCTCCCAGCCATATGGGCTTATTGCTCATCGCTAGATTTTCACGATGCAGTACGTCGTATTGACCAAAAACTTTATGTCACATGTGGAACTCTTGTAAAAGTTCCATTTGATCTAGAGCATTGGCAAAAAGTTGCAGATGAAGCTGGCCTTCTACCCAGACCATACTCAGATGACCCGACACAATGGCTCTTTGATGGCAATCCAATAGGCATGATACAACCTCTACAAGTTGCAATTGCTCGTTTGCTTGGCTATAGATGGCCGCAACAGAAGGCAGATATACTCGATGCTTATACTGAGAAAGACAGCATTATTTGCCTGCCATCTGTAGCGGGGAAAGATACGGCGGTCGAGCGGTTACGCGCATTACTTGCTGTGGCCTATGGTGAAGCATGGTCTTTGGAGCGACAGGAACATTTACTGGCTGAAGCAGGTTTTGTAGGCAAAAGTCTTGCGCTCTGGTTACGCGACGGCTTTTTTGCACAACACTACAAACTCTTCCACAATCGCCCTTTCATCTGGCATATATGGGATGGATTGAATGATGGCTTCTCCGCACTCGTCAACTATCACAGCCTCGATTCCGCTGGCCTGGAGAAGCTGATCTACACCTATCTTGGCTCATGGATTACAACACAAAAGGCCGAGCTAGAAGCGGGTATTGCAGGTGCGGAAGGACGCTATATCGCTGCCACTAAATTGCAAAAGAAATTGAAAGAGATTCACGAAGGCGAAAAACCATATGATATCTATGTGCGCTGGAAGCAACTGCACGAGCAACCTATTGGCTGGCAACCTGATTTAAATGATGGTGTAAGAATAAATATTCGCCCATTCGTCGAGGCAGGTGTATTACGCAATCGCTTTACTATCAATTGGAATAAAGATCGCGGCACCAATCCCGATGGCACTGAAAGGCTCAACGACCGTCATCATAGCCTTGCTGAAAAATATGAAGCACAGCCAGAGACTGTTGAGTGGATATAAAAGGGAATAGAGCTAGAAGGACTGAAGCATGAGTAATCAGGATACGTTCCTTGATGCATTGACCAGAAAAATACGGCAAGCTGGCGACTACAATACTGCCGATCAGACACCACCAGTTGCCATACTCTGGCCCGACAAAGATCGTCACTGGGAATCCCTGTTACCCTTATTGCGAGATCGCCTTCCTCTCTTGACGCTTGGACCATATAACCCACAGGAACGGACTGGCCCCGCTTACTGGCTACGCTGTATGATTGCTCGCACCCTGCCAGAAGACCGTCTTCCAGAGAATGCCATCCCCATTATTTATATGCCAGGAGTAAGCAGGCAAGATATACGAGCGATTGAAGATCCTCCTACAATATTGATGCCGCTCGTTGAACTCCAGTATCGGGGAGTGCTCTGGACACATAAAAATGGACGCGATTGGACGATTGCCGCGTTCCTGCAATCTGCTCATAATGGTCTGGGTATTGAAGTGAGCGGCGATGCTGCAACCAGGGCAGCACTCCAACGGGCGCTCCTAAAACTCATAGACGAGCCACTGATACGCCTGAAGAAAGAGGCACCGCTACGCGCAGCCTTCTTCGATGCACTCTTGCATCCAGATGAGGTTCGTAATCTCCTGCTCTGGCTCAACGACGCGGCGGGATATAAAAAGCGCTGCACCGGAGAAGAATGGGCATCCTTCTGCGATCTCTGCAAAAGAAAATACGACATTAATCCAGAAGAGAATGATAGTGTGGCGGCAATGAGGCTCTTTGGAGAACATCATGGTGCATGGGAACCTGTATGGAATCGCTTTAAAGAGGCACCTCATGCATATCCATATATTCCAGAACTGCTGCGAAACGCAGGCCCTCAGCAACCATCCCTCTTTACAATATCAGAATCATGGCCGCAGGATAACGAAGCAGCCGATTTGGAACTGCGCGAGCGCTTTACCGCACTTCGTAGGAAGCTGCCCGATGAAGTGCGCGCAGAGATCAATAGCCTGGATGAAATTCATGCAAAGCGTCGTAACTGGGTCTGGGCCAGCCTGGGTCGGTCACCGCTGGCGATGGCTCTTCAGTATCTGGTAACATTGGCGAAAGAAACGGAACGCGCCCTCACGGGTAACACCGTAAAGGAGATCGCCACGGCCTATACCGGATGGGGATGGAAGGCAGATGCGGCAGTCATTGACGCTCTCGCCTCAATTGAGCGCGTCAGTACCGAAGAGAGTAAAGCAGTGAATGGTATCATTGCAGTTCTCTATCGTCCCTGGTTGGAAAAAGGGGCAGAGTGCATACAGAAAGCTGTAAGTGCGGATTCTCCAACAAAGACGTATCCAGTCGAACAGTTTGCGGAACCAGCCGACGGTACCTGCATACTTTTCTGTGATGGGCTGCGTTATGACGTAGGTCAACGTCTCGTGAAGGCGCTTGAAACGCAAGAATTCAAATGTAATGCAGAGTCACGCCTTGCCGCTTTGCCAACTATTACACCCACTGCAAAACCAGCCGTATCCCCCGTTGCCAGTCAGCTTGCAGGCAAAACAAGTTCGGGCCTGGAACTCATAATCACGAAGAGCGGGACGAAAGTGACCATTGAAGCATTTCGTAAATTACTCGAACAGAACGGCTACCAGGTACTGAAAAACGACGAGCTAGGTGATCCTTCTAGCAAAGCCTGGACCGAAATGGGAGCCATAGATAGCAATGGTCACAATGATGGTTGGAAACTTGCGTATCGTCTTAACGGTGAGGTTGACGCGCTAAAGCGGCGTATTGAAGCTCTCCTTGATTGGGGATGGAAGCAAGTTATTGTTGTTACCGATCATGGCTGGTTGCTCTTTCCAGACGGCCTACCAAAGGCCGATCTACCTGAGCATCTAACGTATCTGCGTAAGGGACGCTGTGCGCAGCTAAAAGAATCAGCGCATACCGAACAGCAGACGGTACCCTGGTATTGGAATAGCGATGTATCTATCGCACTTGCACCAAACATCCGTTGTTATGAAGCAGGAAAAGAATATGAGCATGGGGGGCTGAGTCCACAGGAATGTATTGTTCCAATGATCACGGTAGCTAAACGCAAGGTGGTTCAGCCTATCAGCATTGAAAACGTGACCTGGCGAGGTTTGCGATGTACAATGAATATTGTTGGGCCATTAGAGGATTTAAAGGTAGATATTCGTAGCAAAGCTGGCGATCCAAAAACATCGCTTATTTCTGCTCCAAAGTCTCCTAACATGGATGGCACCATGTCAGTACTTATAGAGGATGAAGATAGGATGGGGGAAGCGGCTTTCATCGTTGTCCTTACCAGCGATGGGACGGTCCGCAAACAAACCCTGGTTACCATAGGAGGCTAATATTGTGGAACTTGATACACTTGATCGCTTAGCAGCAAAAGCGTTCGATGGTTATATTGTGCGCAAGGATCTAGCATTACGCTTCAGAGGTCAATATCCAGTTCCAACATATGTAGGGGAATTTCTGTTAGGAAGATATTGTGCCAGTATCAACGAAGAAGAAATTGCAGAGGGTCTGGCAGTAGTCGAGCGGCAACTGCGCGAGCGGACGGTTCGTCCAGGCGAAGAAGAACTTTTCAAGTCACGGGCGAGAGAACAGGGCTCGGTCAAGCTTATCGATCTGGTAACGGTGCGTTTAGATACAGCGACAGATTCGTATCTGGCGACCTTACCGAGTCTACGCCTGAACGATGTGCGTGTTGAAAGTGCGATGGTTGCCTCAAACGAACGGATGCTAACAGGTGGCTTCTACGCTGAGATACAGCTTGAATACGACGCAGCTATTGCACAGGAGAAAGCAGGCCGTCCATTCGGCATCGTTTCATTGCGTCCCATACAGCTCTCCAAACGAAATGTACTTGAAGACCTGGCTGAGGGTCGCAAGCACTTTACGACCTATGATTGGAAACAGTTGCTTCTGCGCAGCGTTGGCTTTGAGCCAGAACGTTTACCGGCCCGGGCGCAAGACGTCCTTATGTTGCGTATGATTCCCTTTGTCGAGCGCAACTACAATATGGTAGAGCTTGGTCCTCGCGGCACAGGGAAATCCCATCTCTTTCAACAGGTGTCACCTTATTCTCACCTCATATCTGGTGGTAAGGCAACAGTTGCCCGTATGTTCGTCAATAACAGCAATGGTCAACGAGGATTAGTCTGCCAGTACGATGTTATCTGCTTTGACGAGATATCTGGCGTATCGTTCGACCAGAGAGACGGCGTCAATATTATGAAGGGATACATGGAGTCAGGTGAGTTTAGTAGAGGTCGTGAGAGTATTCGCGCTAGTGGCAGCATTGTAATGGTTGGAAACTTCGATGTCGATATTGAACATCAGCAACGGATTGGACATCTGCTTAGCCCAATGCCACCGGAAATGCGCAATGATACAGCCTTTATGGATAGGCTCCATGCGTACTTACCAGGATGGGATGTTCCTAAACTGGATACCTCACTTTTCACTGATCATTTCGGTCTGGTAAGCGATTTTCTTTCTGAATGTTGGGCGCAACTACGAAACGATAGTCGCCTCACTGCTATTCAGGGCCGGGTGAACTATGGGGGAGCGCTCAGTGGTCGGGATACCACTGCCGTAAATCGAACCATCAATGGCTTACTGAAATTGCTCTACCCGGATCGGGAACAGCTCATCAGCGATGAAGATCTGGAGTGGGCAGTTCGTCTAGCGATGGAATGCCGAAGGCGCGTAAAGGAGCAGCAGAAGCGTATTGGCAGTGCCGAGTTCAGGAATACGCACTTTAGTTACCAGATTGGCAATGATGGGGTCGAATTATTCGTTGTTACCCCTGAATTACAAAGTGATAATTGGATTGGGACAGATCCTTTGCCACCGGGGCAAGTCTGGGCAATTAGTCCAGGCGGACCAGATGAAAATGCAGGGCTTTATCGTATTGATGTCAATACTGGACCTGGCGCAGGGATCAAAATCATCAATGTTCCGGTACCTGGACCTTTCAGAGAGAGCGTCAAGTACGGAGAACAAAATTTGTTGACACGAGCCAAAGAGCTTGTAGGAGACCGAGATCCTCGTCATCATGAGTTCATTGTTCAATTGCGTGCATTCGATACAGCCAGGACTGGTTCGCATTTAGGATTACCAGTGCTACTGGCATTCTGTAGTGCATTGCTCAATAAGAGTCTGAAGGGTGGATTGATCACAGTAGGTGGTTTAAATCTTGGTGGCGGTCTTGATCCTGTTTATAATGCGATCAATGTAGCTGAACTTGCGATTGAAAAGGGAGCCAGCACCCTTTTGATCCCGATCTCTGCGCGAAGGCAGCTCAACGAGTTATCGGATGAGATGGCGATGAAGATCAGCATTCTCTTCTATGCGGATGTTAGAGAGGCGCTTATTAAAGCGTTGGGGGATTAGAACGGATACAACGCGCTTCTATTCGGGCCAGGGGTTGCCAAAATCATCACAGTTGTTTTCGATCATCCACTGAACATGGCGTTCAGCCCAACTCATCTCTTCCTGCACAGGATGGCGAATACGCTTGATCCAGCGTTGGATACCGGACTGACTTCGCAGCATCAGGGTTTGCCCCTTATATGTCACCAGGTACACCACATGGCTGGTCCCCTTTCTTTCCTCTTCTGTCTGCTGAAGGGTCGCTCCGAGTTGTGCCAGGAGACGTTGTGTCTGTTGCCAGCGTTTTTCCGCGCGTTCTGCTAGACGTATATTGCGAGCTACGCGTTCTTGCTGCCTGTGTCGAGCATTTGCCAGGCGGCTCTGTGCCTTCTGTTGTCGCTTTTTCTTCCTCATCTGCCTCATTACTCTTCCGTTCTGGTCATTCCCCGTAATAACGAGTGAACGCTCCGTTCATTCCTCACAATCCCGCGTTCGTCAGTTCTTCTTTCAAAGCACGCAGGTTTCGGTTCTGCTCACGCAGCGTTGTGATGTAATTCGACCATTCCTTATTTTCAGCGAACTTTTCGTACAATACACGCATTTTTGCGAGGTACTTGCAGGCCTGCTGGTAGTTCTGACGGCCTCGCATGGCAATCAGTCGTTCAGCATACTGCCGGTATATTTCGATGGCTTCACGAGGTCGTGTCTCTTCGGCAGCCCTGGCAACCTCAAGAGCGATGGTGCCAGATCCATAATATCCGTAGCCATCCTCGTAGGTGGAGCCATATATGTCTTTCTTGGCGATTCCTTTCAGCCGTTGCAAGGCTTCATCAATATTGCCTTCATCCAGCGCGATCTGAATGAGGAGTCGCGTATTCCTGCTTTGCTCCAGGAATGCAAGCACTTCTGGTCGAAGCGTTTCCCAACGCTTCAGCCGCCTGGCGAGGTCGCGGAGTTGCTGGTAGCGTCCGAGATAGGATTGGATGTGGAGCAACCGCTCGACGATCTCCAATTCGGCGACCTGGTTGCCTCTGGCCTGGTAGTATTTCAGGAGCCATTCCAGGAGACGTACATCTGGCTGCTCTTTGATGCGTGCCTTTACCAGGCGCTCAGCCACGGCATCTTGTCCATGCCGAATGAAGAGGTCAGCCAGTTGAGGGAGGAAAGAATCGTCAACGCGCTCTGTTTCTCTGGCGGCTTCGTCAATTCGTCCCAACGTCAAGAGGCGATCGATCAGGTCAGAAGTGCGACCGGTCTCACGGCAGATACGCAGATAGGCTTCATCGTCGAGGGTATCTTGCTCTAGATCCAGCAAGAACCTTCCATATGCCTGGCGTTGGAAACCAGTAACCTCCTCCTCTTCGTCTTCCAGGATATCCTGAATCCATGCCACAAGCGTACGTCGCTCCAATGGCTGAGTGTATCGCACGAGTTGCTCCGCTGCGCTGTTGGCAAAGCCATGACTCTCATCAGCATGCAAGTCACGCCGGTAGATAGCAAACAGCACCTCAATGATCTTTGCACGCGCCACCCGATCAGTGTGTGGATCAGCCAGACAGTTCCCCAACGCTTCAATACACTCCTGGACTAGTTCCTCTAACCCCTCCTCCTCCGGATAGTATCCCTCTTCTTCATAAGAGTAGTCGTCGTAGTCGGCTTCTTCATCAACGTAGAGATGGGACTCTTCGAAGATCTCGTTCACCAGGGTTTCATAGATCGTTGCCGCACCCAAAAAGTCTTGCTGCCGCACCAGTTGATCTGCCGTTTGTTTGACTGGCAGCAGTTGCTGGCTGATGCGTGACGTCTCATGTTGAAACGCATCAGCCACTTGACGGCGATAGGTTGCCGGGTTCACCGAAAGCAGCCTCTGAGCAGGACGGATGAGGTATCCATCGGGATGGCGCACCCAGAATTGCCGCATGTGCCAGGGATAGTCAGCGAGTGGACGCACAATGTCGGCCCGGGCCTGCTGAGCCTGGTGATAGACCTCATCGGCATTATCCACGAGAAGGACGATCTCAACGCCGCTGCCGCGTTGCCCTGGCGCTAGCAAACGTGTGCGTTCGGATTCCCAATAGGCTGCGTGATCTGTTGCCAGTTGGATGAAGGTCTCTCCACGAGAGAGCTCTGCGTAGTCATTCGCCTCGCGAGCGACGACATGAAAGCCCAGGACATTTTCAAACCAGGCGATCGATTGCTCGAAATCGCTCACGCAAATCTCAACCCAGCTCGTTCTGGTCATTTCTGAGTTCCCTTTCCGGACAAGATACGACGAACACCCTCTGGGCCATAAACAGCGAGTGCGCTACAGAGACAACCAGGAGACGTGTCGATGTGCTTCTCGCTTCCGTCGGGCGATGTGCTTTCCTTTGGTCATAGCCCTATTCTAGCAGATCGAACAAGCCCAACGTGACGAGCACCTGAAACGCTCTTGCGCGAGGCGACAATACGATGACGCAGGCATTGACAGAGCGTGATCTTATCTCAAATCTGCTGGAAGAGCCATCAACCCGGCCTCAGTCATCAGCCTCTCACGTATCAATCGACCTGACGTGCAAGAACTGGGCATTGTCGCGCCCCAGCAAACACTCAGAAACCTGGCTTTTGCAAGCGACCTGGACACTTATATTCTGACGTTTGAGGGCTCTGAGCCACATTCTCTCAAAGATGCATAAAAATGGAGAGAATACGCATAGATATACGTATGAGAAGATAGCGAATGTGATACAGTTTGAGTGAATCAAATTAGTTGCTATAGTTATACGAAAGGAAAGGTGCGCAATGTATGCAGATGTGATTTATCTGGCGGATAGTCAACCTGAAGAAGATCCTCAGCCCAAAGGTGGGGGTAAAGGAGGAAGTTAAGGTAAAAGAGCAGTGATAGGGAGCCTGGCAAGATCATTCAATATCGTTGCGACAAGAGGATGCGTCGGTCCTAACATATCGGTACGAATAGTTAACGCATGTTGATAAAGAGGTTCTGCCTGAGCATATATACCTTGAGCATGATACACCTTGGCCAGGCTATGGAGGCTCAAAGCCACAGCCGGATGTTCTGACCCAAAAGCCTCTTCCCGATATTTCAACGCCTGCTTGTAAAGTTGTTCTGCCTGAGTATAGTTGCCCTGGTCGAAGTAAAACGACGCAATGTGATGGACAATGGTTGCCGTATGGGGATGTGTCGCTCCCAATGCACGCGTAGAAATCGCCAGCGCCCGTTCGTAGAGAGGCTGTGCTTCAGCAAAATTCCTTTGAGCACGATATGCCTCTGCTAAACCATCCAGGCTGATCGCGACATGACGGTGATCGCTTCCTAATGCTTTTTCACGAATAGCCAGTGCTTGTTTACAAAAAGCTTCAGCGCCGGCATATTGGCCCTGAAGAAAGAAAAGCGTTGCCAAATTATTGAGTGTGAGAGCTATCTGATGATGCTCCTGACCTAATTCGCGTTTGCGAATTTCCAGAACCCACAGGTAGCGCGCCTCAGCTTTCTTATACTTCCCTAATTCAACGTGGAGTGTCGTCCAATCTTCGATACAGGTAGCAGTATGTAAATGTTCTTTCCCCAACATTTTCAGCCGAATAGTTAGTACCCGCTGATATAGTTGCTGGGCGTGTTTGTATCTGCCTGGCGAACGACAAAGCCAGGCATAATCATTTAGCAAGGTGACAACGCGAGGGTCGGTCGGTCCTAAGATATCCTCGCGAATGCGCAATGCTTGCGCGAAGTATACCTCTGCTTTGGAGTACTTTGCCCGCGCACGGCAGATCACGAGCAGGTGGTGAAGGCTCTGGGCAACGTCAAGATGGTGAGATCCTAGCAGGTTTTGCCGAATAGCGAGAGCCTGTTCACAGAGATCTTCAGCTTCTACATATCTGTTCTGATTATGGTAAAGCCACCCCAGGTCGTCCAGGCTGGTTGCCACATCGAGATGCATCTTCCCAAACGCCTTTTGACGAATCGCCAGAGCCTCTCTCTGGTAGCATTCGGCGGCAGCATACCTCCCTTGATGATAGGAGAGCAACCCCAGGCTGTTAAGACTGATAGCCTGGTCTGGATGAGAAGCCTTGTTTAGCGAAGTGTTTTAAGGAACACAGCACATTCTTGTAAAAATCTGACCATACCTTCAACCCCCTGTACAATGATATCTGCTTGTTCTAGCAATTCAGGTGCAGTATCAATGTGCTGAACGACAATTCCCAATGCTGCTTTTCCTTCTTGCTGAAGCTGATCTAAGGCAAGAAAGGCATCGAGGTCCGTCTTGCTGTCTCCTCCAAAAAGGATCGCCTGTACGTCCCAATCCCTGACCAGTTGCTTGAGTGCCTGTCCTTTATTTCGTGTTGAGGGAACGCGCACGTCTACGGTAAACTTGTCGTCATGAAGAGAGATATGGGCGGCGGCAGCAGGCGCTTCTAAAAGTGCTACTATCTTCTGCCGAGCCTCGTCAGGGTTGGGGGCAAGGCGGTAATGTACAGCGCCGCCAACATGTTTGTACTCTATAAGAATCCCCGGCTCCTGAGCAAGTTGCATTTCGGCCAGGCGGAGAATGGCTCTTGCTGGTTCAATATACTCCGCAATGTCTGGCGCTAGAGTAATACCGTGCGACTGGGGTAATCCTTCACTCCATTCTAATCCATGTGTTCCAACATAGGTGAGTCCCTCCAGATGAATCATCTTCGCCCCATTCTCGATCTCTCGCCCTGTGAGAATAGCAAGGTGTGCGCGCTCACGAAGCTGTTCAAGGATAGCAACAACTCCAGGATAAAGCCTCGCTTCATCGGGAGTGGGTGCGATAGGACTGAGTGTGCCATCAATGTCAAAAACCATGCCAAGCGATCTCTGAGCAAGCATGGCTCGTGCTTTCAAAGAGAGCATGTATACGTTCTCCTCATCGTTGGACTATTCTCTGCTTCAGGCACCATCTTCCTGTCATGTTTATCCGCTTATACAGAAAGACGTATTTCATAAGGATTCACCAAATCGTGA
>Ga0137366_10001105_pt1 | contig 19494 bp, 18 predicted proteins | sample SagtaG_8_FD_104938 | JGI IMG/M metagenome (GOLD analysis project Ga0137366, IMG submission 104938) | Vadose zone soil microbial communities from Sagehorn Ranch, Mendocino, California, USA - Sage1_L_60_16 metaG | ecosystem: Environmental > Terrestrial > Soil > Vadose zone | place: USA...
CAGTTTTTTGGGCGGCCGGCTCGTGCGGAATTATTGCCGCGCAAGGTGTGTCGCTGGCTCGCACAACACGCCCGGATAAAGCTGTCTCGCTCACTCGTGGGCAGACAGGGCGATACGCGACTTTATTTGAAGAGACAAAATTCCTACGTGCCGCGAACTGTTAGTCTGCTGTTGGAGATGATTAGAGGCAGCGGGAAGGAGTGGTCTCGCTGGCATCGCGCTCTCACGGGGCGCGAACGCGAGGTGCTCTTTTGGGTCGCGCGTGGGAAATCGAATGCTGAGATCGCCGCGATCCTCGGCATAAAATCCGCGACTGTGGGTAAGCATCTCGAGCGAATTTATCCCAAGCTCGGTGTGGAAAACCGGACAGCGGCGATCAGTTTCGATTCGGAAGACTGATCAGATCGACAATTCGCAAGAAGAAATTTGACCCGAAATGCTCGAAGCAAATTTCGGATGAATTAAAGATTTCAGATTGCCGATCGCCTTTAGTTCGTCCGCTTGGAAACGGCATTCTTAATTTCGTCGGCGGTCATAGACCGCCGCTACAGTGTCGACAAGTGAGGCGCGGCCGTAAGATCGACAATTGTTGTAGCCGTCGGCCGTGCGGAGCAGTGACACGTCTCGCAGAGACGTGGCTACAGTATTCTGAATTAGCCGGTGAATGCGGTGGCGACGAGGGTGGCGTTGTGGCCGCCGAAACCGAACGAGTTGTTTAATGCGACGCGCACTTTCTTTTCGCGCGCGACGTTTGCCGTGTAATCGAGGTCGCATTCCTCACTCGGGTTTTCCAGATTGATCGTCGGCGGAATGACGGAATCGCGAATGGCGAGCGCACACGCGGCCATTTCCACGCCACCGGCGCCGCCTAACATATGGCCGGTCATCGATTTGGTAGAGCTGATCGAAACTTTGTGAGCGTAATCGCCGAAGACTTTTTTGATCGCGCGCGTCTCGATAAGATCGCCGATGTCGGTGGAGGTGGCGTGGGCGTTGATGTAATCGACCCGGCCGGGTAAAATGCGTGCGTGTTCGAGCGCGAGTTCCATGGCGCGCGCGGCGCCTTTGCCATCCGGCGGCGGAGCGGTCATGTGGTAGGCGTCGGCAGACATTCCGTAGCCCGAGAGTTCGCAATAAATTTTTGCGCCTCGCGCTTTCGCGTGTTCCAGCTCTTCTACCACGACTACGCCCGCGCCTTCGCTCATGACAAAGCCGTCGCGATCGCGGTCGAATGGGCGCGAGGCGCGCTCGGGTTCATCGTTGCGCGTGCTGAGCGCTCTCATGGCTGAAAAACCGGCGAGACCAATCGCGACGACCGACGCCTCGGAGCCTCCGGCGAGAAAAATATCGGCGTCGCCGAATTTAATCATCCGCCACGATTCGCCGATCGCGTTGTTTGACGTGGCACAGGCGGTAACAATGCACAGGTTCGGACCTCGCAGCCCGTACTCCATCGAGATGAGGCCACTGGCCATGTTGCTGATCAACATTGGAATGGTGAAAGGCGAAGTGCGCGCCGGTCCCTTGGTCAACAGGATGGTGTATTGATCCTCCAATGTCTTTAGTCCGCCGATACCGCTGCTGACAATGACCCCGAAGCGATCTCGCCTGATCTTTTCGAGGTCGATTCCGCCGTCCTCCAGCGCCCTCTTCGCCGCAGCGAGCGCGAGTTGGGCGAAACGATCTGTCCGCCGAATGTCCTTGGCATTTCTGAAAAACGGTTTCGGATCAAAGTCGCGCACTTCACCGGCGATCTGACAATCATAACCGGAGGTGTCGAAAGCTTCGATTCTGCGAATGCCGCTGACGCCGTTCTTAAGATTCGACCAGAAAGTCTCCAGCTCATTCCCGAGCGGAGTGATAGTGCCCAATCCGGTAATGACAACTCGGCGATCGTTATTCATGGAGTGAGTTAAGGAGTGACTGATTTAGCGACTGTTAACCACGAAATCGCTTAATCGCTAAATATTTTAGCTTGTTCCCATCCCGACGCTTTGCACGGTCTGGAAAAGTTTACCCTCGGTCTTGATCGATGGCGCAATGATGATTTCGGTTTGTTGGAACTCTGCCAGCGAACGCGCCCCTACGTTTCCCATGCAGGTTGTGATTGCGCCAACGAGATTTTGACTGCCGTCGTCAACCTCCGCCGGGCCGAAGAGAATTTGTTTCAGCGATCCGGTCGTGCCGACTTTGATCCGTGTGCCGCGGGGAAGATTGACGTGCGGAGTGGCCATTCCCCAGTGAGAACCGGCGCCGGGCGCGTCCTCCGCTCTGGCAAATGCGCTTCCCACCATCACCGCGTCCGCGCCGCAGGCGAGGGCTTTGCAAACATCGCCGCCTTTGCTCATGCCGCCGTCGGTAATGATCGGGACATAGCGCGAAGTTTTTTTGAAATAAGCATCGCGCGCGGCTGCACAATCGACCGTCGCCGTAACTTGCGGCACACCGAGCCCGAGCACGCCGCGTGAGGTGCAGGCCGCTCCGGGCCCCACGCCGATCAACACCGCCGCCGGTCCGCATTCCATGATCTCGAAAGTGACATCGTAGCCGACCGTGTTGCCAACGATCACCGGCATGCGCATTTCGCGGCAAAATTTTTCCAGATCGAGCGATTTATATTCCGATGAAATATGACGAACGGTCGAGACGGTGCTTTGCACAACAAATACATCCGCGCCTGCGTCTTGCGCGAGCTGGCCGAATTGAGCCGCGCGTTGCGGAATGGAACTGACCGCGGCCAGTGCCCCGCCGTCTTTAATCTGGCGAATGCGCGCGGCAATTAAATCTTCCTGGACCGGCTCCTGATAAATTTTTTGGAGCAGCGCCGTGATTTCCGATTTGTCCGCTTCGACAATTTTTTGCAAAACCTCCTGCGGATTTTTGTAGCGCGTTTGCACGCCCTCCAGATTCAGCACGGCGAGTCCACCCAGCTTGCTCATGGCGATGGCGAATCGAACATCGACAACGCCGTCCATCGCGCTGGCCAGAATCGGAATTTTCAATTCGAGCGGGCCGGCGTTCTTGCGCGGCAAGCGCCAGGTAGTGTCGACTTCGTTCGGATTGATCGTGACGTGCCCGGGCACGAGCGCGATTTCATCGAAACCGTAGGTCACGCGCGCTTTGCGATTGCGGCCAATCCACATTCCCATTTTAAATTTGCTCCAATTTAAATCGTTCGTTTAAGCTTCCGCAGCGCGGGCACCGCGGAAGCAAAGCGTCGGTCCGATCTTCAAATTCGAACGCGCACATCACGCAACGGAGCCGATGCTGTAAAGCCCGGCGCTCGCGCCGCCCGCGGTTCCATTCTCCCACTATCCAGAAGAGAAAAACCGCCGCAAGGAAAAGCAGCAGATAAATCGTAACCAGCGCGGCCAAACTAACCCGAATCACTGGGCACCTGTTGTTGTCGATGTTGCCGGCGGTCGGGCAACATCATTTCCCCATTCAATCGTGGCGATGCCCCAGATGAGAGACCGGCCGCTCTCGGCGCTCACCGGTCTTCCGGGAAAACGGCAGAGCATGAGATATTGCCGCGCTTGCTCGTCGAGCGCGGGATCGCCGGACGTATTCAATGGAAAACAATAGCGGATGTCTCCCCGTGCACCAACTGCAACCCGAAAGTGAATGTTATCCGGCGACTCGTTGTTCGAGGCGGCAAAACTCGGCCCCGGCAAATGCGGAGCGCCCAAACTATTAAGCTCCGTTGAAAACGAAAAAGTTGTCGCTCTTGCGCTGGTAGCCGGCGGAACTTGTGCATGAGTGATTGGCACGGCGCCCGGCGGCTGCGAGCTGGGCGTGCGAAGATCGACAAACAACGGCGGAGCTACTTTCAGGGTGGGCTCGATCGCGAGATAGGATGGAATATGGCGCAGGCGCGGCAGCGCGCGCAGCCGCGCCTCGACCGGCCGCTGTGTCGCAAAGGCCAGCGCTGGGTCCTCCGCGCCGACCCACTGCAGCAGAGTGCGGCCCTCTTCAGAATCAGGCGAGATCAGGCTGACCCGGGCCGGTGGCGGCAAGAGCGCGATCGTTGGCGGGTACACGATTTGAAAAACGTAGAAGCAAAGAGCATGGGCGAAAAAGGACGCAACGACAAAAACAGTGATCGCCATTTTCCGGCGACGTGGTGGCTCCCAATTAAAAAGAAGCGGTGCGGCCGCAGGCACAGAGATGGAAGCATTCATCGCGGCGAAGTTGTCGCCAGGGCGACGGCGGGGATGCCGTGTTCGAGGGCGGCGTTCGTTACCTCCACAACCGTTTCATAGGGAGTCAAGCGGTCCGCTTTAATAATGATCGATCGGCCCTCTCGCTTGGCCGCCTCGAGCAACGGCCCGAGCTGTTCGAGCGTGATTCTTTGGTCGCGGAAATAAATTGCCGGCGCTGCTCCTCCGGTGATGCTGATGATTTGCTGATTGATCTGCGGGCCGAGCGTGAACCGGGAAAACGGCATTGAAACAGAAATGCCGGGCTGCAAAATAAAATTTGAGCTCAGCAACAAAAAGAAAACCAAGAGGAAAGCGACGTCGAGCAGGGGAAAGAGGACGAGCCAGCCGAAGTTATATTCCTTCGTCCGGCTGAGCTTCATGCGCGCGCTGCGGTGATTGTCGATCTATCGAATTGTCGATCTAACGATCTGGAGATCATTCCCGCTCCGCCGCGATCGTTTCGGCGGGTTGTTGGAAGCTAATGATGCCGCCGAGAGGACGGCTCTCCGTCAACATGTGCACAATCTCAATGCCGGCGCGTTCCATGTCGTGCAGCATCGTGTTCACGCGGGAGGACAGATAACTGTAAGCAACGAAAGTGGGCGTGGCCACGACCAAACCCGCCGCCGTCGTCAGCAGACTCTTGTAGACGCCTCGCGAAAGTTCCGTCACGGTCGCGTAACCGCCATTCGAAGAAATCGTGCCGAAGGCGTCGATCATTCCAGCGACGGTGCCGAGCAATCCGAGCAGCGGCGCAAGAAAAGCGAGTGTGGCCAGGACGCCGAGAAACCGCTCCAGTTTCGGTACCTCGAGTTGCCCGGCTTCCTGCACAATCTCGCGCAACTCCGCTCGCGGTGAATCGTGCCGGATGATGGCGGAATGGATGATGCGCGCGACCGGACCAGGCGTGCCGGCAGATTCGTGCAACGCCTCGGCAAAGTTGCGACGTTGGATGAGATTAGACAGCCCCTTCAAAAATTCGCCGACGTGGATCGTCGCGCGATGCAGGTAAAAGAGACGCTCAGCGAAGACGGCAATGGAAACGATGCTGCAGGCCAGAATTGGCCACATCAGCAAACCACCCTTCTGGATGTACTCAATCATGTTAATTTCTTCTAGACGTTTTTGCCCGCCGTGGCAAGCGAGCAACGCCATTGTCCTAGCGTTGGCCGCTTTTCTCGCGCGGCTTCGAGGAGGGATTCGCTGACGGCGCCGACGTACGGCCAATCAGTTTGCCGGAAGCATCGAAAATGGAATAACCGATCTGTTTGCCTTCCTGGTCATAACTATAAACGATCTTGTGCAGAAGCGCGTCATTTTCTGCGGCTTGAGTTTCCTCCTGTAGCCGCCCCGCGTTGTCGTATTTGTAATGGCTCTTGAAACGGAGGCGTCCATCAGCACCGAAAACCATTCCGCTTGAATAACGCCCCGCGTCATCGAGTTGATAACGAATTTTTTCCCGCACCTTCCCATCCTGCCCGGTCGTAGTCGCGACCGCTTTGTGTTGGGCGTCGTCGAATTTGTAAACTGTACGGGAACCGTCCGCGTTCATGGAGACCGTCACGCGGATGGTCTCGGTTTGATCGGTGGGCTGGCTGAAGGCGAGTTGCGCTTGGAAGATAATCATGGCGACTATCGATGTGAGCCAATGAAGCCTCATGGTGGCGAGAGTTTACGAGCCAGGGAAGTGGCTGCAACCGGGGCATTTTATTTTTATTGACGCCTGACACGGAAGGTGGTTAAAAGTGGAGGAAAGTGGGTTAGAATGGATCAGTTCTCCTCCCGCAAATGGATACCCTGCCTTCCTCCGAAATTTTCTACGCGGGTGAGTTTCGTCATTCGATCGATGATAAAAACCGGATCACCATTCCCGCACGCTGGCGTCGCGGCACGAGCCAGGAATTTATTCTTTTGCCGGAAGCGAATCATCAGTTTCTCCTCGTCATGTCGCCGGAGGAGTTTGCCCGCATGAGCGCGGCGGCTGAATCCGATCCGAATGTGTCCGCGCGAGATCGCCGCGTGTTTTTGCGCCAACTTCATTCTCGCTCACAACATGGGGCGGCGGACCGGCAAGGGCGTCTCGTTTTGCCCGAAGAGCCTTGCAAGAAAGTTGGGCTGAAAGGGGAGGTTGCGCTTGTCGGCGGGCGCGGTCGTTTTGAAATTTGGAATTTGCAGCGCTGGAAGCGTGCGCATGAGGAGGAAACGCCCACTTACCAGCATGTCGCGAACGTGATCGGTTTGTAGGCAAGGTCACCCACGGACAATATGAATGCTTTGTTGTTTGAGCGGCCGGTCTGGTTCGCGACCGGTCCGCTCGTTCTTGAAGAGGAGGCGCAGGAAATGGAGGATGTCAGCTATCACCGGCCCGTGCTCGCGGCCGAAGTAGTGGAATTGCTCGCGCCGCGGCCGGGCTCCCTTGTTATCGATGCAACCTGCGGCGGCGGCGGCCACAGCGAAGCAATCCTGGGAACCGGCGCCGATGTACTGGCGTTGGATCAGGATCCCGAAGCGATTCAACACGCGACTGATCGATTGGCCCGGTTCGGCCGGCGCGTCATCTTTCGGCGGGCAAATTTTCGCCATGTGGACAAAGTTCTCGACCAGCTTGGGGTTGCGACAATCGGAGGTGCCCTTCTTGATCTTGGCGTGTCGTCGCGGCAACTCGAAAATGCGGAGCGCGGTTTCAGCATGATGCGAAATGGGCCGCTTGATATGCGGATGGATCCGCAAAATGTTGTGACCGCAGCCAGCATCGTTAACAACTACCCCGGGGAAGAACTCACTCGCTTATTCCGTGATCTCGGGGAGGAACCGGCCGCGCGGCGCATCGCCAGTTTGATTGTCAAAGAGCGCAAAAGCGCGCCGTTCGAGGAAACGCTTTCGCTTGCGCGCACAATCGAAAAAGTCGTAGGGCGCCACGGCCGGCGTCATCCGGCTACGCAAGTCTTTCAAGCGCTGCGCATGGAAGTAAATGATGAGCTTGGCGCACTCGCGGGTGGCCTGCGCATCTTGACTGACCGTCTCGAGCCCGGCGCGCGCATCGCCGTTATCGCATTTCATTCTCTTGAAGACCGCATCGTGAAAAATTTCTTGCGCGATCGTAGTCGGGAATGGCTCGACCGCCCGGAGTGGCCGGCGCCGCGACGCAATCCTGAATATGATCTGAAATTGATCACGCCTAAACCGGTCGAACCGGGCGAAGAAGAGCAGCGCGCCAATCCACGCTCGCGCAGCGCAAAATTACGTGTCGCCGAGAAAATCAAATGAGCCGGTCCCGCCGAAAGAATTGGAACACGGTCGACGCGCCATCGCTAGCGCGCTGGATTGTGCTAACCGCCTTTCTCGCGCTCACCGGGCTCAGTTACGTCTATTTGATTCTGCAGCTTTATCATCTCGGCGACCGCAAGAAAGCGCTGGAGAACGACCTGGCGAGTCTTCGCACCGAAAACGACGTCGCCAGCGCACAAATCGCCGCATTCACGTCGCGTTCGGCGTTGCAGCGTCGTTTGAAGGAAGGGTATTTGAAAATGATACCGATCTCTGAGCGAAATATCGTGCGACTTACCATTCCCGCGCGGCCTTCCAGTGAAGACGCGCTCCAACCCGTGGCGAATCAGCGTGCTACCAGATGAAGTGGAACAGCCGGATTCGTTGCGCGCTCGTTTGTCTCGTCTTTGTCGCCCTCTTCAGCGGTTTTTCTTTTCGCTTGATTTATCTGCAGATGATCAAGCACGACGAATATGCCGGGCTCGCCGCTGAAAAACACGTTTACAAACAAATCATCTGCGCGGAGCGCGGCGCGATTTTCGACGCGAACAACGAGGTTCTTGCGCACAACGTGCCCGTCGAAACGGTCGTGGCTGACGCGACCCATCTTAACAATCTTGATGCGATTGTCGATGTGGTCAGCGATGAGCTAACACTCCCTGCGCACGAGCTTGCGGAAAAATTACACGGTGATCGCCGTTACATCGTGATCAAACGCGAGGTGCCGGAGGTAGTGGCCGATGCGCTGCGCGAAAAACTGCGCAGCCAAAATTTGCGCGGCATCTATCTGGAACACGACGCTACGCGGATTTATCCAAATGGTTCCATGCTCTGTCATGTGATCGGATTCACCGATTTCGAACATCACGGCATCCAGGGCGTGGAAGCGTCGATGGAAGAATATCTGCACGGACAAGACGGCTACCGTTACATCGAGCATAATCGCGCCGGGCAGGAAATCGTGCTCTATCGGGGACAGGAGCGCGCCTCGCGCAACGGCTATCAGATTCACCTGACTGTCGATCTTCACCTGCAGAATATCGTCGAAAACGAAATCGACGCAGCCATGCGTGAATACACGCCCAGCAAGGCGACGATTATTCTGATGCGGCCGCAAACCGGCGAGATTCTGGCAATGGCGAACCGGCCGCACTTCGATTTGAACCTGCGCTCGCAAGCCGAACCGGAACAAATGAAAAACCGCGCCATCACCGACATGATGGAGCCGGGTTCCACTTTTAAGATTGTGACGGCCGCGGCCGCGCTCAATGAAAAAAAGGTGCGCCCTGATTCCATGATCTTTTGTGAAAACGGCGTCTGGAATTTTGGCGGAGCGGCGCTGCACGATCATCGGCCATTCGCGGATTTGAGCGTGAAAGACATTCTGGTGAAATCGAGCAACATCGGAGCGGCCAAACTCGCACTTAGCGTCGGCGATCAAAAATTCTACGAATACATCCGCCGGTTTGGATTTGGCGAGCGGACGGGGATTGAGCTTCCTGGAGAGATCAGCGGACGGATTCGTTCGCCGCAATTCTGGAGCAAAATCTCGATCACCCGGATTCCGATGGGCCACGAAATTGGCGTGACGCCGCTGTAGATGACGGTGGCCATGGCGGCGATTGCCAACGGCGGCAAATTGATCACTCCGCGCATCGTAAAATCGATCGCCACCGATGAGGGCAAAACGATCAGCTCACTTTCGCCGGTCGTTTTGCGCCAGGTTATTTCTCCCCAAACGGCCAGACAGATAGGTGATGCACTGCGCGGTGTCGTGAGCGATCGCGGCACCGCCGCCGCCGCCGCCATTCCCGGCTTTACTATCGCCGGGAAAACCGGCACCGCACAAAAAGTCGATCCAAAAGGCGGTTACGAACAAGGAAAGTATGTCGTTTCCTTCAGCGGTTATGTGCCGGCTGATCATCCCGAATTTGTGGGCCTTGTTGTGCTGGAGGAGGCCCACACGAGCAAACCGGAGTTGAATTACGGCGGGCTCGTTGCGGGTCCAATTTTTGCCCGGATCGGCGAGAAAGCGGCGCGCTATCTCGATCTTCAACCGCGTGAGGAAATTCGCAAAGCTCTGCCGGTGGAGCGAGTTGCCTTAACTAATGCCTCACACCATTGAGCGCCTTGCGCCTGGATGCTGAACTCTCATGCAGCTCAAAACTCTTGCCGGCGCAATTCCAATCCGTCAACTCATCGGGACGCTTGATCGCACAGTGGAAAGTATCGCGTATGACTCGCGGCGAGTGCAAAAAAACAGCCTCTTCGTGGCGTTGCGGGGAGAGAAAAATGACGGACACGAATTCATCGGCCAGGCCATCGACAAAGGCGCGGCCGTGATTGTCGCGGAGCGTGAAGAGAAACATCCTCGCGCCACCTGCGTCGTCGTCGAGAATACGCGCAGTGCGCTTGCCGATCTTGCCGCAACTTTTTACGGCCGGCCGGCGCAGCGATTAAAACTCGCCGCGGTCACCGGCACCAATGGAAAAACCACCACCACCTTTCTCATCAAACACATCTGCGAAAAGGCGGGCTTGCGTTGCGGTTTGATTGGGACAGTGCGGTATGAAATCGGTGAGCGCATTTTGCCCGCCATACGCACGACTCCGGAATCGCTCGATGTGCAGGAGTTGCTCGCGCAAATCGCGAACGCCGGTTGTCGGGCTGCGGCCCTGGAAGTTTCTTCTCATGCGCTCGCGCAGGAGCGCACCCGTGCGCTCGAGTGGGACGTCGCGGTCTTCACCAATCTCACTCAGGACCATCTCGATTTTCACGGCACGATGGAGAATTACTTCGAATCAAAGATGAAGCTCTTTACCCAATTGGCGCAGCAACAACAAAAACGAAAGCCCGTCGCAGTCGTGAACATTGACGATCGTTACGGCGAACAACTCCTCGCCAAGATCGACAAGAGCACCTCGGTCGTCACTTTTGGAATGGGCGTGCGCGCAGATTTTCGCGCGTCAAATTACCGGATGGACTTTAGCGGCACATCCTATCAACTCGACGCGCGTGGCAAAAGTTATCTGGTGCGCCTGCCGCTCATCGGCCGGTTCAATGTCGCCAACTCGATGGCGGCTCTGGCCGCCGCGAACGCGCTTGGCCTCAAGCTGCGCGAAGCCGTTCTCAGTCTTGGCAAATCGCCGCAAGTTCCGGGCCGGCTTGAAATGGTTCCGGCAAAACGGCAATTCCAGGTTTTTGTCGATTACGCGCACACGCCGGATGCGCTGCTGAACGTGCTCAAAACCTTGCGCGAACTCGGACCGCGTCGGTTGGTTGTCGTGTTTGGCTGCGGCGGCGATCGCGACCGGCAGAAGCGTCCGCTCATGGGCGCGGTCGTGGATCGACATGCTGATTACGCGATCGTCACTTCCGATAATCCACGCAAAGAAGATCCGGCTGCCATTATCGCGGAAGTCGAGAAAGGTTTTCACTCCAATCATTATGAGAAAATTGTCGATCGCACGAAAGCGATCGCGCGCGCCATTGAGCTGGCCCAATCGCGCGACATTGTGTTGATCGCGGGCAAAGGGCACGAAACTTATCAGGAGTTCGCCGATCACACCGTGCCGTTCGATGATATTCAAGTTGCGCGCCGCGCGATCGAGGACCGTCCGGTGGAGTTTTAGATGAATCGATTGTCGATCTTTCAAATTGCTGAATTTGCAGGCGCTTCCGTCTCCGCCGGAGATGGACATATTTCCATCGACAAGATCAGCACCGATTCACGCACCCTGAAGCGAGGCGAATTGTTTGTCGCTTTGCGCGGCGAAAATTTCGATGGACACAAATTCGTCGCAGCCGCCGACAAAGCCGGCGCCGCCGGCGTGATTGTCGATCTTGGGTGGAGCGGGAAAGCTTCGGAGGGCGTCGCGATCATTCGCGTCGAAGACACTTTGCAGGCCTACCAGAACCTGGCCGCGAACTACCGGAAATCGCTGCCGCTTCGTGTCCTGGCGATCACCGGGAGCAATGGCAAAACGAGCACGAAAGATTTTGCCGCGGCCGTTCTCGGGCGACGTTTTCACGTGACCAAAACGGAAGCCAACTTTAACAATCACGTTGGACTTCCGCGCACCATGCTCGAAGCGACGTCACAGGATGAGGTCGCCGTTTGGGAAATTGGCATGAATCATCCCGGCGAGGTCGCGACGCTGGCAAAACTGGCTGCGCCGGACGCGGCCATCATTACAAACATCGGCATCGCGCACATCGAATTCATGGGCTCGCGCGACGCGATTGCGGTCGAGAAAGGCGCTCTCGTGGAAGCGATCGGGCCGCAAGGCTCGGTTATCTTAAATGCGGACGATCCGTTTACGAAAGAGATTGCCGCTCGCACGCGCGCCAAAGTGATTTTTGCCGGGACCACCACCGGGACGATTCGCGCCGGTGAAATTACACAAAGCTCGGACGGATCCGATTTTACCATTCACGAGGGAGCGCATCGCTGCCGCGCGCAATTGCCCGTGCCAGGTTTGCACATGGTGCAAAACGCCATGCTGGCTGTCGCGGCCGGTCGCGTCTTTGGTCTTTCGCTTGAGGAAAGCGCCGCTGGGCTTGCCGCCGCGCCGCTGACCAAGGCGCGTTTGCAGATCAAAGAAATTCACGGCGTGAAGTTCATCGATGACAGCTACAACGCGAATCCGGATTCGATGAAAGCGGCCCTGCGCACGCTCGTTGAACTCGATGTCGATGGAAAACGCATCGCCGTTCTCGGCGAAATGCGCGAGCTCGGCGATGAATCGGTGCGCGGTCATCGCGAAGTGGGCGAAACCGCAGCGGAACTCGGCGTCGATCAATTGATTGCCGTTGGCGAAATGGGCTCAGCGATTGCGGAAGCTGCGCGGAAAGCCGGCTTGGAAAAGGCCGCCGCGGTTAGATCGACAAATGAAGCCGCGGAGATCTTGGCCGATATTGCCGCGCCGGGTGATCTCGTGCTCATCAAGGGAAGCCGCGCCGCGCGCACCGAGCTTGTGATTGAGGAATTCGCGAACCGACAGCCAACCGAAGGTATCTCCTCATGATGTATTACCTTCATCGGTTCAGTGACCAGTTCATCGGCTTCAACGTTTTCTCTTATGTGACGTTTCGCTCAGTGGCGGCCGCGGTCACCGCGTTCGTCATCTCGCTCATCTTCGGAAATTTCGTCATCCGCAAACTTACTGCGCTCAAGTTGGGCCAGCCGATTCGCCTGGCGGCGGAAGTCCATCGGCTGGCGGAGTTGCACGGCGGCAAGCACGGAACGCCAACGATGGGCGGCGTGCTGATCATCGGCGCCATTTTTCTTTCCAGCATTCTCTGGGCGCGGCCGGACAATCGCTTCGTCTGGCTCGCCTTATTCAGCATGCTTTATCTTGGCGCGCTCGGCTTTGCCGATGATTACCTCAAGGTCGCGAAGAAAAAGTCGGCCGGTATTAGCGGGCGCTACAAACTTTTCTTCCAAATCATTTTGGCGCTGATCGTCACGGCTGTTTTTCTCACCAGTCCCTTGCTCGAAGTGCAGGCGCGTTCGCTTTATCTGCCATTCCTTAAAGCGCCCGTTATCGCCAACATGAGCTGGTTTACTTTTCTTTTTTTCGCGCTCGTCATCGTTGGTTCGTCCAATGCCGTTAACCTGACCGACGGGCTCGATGGTCTCGCGATCGGATGCACCGTGACGGTCGCGTTTGCTTATGCGCTCCTTTCTTATGCGGCTGGAAATTTTCGCATCGCGGAATATTTGCAGGTCCCGTTTTATCCATTTACCGGTGAGCTGACGGTTGTCTGTGCGGCTCTTGTCGGCGCCGGCTTCGGATTTCTCTGGTTTAATTGTCATCCGGCGAAAGTTTTTATGGGCGACACCGGATCGCTCGCCATCGGCGGGATGATCGGCGTGGTCGCGATTTGTTGTAAGCAGGAACTACTTTTGGCGCTCGTCGGCGGAGTGTTCGTGATCGAAGCGATCTCCGTGATTTTGCAGGTGCTCAGTTTCAAACTAACAGGCCGCCGCATCTTCGCGATGTCGCCTATTCATCATCATTTTGAGCTGGTCGGTTGGAAGGAAAACACCGTCATCGTCCGCTTTTGGATTTTGTCGGGAATCTTCGCCTTGCTCGGCCTGGCGACGCTGAAGTTGAGGTAAACGCTTGCACTACAAAAATCAAAGTGCCGCGGTTCTCGGGGCCGGTTTGAGCGGGACGGCCGCTGCGCTTCTCCTTAAAGCGGAAGGCGCGCAAGTGACCGTTCTCGACAACGCCGAGGAAAAAAATCTGCTCAAGTCGACCATCGACAATCTGCGAGCGCAAGGCATTCGCGTGATCTGCGGGCCGGAAGCAGATCAGGATTCGTCAACCTACGAGATGGTTGTTTTGAGTCCGGGAATCGATCCGGCTTCGCCGCTCGCGCGCAAATTTTCTTCACGCAAGATCGACATGATAGGCGAGCTCGAGCTCGGCTGGCGGTTCTGCTCGCTCCCGGTCATCGCCGTGACGGGTACGAACGGCAAGACGACAACAACCGAATTGCTCGCGCAAATGCTGAACGCGTGCGGACAACGGACCATCGCTTGCGGCAACATCGGCAAGCCGCTCTCAGAAGTCGCCCTGGGAAAAAACCAGTTCGACGTGCTCACAGTCGAAGTGAGTTCGTTTCAATTGGAAACAATCAAAACCTTCCGGCCGTCCATCGCGCTTTGGCTCAACTTCGCCCCCGATCATCTCGACCGTTATCGCACTGTCGCCGAATACCGCGCGGCCAAGCTTCGGATTTTTGAAAATCAAACGGCGGAAGACGTTGCAATTGTTAATGCCGCTGAAAGCCTGCCGAAGATTCAGCCGCGTCAAATTACCTTCAGTGCTTATGCCGATCGGGCCGACTTTCGGTTGGCCGAAGGCTCGATCGTTTATCAAAACAAGCCGGTCCTCCGGCTGGCCGAAACAAAACTGCGCGGCTCGCATAACATCGAGAACCTGATGGCCACCCTTGCGGCTGGAATGACGCGCGGGTTGTCGTTCGAAGAAATGGTGCCGCCGTTGTCTGCTTATGAGCCGCGGCCGCATCGCTGCGAATTTGTCCGTCAGATCGGCGGCGTCGATTACGTCAATGATTCGAAGGCAACGAACCTCGATGCAGTGGAGAAAGCGCTGCTCGCGCAAAGCAAACCGGTCATTCTGATCGCGGGCGGAAAAGACAAAGGCTTCACCTTCGATCCGTTGCGGCCACTCGTGAAAGAAAAAGTGAGATCGACCATCCTCATCGGCGAAATGGCGGAAAGCATCGCGAACGCCTGGAGTGGCGCGGTCAAATCCGAAATTGCGAGCTCGCTCGCCGATGCGGTTGAGCGCGCGCACGCCATCGCCGGGCCGGGCGAAGTGGTTCTTTTTTCCCCAGGCACATCTTCCTTCGACATGTTTAAAAGCTACGCTGATCGCGGCGATCAATTTCGTGTCCTCGTGCAAGCTCTGCCGAAATAAAATCATGAAACTCCCGAAATTCAGCACCCGCAAAAAACTTCGCGCCGCGGCCGCGCACCGGTCGCTGCGGGCCTCGGGCCAGGCGGACTACGAAGAAATGTCCGAACCAAACATGAAGTTATCTCGTGCGCTGCTGATCGTTCTGCTTCTGCATGTGGTAGCCGTTTCCGGAATCATCGCTTTTAACGCCATGAAAACCTGGCAGGCACCGATTGTTCCGACATCTGCACCGATAACAAACACTCCGGTTGCAGCCGTTGGGTCGACAATCAAACCCGCTGCCGTCAGTTCGCGGCCACCGCTTGCTCAAAAAGATTCTGTGCAGGCCAAGCCGATCGCGAAAGACGCCGGCAGGGTAAAGCAGACCGGAAACGCGAAGAGTGTAGACTCCGGGAAAGTTTACGTCGTGGTAAAAGGCGATAGTCCGGTGACGATCGCAAAGAAATTCAAAGTTTCCTACGACGATTTGGTCGTGCTCAATCACATCGATGATCCGCGTAAATTGCAGATCGGACAAAAGCTCTTGATCCCCAAAACGCCGAGAACAAAGAAAGCGGACGAATGAATCTGCGCTACCCAATCTGAAACAATCCGCTGCCAAGATCTCGGCCTAATCGATGCACCGTAAAAGCGCCTACATTTTGTTTCTCGCCGTGCTCGGCATGCTCGTCATCGGTATCGTCATGCTTTTTAGCACGAGCGCTTTCGCGCGCGACAGTCACGGGAACGTCTATTTTTTCATCAGGCGCCAGGCGATCTGGCTCGGTGTTGGGCTGGCCCTTTGCACGATTGCTGCGCTGATTGATTACCATTTCTGGCAGCGAACGTGGTGGCTTTGGTTTGGCCTTGCCTTTATCGCGCTCGCACTTTGCTTCGTTCCGCATCTCGGAATGCGCATTAACGGCTCGCGACGCTGGATTGGTCTTGGCCAGTTTGGTTTTCAGCCTTCTGAGATCGCGAAGATCGCTGCAGTTTTTTTTCTCGGCGCCTGGTTCTCGCGTTATGAAAAAGCGACCAAAAGTCTGCTTTACGGATTTGTTCTTCCGCTCGTGGTCACGAGTTTGTTGCTCGCGCTAATTGTTTCCGAAGTCGACCTCGGAACAACCGTCCTGCTCGGCGCAACGGCATTGGTAATGATGTTCGTGGCTGGGGTAAATCCGATCTGGCTTGGTCTGGTTTCGATCACGGGCTTGGGCGGCATTCTCTTCCTCGCCACGCAAATATCGGAACGAATAGGCCGCCTCGCCGCATTTCTCGATCCGCAACGTTTCAAACAAGATGCCGGTTTGCAGCAGATGCAGGCATTAATCGCTTGGGGCAGCGGTGGAATGGAAGGGCTCGGCCTCGGCAACGGCCGGCAAAAGATGCTTTACCTGCCCTACGCGCACACCGATTTCATTTTCCCGATCATCGGGGAAGAGCTCGGCCTGCGTGCCAGTTTGCTCGTTGTCTTTTTATTCGTGGTCATCATCGTTTGCGGAATGATGATCGCGCTGCACGCAAAAGACCGTTTCGGTTTGCTGGTTGGCTGCGGCATCGTTTCGCTCGTGGCCTTGCAAGCGGCGGTGAACATTGGCGTTGCCACTTCCCTTTTGCCCAACAAAGGTCTGCCGCTACCGTTTATCAGCTACGGCGGTTCCAATCTTGTCGCGTGTTTGTTTGGGATTGGTTTGCTCCTCAATATTTATCGCCAGGGCGTGCTCGAGCCGGTCCACAGAAGAGGGGCGTCGATGCAGGTTCGGATGACGCCACGTATTTAATCGCAAGATCGACAATCAACTTTCATGAACGCAGTGATTGCATGTGGCGGAACCGGCGGACATCTTTTCCCGGGCATCGCCGTGGCGGAAGTGCTGCGCGATCGTGGTCACGAAGTCATTCTGCTGGTCTCCGAAAAAGAAATCGATGCGCTCGCACTCTCCGAAGGCGCGAATTTTCCATTCGAAAAATTGCCCACCGTTGGGTTGCCTTCGCCGTTTTCGCCCACGGTCTTCGGATTCGTCCGGCGGTTTGGCCAGAGCCTCTCGCTTTGCCGCTCCATCTATCGCAAATTCAAACCGCAGGTTGTCCTCGGCATGGGCGGATTCACTTCGACCGCTCCGGTCCTGGCCGGGCGCATGCGTGGCGTTTCGACCTTTATTCACGAGTCGAACGCGGTCCCCGGAAAAGCGAACCGGCTTACCGCGCGAATGGTGCGTGCTGTTCTGCTTGGCTTCAAGGAATGCGCCCCTTTCTTTCCGAAAGTGCGCACCGAAGTCACCGGCACCCCGACTCGTAACGAACTCCGACGAATAGATCGACGTGTTGCTCGTCAAGAGCTCGGCCTGCGTGATGATCTGCCCACGCTGCTCGTGATGGGCGGAAGTCAGGGCGCGAGCGGGATTAACCAGGCGCTGATTAAATCGCTGCCCTTATTGCAAGGAGTCCCTTTTCAGGTCATCCATCTCTCCGGTTCGCGCGATGAGCGTCTGGTTGCGGATAATTATCGGCGAGAAAATATTCCTGCCTTTGTCGCCGCCTTTCACCACCGGATGGAAGAAGTGTACAGCGCCGCCGATTTCGCTATTGCGCGCGCGGGCGCAGCCAGTTTGGCTGAACTCGCCGTTTTCGCTTTGCCCGGCATATTAATTCCCTTTCCCTACGCTGCGGACGATCATCAAACACGCAACGCGGAAATTTTCGTGCGCGCGGGCAGCGCCATTCTCTTGAAAGAATCGGAGATCTCGGGCGACGTGCTGGCGCGCAAAATCAAGGAATTGATCGGTGACACGGAGAAACTTCGGCGGATGTCTGAAAATTGTTCGCGCCTCGCGCCGAAAGATGCGGCGAACCGCGTCGTTGCAACGATGGAAAGATATACGAACCATGACCGCGGCGCTTGATGTCGATCTTGCAAACGTGCTCACTCGCGCGCGGCACAAAATTCATCTCGTCGGCGTGGCCGGGAGCGGGATGAGCGGGCTGGCCGCGCTTTTGCTCGAGCTCGGGCACGAAGTCAGTGGTTCGGATAAAGTCAGCACGCAGGAAACCGATCGCTTGCAGCGGCTCGGTTTGCATTTTCACGGACAGCATCGAAGCGAAGACGCGCGCGGGGCGGATCTGATTATTTTTTCCTCCGCAATCAAAATCGATAATCCGGTCCTAGCAGGCGCGCGTGACGCGAGAAAGCCGATGCTGCGCCGCGCCGAAGCGCTCGCTGCCATCATGCGTGGCAAGCGCGGAATCCTCATTGTTGGCATGCATGGAAAAACGACAACCTCGGCCATGGCCGCGCACGTTCTGCGTGAAGGCGGGCTGCATCCATCGCATTACGTCGGCGCGGAAATCCCGATTCTCGGCACCAATGCGCATTGGGACCCGCGCGGCGAGTATTTTGTTGCGGAAGGCGACGAGAGCGACGGGACGCTGCGTTATTTTCATCCGGAGCATGCGCTCATTTTAAATATCGAAGAGGAGCATCTCGATTTTTATGCCGATCTTGCTGCCATCGAAGAAGTTTTTGCTCAGCTCATCGAGCAAACCAGTGGAGCTGTTTTTTATAACGCCGACGACGAGAACACGACGCGTCTATGTCGATCTTGTCCGCGCGCAATCTCCTACGGCTTTTCTAACAACGCGGATTATTGCGGCGCTGACATCGAGTTGCGCGATTCCACATCCGTTTTTTGCGTTTATCATCACGGTCAACAACTCGGCGAAGCGGTCTTGAATGTCTCCGGACGGCACAACGTCCATAACGCCATCGGCGTGATTGCGGTCGCGACCGAGCTAGGAATTTCCTTTGAAAAAATTGCCGCTTCCCTTGGCAAGTTCAGTCACGCGCGTCGCCGTTTTGAAGTCAAATACTCGAGCGAGCGTTTTTTACTGGTCGACGACTATGCGCACCATCCCACGGAAATTCGCGCCACGCTCAAGACAGCGAAATCGACCGGGCGCAAGCGCGTGCTCACGATGTTTCAACCGCATCGCTATTCACGAACGAAAGCGCTGCGCCGCGAATTCGGGCGCGCCTTCGACGATGCTGATCGCGTTGTTGTGACGGATGTCTATGCTGCAAGCGAGGCGGCGATTCCCGGGATCAGCGGGCAAACGATCGCGGATGAAATCGTTGCGCATGGGCATGGCGGAGTGAGTTACCAGCCGCATTTGGAGTGGGTGCATCGCGATGTGGGCAACATGCTCGACCCCGGCGATCTCGTGTTAAGTTTGGGCGCGGGAAACATTCATGAGCAATTGTCGATCTTGGCGGCCGATCTCGTCATCGCCGAGAAATTGAAAGAAATCGTCGGCGAAGACGGTGATGTCCGCCTTTATGAGCCGCTCTCGAAGCACACGACTTTGCGCGTGGGTGGCCCTGCGCAGTTTTGGGTCGAGCCGCGCAACGAAAACGCTTTCGCGGAGTTGATTTGCTTTTCCCGGCAGGAAAATCTTGCCCTTTTCGTCATCGGCCGTGGCTCGAATCTGCTCGTGCGCGACGGAGGTATCCGAGGCGTGGTGGTGCATCCATGTGGCGGCGATTTCGATAAGATCGACATCAACGGCACCGAAATCACTGCGGGAGTCGGCGCGAA
>Ga0137366_10001106_pt1 | contig 19493 bp, 18 predicted proteins | sample SagtaG_8_FD_104938 | JGI IMG/M metagenome (GOLD analysis project Ga0137366, IMG submission 104938) | Vadose zone soil microbial communities from Sagehorn Ranch, Mendocino, California, USA - Sage1_L_60_16 metaG | ecosystem: Environmental > Terrestrial > Soil > Vadose zone | place: USA...
CACGCCTCCCACTCCAGCGTGGTCCTGCCGCTTGCCCCGCTCGTCCTCATCGCCTCAGCGGCGGCCGCCGTCGCGATCGCCCCGCTCATCTCGACCGGGCCCGCGCTCGCCCGCACCTCCGATGCGTTCGTCATTGTCTTCCTGCTCCTGCTGGGCTCGGTGGCAGTCGCGCTCGGCGGCCTGGACACGGGCACCGCGTTCGGCGGGATGGGGGCGAGCCGGGCCATGACGATCGGGGCGCTCGCCGAGCCCGCCCTCCTGGTTGCGGTCCTCGCCCTGTCCATCCAGGCCGGGACCTCGAACCTGCCTGGGATCGTCTCGGCGACCCTCGCCCATCCGCAGTGGCGGCGACCCCGGAGCGGCTGCTCGCGCTCGCCGCGCTGGTCATCGTCGTATTCGCGGAGACCGGCCGGATCCCGGTCGACAACCCCGCCACCCACCTTGAGCTGACGATGATCCACGAGGCGATGGTGCTGGAGTACGCGGGCCCTGAACTCGCGCTCGTCACCCTCGGCGAGGCCATGCGCCTCGGGCTCCTGCTGTCGCTGGTGGCGAACCTGTTCTTCCCGTGGGGAATCGCTACCGCGGTCAGCGTTCCTGGCCTCGCGGCCGGACTCGCCGTGCTCGGGGCCAAGACGGCCATGCTCGCGGTGGTGATCGCGATCGTCGAGGTCTCCGCGGCGAAGCTGCGGCTGTTCCGCGTCCCTGAGATCCTCTCGGCCGCGTTCGTCCTCGCCGTGCTCGCCGTCGTCACCGGGCTGGTCATGCCGTGACCGGAACCGGCTATACCGGGCCGCTCGGCCTGGCCGCCGGCGCCGTGCTCGCGTGCGCCGTGGTGACACTGTGGCGCCGGGACCTGCGCGCAGTCGTCTCGGTCCTCGCCGTCCAGGGGACCTGCCTGGGCGTCACAGCCGGGGTGCTCGCCGCACACTCGCGTGACATCGGCCTGGGCGTCACCGCCGCCCTGGTCCTGATCGCCAAGGGGCTGGTCATCCCGGCCCTGCTCCGGCGGGTCGTGCGCCGCGATCCCGGGAGCCGGGAAACGGCCCCGCTGGTCAACGTGCCGGCGTCGCTGCTCGCCGCCGCGGTGCTCATCGTCGTCGCGTACCTGGCCAGCGGGAAGATCACTGCGCTGGCTCCCGGTACCGCCGCCCGGCTCGCGCCGGTCGGCGTGGCCACGGTCCTTATCGGTTTCTTCCTGCTCGTCACCAGGCGCAAGGCGGTCTCCGCGATCACCGGGCTGCTGCTGATCGACAACGGGGTCGCGCTCGCCACCTTCCTGCTCACCGCCGGCGTGCCGCTCCTGGTGGAGTCCGGGGCATCTCTGGACGTCCTGCTCGTGGTCGTCGTCCTGCGGGTCCTCGCGACGACGATGCGCGCCCGCTTCGGTCCCTTCGACCTCGACCAGCTCCGGGAGCTGCACGACTGATGCTCATCTACGCCATCCTCACCGTGCCGCTCGCCGCCGGGGCCGGGGCCGCCGCCGCGCCGTGGCGGCGCTGGACCGGCTGGGTGGCGGCCGCCGCCAACGGCGCCGTCCTGGTCCTGGGCGTCGCGCTCGCCGCCCGGGTCACCCGCGGTCACCCGGCCGGGGCGGCCGCTGGCATCCTGCGAGCTGACGCGCTCAGCGCCTTCATGGTCATCGTCATCGGCGCGATTGCCGTCCTCGCCTCCTGCCAGTCCGTCCGCTATCTCAGCGCCGAGACCGCCCGGGGAGCCTGCACCGCCCGCCACGCCGCGCTCTACACGGCGCTGGTCCAGGCGTTCGTGACGTGCATGCTGGCGGCGGTCCTGGCAGCCAGCCTCGGCGTGATGTGGGTGGCGGTGGAGGCCACCACGATCACCACCACCTTCCTGGTCGGCCACCGGCGAACTGACGGGGCGCTGGAGGCGTCATGGAAGTACGTGGTGATCTGCTCGACCGGCATCGCGCTGGCGTTCCTGGGAACCGCGCTGTTCTACTTCGCCGCCCTGCACGCCAGCGGCCACCCGGCCGGGTCACTGTACTGGACCTCGCTGATGGCCGCCTCCCACCGCCTGGACCCGGGCGTGGTGCGCCTGGCGATGGGCCTCATCGTCCTCGGGTACGGGACGAAGGCCGGGTTCGCCCCGATGCACAGCTGGCTGCCCGACGCCCACAGCCAGGCCCCCGCCCCGGTCTCCGCGCTCATGTCCGGGGTGCTGCTCACCGTCGCCTTCTACGCGCTGCTGCGCTTCAAGGCGATCGCCGACGGCGCGCTCGGCCCGGGGTACCCGCGGGCCCTCCTGGTGGCAGCTGGCCTGGCATCCCTCGCCGTCGCCGCGTCGCTGCTTATCGCACAGCGGGACTACAAGCGGATGCTCGCCTACCACAGCATCGAGCACATGGGCCTGATCGCGCTCGGCGCCGCGGCGGGAAGCTCGCTGGCGATCGCCGCGGTTCTGCTGCACGTCCTCGGCCACGGCCTGGCCAAGGGGGTGCTGTTCCTGGCCTCCGGCGAGATCCTCCTCGTCGAGGGCACCAGCGAGATCGCAGGAGTCTCCGCCCTGCTGTCCCGCCGGCCTGCACTCGGCGGGATCTTCGGCTTCGGCCTGGTGGCCCTGCTGGGCCTGCCGCCGTTCAGCCTGTTCGCCAGCGAGCTCAACATGCTGCGCGCCGAGGTCGCCGCCGGCCTCGGCTGGGCCGCCGCGGTCGCCCTGGCCTGCATGGCGGTCATCTTCGCCGCGGTGATGGCGCACGGCCGTCACCTCCTGCTCGGCGACGCGCCGCCCCGGAGCCGACCCGAGGCAACGCCGCGGATCGTCGCCGTACCGCTCACCGCCGGCCTGCTCGCCTGCGCCTTCCTCGGCGTGTCGGCCTGGCCGCTGCAGCCGCTCCTGCACGCCGCGGCACAGGTCATGGTCTCTTGAACCCGGCCGCGGGAGCCCACGCCGAACGCCAGGCCTGCCAGATCACGTCCGGTGAGCTGGCCGCCGAGGCGGGACGCCTGTTCGCCGGAGGTTACCGCCTCGCGGCGGTCGCCGCGCACGACGACCAGCAGACGCTGCGGGTCGTCTACGTGTTCTGCGCCGGGCCGCCGGACCGGCGGGCCGAGCTGGAGCTACAGCTTGATCCCGCGCGCCCGGTGATACCCTCCCTCGCGCACCTGTCGTTCCCGGCCAGCCGGTTCGAGCGCGAGATGCGCGACCTGTTCGGCATCGTCCCGGAAGGGCACCCTTTCCCGCGGCGCCTGGTCCTGCACCAGCACTGGCCGCAAGGCTGGCACCCGATGCGCCACCAGGCCGGCCCTCCGCCGCCGATGCAGGCCGACGCCGAGCCGTTCCCGTTCGTCAGGGTCGAAGGACCCGGCGTGTACGAGATCCCCGTCGGTCCCGTGCACGCCGGGCTCATCGAGCCCGGGCATTTCCGGTTCTCGGTCGTGGGAGAAACGATCCTGAAGATGAAGGCCCGGCTGTGGTTCGTGCACCGCGGCGTCGAGCGCCTCTTCCAGGGCCAGGACCCGCAGGCCGCAGTGCGGCTCGCCGAGTGCGTCTCCGGCGACACCGCGATAGCGCACAGCCTCGCCTACTGCCTCGCGGTCGAGGATGCGTGCCAGATCCCGGTGCCCCCTGAGGCGGCCCGGCTCCGGGCGCTGCTACTGGAACTCGAGCGCCTCTACAACCACGTGTCCGACATCGGCGCGCTGTGCAACGACGTCGGCTTCGGGCTCGCCCAGGCGCGGGCATTGACGCTTCGCGAAAGGCTGCTGCGGCTCAACGCCGAGATCACCGGCCACCGCCTGCTCCGCGGCGCCATCCAGCCTGGCCGCACCTGCGTCCAGCGGCTCCCCACCCCCGCCGAGCTCGGCGAGATCAGGCAGCGCTTCGATGACATCGCCGCGCTTGCCACCTCGAACACCATCGTCATGGACCGCTTCAGGGGCACCGCCGTGCTCTCCGCCCAGGACGCAGCCGGCATCGGCACCCTCGGCGTCGTCGCCCGCGCCTCCGGGCTCACCCTGGACGCCCGCATCGCGCATCCCTTCACCGACCTCGGCAGCGGATTCCGTCCCGCTCAGCAGGCCGGCGGAGACGTCATGGCACGATTTACCGTCCGGACCGACGAGGTACGTACATCTCTCGGCCTCATCAGCGAACTCGCCGGGCAGGCCGGTGCGCTCAGCGCCACGGCGCCACCGGTACCACACCACGGCGGCTCCGGGCTCGGGATCGTCGAAGGCTGGCGGGGAAGCACCGTCCACCGCGTCGAGGTCGATCGCTCGGGTACCCTCAGCCGCTGCAAGATCGTCGACCCGTCCTTCCTCAACTGGCCCGCGCTGTCGGTCGCCCTCACCGACACCATCGTCCCGGACTTCCCCCTCGCCAACAAGAGCTTCAACCTCTCCTACGCCGGCAACGACCTCTAACTCTGGGTCGTCGTAGTGGCTGACCTGTCCCGCGGCTCGTCGGTTCGGGACTTTCGTCCCTGGCTCGCCGCGCTCCCGCCGGCCATCGTGAATAGTCGGCCGCTGGGGCCCTGCGCACATGTACCAGGTCATGGAGGGTTTGTGGCGGGAGACGAGCAGATCCGTGCGCAGGTCATGGGGTCCCGGCAGATGCTGGAGCTCACCGAGCCTGAGTCCTGGCAGCTGCTGCGCAGCGTGTCGCTGGGCCGGATCGTGTTCACCCGTCACGCGATGCCCGCGATCCGCCCGGTTAATCACTTGGTCGAGGATGAGGCGATCATCGTCCGGGCCCACCTCGGATCGGCGATCGTGGCGCGCACCGCGGCCGATGACGGCGTGGTCGTCTGCTATGAGGCCGACGAGCTGGACCCGGTCCGGCACACCGGCTGGAGCGTGATCGTGACCGGGATGGCCCGGCTGGTCCGCGACCCCGCAGCGATCACCCGGTACGAGCAGCTGCTCGAGCCGTGGGTGGCCGGCCAGATGGACTACGTCATTGCTGTCAGGCCGCAGGTCATCACCGGGATCCGCCTGGTCGGCTGGTGCCGCTGATAATTGCCGGCTCTTCGGGAGGCCGGCAGCCAGGGTCCGGCAGTCAGGTCAGCCCGCCGAGGCGCGCAGGTCATCGAGCAGCTCGGCCTGGCCCGAGAGCACCCCGGTGAGGATCAGCCGCGCCACAGCCAGCAGTTCGGCGACATGGGGGCTGGCCAGAGAGTAACGGGCGCTGGAGCCTTCCTTGCGGGAGGTGACCAGGTTCGCGCGGCGGAGCACGGTGAGCTGCTGGGACAGGTGAGCTGGCTCGATGCCTACCTCCGGGAGCATCTCGGCCACCGTGTAGTCGCGTTCGCTGAGCAGCTCCAGCACCCGTATCCGGGCCGGGTGGCCGAGCGTCTTGAAGAACTCTGCCTTCAGCTGGTACAGCGGCGTACTCATCCAGCCTCCCTAGCCCCGGCGCCCGCGCAGTCCGCCTGCGCCCGCCCACCGGCACTGCTATAAGACTCAGCAATTGATAACGTTAGCAATTAGGAATAAGACTTGGGAAACGGGCCGCGCCCAATAGTGAAGTCCCTTCCCAGGCGACAGGTTCGGCCGCAGATCGGCTCCGCAGCCGGGAGCAAAGCATGCGACAAGCGGTGTCCTACCGGCCGGCGCGGGCGGTGGCTGCGCGCCGGATCCGTTACCCACGGCACGATCGGGCCAAGCACGCGGCGATCCGCGCGGCCTCTCTCCGCGAGCGCCGGCCCCACAGCGCCTCGGATCGCGTCATCGCAGATACTGCGGGCATGGCGGTTTTCACCGGGTCAGGAGGCCCGAGCATCAGGCCGGCTGAGGTCGCGGCCCTCCTCAATTTCCTTACGGCGGTGCATCGCCTTGCTGGGGCGGGGTAGCTGAGAGGGCTGGGAGTTCACCGGCATCGAGGAGGTCCTCGAGCTGCGCGGCCGGGCTGGGCATGAGCGCGATCAAGGGGGCGTGCCCATGAGGCGGTGCCCCTGGTCAGCTGAGCAGGTGTGTCCCGGCGGGGCCGGTGACCTGCTGGAGCATGGTGAGGGCGAGTTGCCGGGCCTGGGGGGCAGGGGCACGTAGAGGTTCGCGGCGGCGTAGGCCTGGCCGTCGTGGGTGAGCCAGTTGAGCATGGTGACCAGGGCCTGCCCGGTGGCCTGGCTGGGCTGGCGGGTGTAGATCAGCGCCCAGCTGTAGCCGCTGATGGGGTAGCTGCTGGCGCCGGGCTGGTTGATGATGGAGAAGTCGGCCGGGGTGATGCCGGGTTTCTGGGCGGCGGCGGTGGCGATGGTCTGGGGGGACGGGAGGACGTAGTTTCCGGCCTGGTTGCGGATTTCGGCGAACGGCAGGACCAGGCCCTGGGAGTAGGCTTGCTCGACGTATCCGATGGACCACGGGGTGCGGAACACCGTGGAGGTCACGCTGCCGTTGCCTTCGGCCCCCTCTCCGGCCGGCCAGTTGAGCGTCTTGCCGGTGCCGGCCTTGGCCGCCCAGGTGGGGTCGACGCTGGACAGGTAGTTGCTGAAGATGTAGGTGGTGCCGCTGCCGTCGGAGCGGTGCACGACGGTGATCGGCGCGGGCGGCAGGGGATGGCCGGGTTCAGGGCGGTGATGGCCGGGTCGTTCCAGCGGGTGATCTGCCCGAGGAAGATGGCGGCGAGGACCGGGCCGGTCAGGCGCAGCCGGGCGCCTGCGGGGAGGTCCAGGTTGTAGGCGATGCCTTCGGCGCCCAGGGCGTCGGGCACCTGGGTGATGGGGCCTCCTTTGGCGGCTGCTAGCTCGCTGGCGTTCATGGGCACGTCGGAGGCGCCGAAGTCGACCTGCCGGGCGCTGATCGCGGCGATGCCCGCGCTGCTGCCCACGGGGGAATAGTTCACGGTGACCGCGGGGTGCTGCTGATGGTATCGGGTGAAGGCCGGGGCGAAGAACGGGGCGACGTACGTCGAGCCCGGCCCGGTGAGGGTGCCCGCGGAGCCGGCGCCGGTGCCCGTGGCGGCGGCCGGGATCGCCGGGACCGGGGGTGAGGTTGTGGTGCTGGTGCACGCGGCCAGGGCCAGGGCGCCGATCGCGGCCGCGGCGATGCTGATGGTCTTGATCAAGGCCCGGCGGGACTTCGGGGGGTGCAGCAGCCAAGGTAAGCCCGAAAGCGGCCATGAGTTGATCTTGGATGGTGTTTCCGCTGGTGGTCCTGCGACTGCGGTTGCTGATCGAGACTGATGATTAGTCCGGTTGGTGCGCCTGATACCTTCCTCGATCTGTATGGGTTGATCTTGTCGGATCGTAGGGTGGTCGGCGCGAGTGACCTCGATCGAGCGGACGGCATATCCGCGGTTCAAGCGCCTGTTGTCGGCGCGGGAGTTGCATGTGTTCTTCACGCCGCAACCGGACGAGGTGGCGTGGGCTCGGGGTTTCGCTGGGTCGGACGAGCACCTGCTGGCGATGGTCGTGATGCTGAAGTGCTTCAGCCGGTTGGGGTACTTCCCCGCGTTGGGTGAGGTCCCGGCGGTGGTCGTTGATCATGTGCGACGGGATCTGGAGCTGCCCGAGGGTGTGGCGGCGGTCTACGCCGCGGGGCGTACCAGCCGTCGGCACCGGGATGCGATCCGCCGGCGGGCGGGCGTGCTGCGGGATTCGGCTGGGGCGCGGGCGGTTGCCGCGGAGGCGATCCGGGAGGCCGCGCATGCTCGTAACCATCCACCGGATTTGATCAATGTGGCGTTGGAACGGCTGGTGGAGGGCTGTTTCGAGCTGCCCGCGTTCTCGACGTTGGACGAGATGGCGTCGCGGATCCGTGGTGAGGTCAACGGTGAGATGTTCGCCGGCATCGTCGGTCGGGCCGGCCCGGCCGGGGTGGCACGGTTGGACGGGTTGCTGGATCCGGTGGGGCCGGGCGGGAAGACCGACCTGGATCGGGTGAAGCGGTCGGCGCCGCGGCCCTCGTGGTCGAACTTCCGCAAGCAGCTCGATCACCTGCACTGGGTCGACAGCCTGGGTGACTCCTCGCGGTGGGTTGAGGGGATCGCCGCGACGAAGCTGACGGACTTCGCCGGCGAGGCCGACGCCGCTGACGCCGGTGTGTTGCGCGACTACGGCGACGCGAAGCGGATCGCGGTGTTGGCGGCGTTGGTGCACGCGGCGCGGGCGAAGGCCCGTGACGATGTCGCGGAGATGTTCTGCCGGCGGGTGGCTCCGTTGACGAAACGCGCCCGGGTGGAGTTGCAGGCGCTCAAGGAGGGTCATCCGCACCGTCTCCGAGGAGTCTGGCACGTTACCCTGGACCGGCTCGCTGATAACCCACTGTCCGGGCAGGTGCTGCGGATCCTGGCCTGGTACGCCCCTGAGGCCATCCCCCGTGCCCTGCTGGACGGGCTGGCCGACCCCCAGCGCCGCTACGGGCCACCGGCCGCCTGGCTGCCTACAGTATGCTCACCGCCGACGCAGGCGTACTCGCCATGCACCGGCTAGTGCAGGCCGTGACCCGCACCCCCGAACCGGGCGACCCCCACCGCAGCCCCCAGGCTATAGACGACGCCCGGAACCAGGCCACCCGCCAACTCGCCAACACCGTCCCAGCCCCGCAGGACCCGGCGGGATGGCCGGTGTGGCGGATGCTACTCCCGCACATCGAGGCCCTGGCCAGCCACGCATCACCGACCACAGACACCGAGACCACCGCCTACCTCCTCAATGAGACAGGAGCGTTCCTCCTCGCACAGAGTCAGCCCGCCCGCGCGCAGAGGCACTTCGAGCGTGCCCTCGCCGGTCGGCAGCGGGTCCTGGGCGAGGACCACCCCCACACCCTGCTCTCCCGCAACAACCTCGCCTACGCCTATCGGGAGGCGGGGAACCCGGGTCGGGCCATTCCCCTGTTGCAGCAGGCCCTCGCCGACAGCGTGCGGCTTCTGGGCGAGGACCACCCAGACACCCTGACCCCCCGCAACAACCTCGCCGGCGCTTACCAGGCGGCGGGAGACCTGGGCCGGGCCATCCCCCTGTTCCAGCAGGCCCTCGCCAGCCGCGTGCGGGTCCTGGGCGAGGATCACCCCCAGGCCCTGCTCTCTCGCAACAACCTCGCCGGCGCCTACCAAGAGGCGCGGGACCTGGGCCGGGCCATCCCCCTGCACGAGCAGGCCCTCGCCGACCGCGTGCGGGCCCTGGGCAAAGACCACCCCGACACCCTGGCCTCCCGCGGCAACCTCGCCGGCGCCTACCAAGATGCGGGAGACCTGGGCCGGGCCATCCCCCTGTTTGAGCAGGCCCTTGCCGGCTGCGTGCGGTCCTGGGCGAAGATCACCCTGACACCCTGGCCTCCCGCGGCAACCTCGCCGGCGCCTACCGGGCGGCGGGGGACCTGGGCCGGGCTATCCTGCTGTACGCGCGGACCCTCGCCGACAGCGTGCGACTCCTGGGCGAGGACCAGATCGACACCCTGCTCGCACGTGGCAACCTCGCCGACGCCTACCGGAAGGCGGGGGACCTGGGCCGGGCCATCCCCCTGTTTGAGAAGGCCCTCGCCGACAGCGTGCGGCTCCTGGGCGACGACCACCCCTATACCAAGATCGTGGGCGGCAACCTCGCTGCAGCGCGCCAGCAGCCTAAGTAGTGCGCGGCACTGCGTGCCGACCCTGGAGGGTAGCCGACTGCCGCCCCCGTAGCGATGCTCTTCATGGGCTTGGACAGGCGGGCTGGCGTGCGCAGCCGACGATCTGGCTTGATCCCCGAGGACCTGCTCTCAGTGTTGTAAATCGAACGATTCTCGACATGATCACCAGCGGGGCCCGGACCGGGCGCCGCGCCGCCTGGCGAGCGTCGCAAAAGGTGTTGCAAAGCCGGCGTGTCTATCAATCCAGCGGGCGCCGTTTCTTCGACAGTCCCGGTGTGACCGCGCCCTATCCCGATACCTCTGAAGCCTCCGGCAATCTTCTGGCCCCAGAGCCAGCCGTGCGGACCAGCGCGCTGATCGGCTGCGCCCGGGTCAGCACCTCCGGCCAGCTGCTGGACCGCCAGCAGCACGCCCTAGCCGAGGCCGGCTGCCTCCGCGTGTTCGCCGACAATCTGTCGGGCAAGAACGCCGACCGGGCCGAGCTGGCGGCCTGCCTGGACTACCTGCGGCGGCGACATCCTGGTAGTGCCGAGCCTGGACCGGCTATCTCGGTCGCTGGCCGACCTGATCCAGATCGTGGGCACGCTGCGCCGGCACGGGGTCGGCTTCAAGAGCCTGCACGAGGCCCTGGACACCACCACCCCCGGCGGCCGGCTGGTCTTCCACGTCTTCGCCGCGCTGGCGGAGTTCATCCGCGAGCTGATCGCCGAGGGCACCCGCGAGGGCTGGACGCCGCCCGCGCCCGCGGCGCGCGTCTCGGCCGGCCCCCGGCCATGACCGCCGAGCAGATCCGCCACGTCCGCGACCTGCTGACCCGGCCGGACAACACCGTCTCCTCGATCGCCCGGCTGCTCGGCGTCAGCCGCGCCACCATCTACAAGTACGTGCCCAAGCTCCCCGCCTGAATCCGGCTGGCGGCCCTGCCCCTCGGGCAGGAGTAACGGGAGAAGCTGCCATGCCGGGATGGGGGAGCGGGAGGAGCTGCTGGCTGCCGCCTGGCGCCTGGAGATCGAGTGGCGAACCGGCTAGCCTGCGCCTTTCGCGGCTAGCCGGTCGGCCTAGCTGTGAGACGTAACCGGCGGTATCTGCCAGTGTCCTCCTCGCCGAACCGCGTGGTCGGATTCGCGCGGGCGGCTACTGACCGACGGTCTTGGCGGTGCCGAACGCCACGATCGTCAGACCGCCAGCCAGGAGATAAAGCACGAGCCAGAGAAGGAACGACCTTTCCTCTATCCAGTCGGCCAGTCGACCGAGCAGCATGATAATCCCGACAACGACGACGATGCCGATGGCCAGTTCCATGATGAGCCTCCGCTCATAGATCGGGAAATCGGGGCCAATGTAAGTAGTCTGAGCCACGGGATATCCAGCCTTGTCCAGGGACGTGTGGACCGGGCAACCGCTGCCGACATCAACTTGCCTTGCATTGACAGAGCCGCCTTGGGACCAGCCTGATACAAATACCGTGATTGGCGGGGTGCCCGTTGGCTTACGCCGCTTGATGCGGCAGGCTGTAGATGCCGCTGTGGCTCTGCGCGGGGTCAGCGTGCGTCCCTCCGCCTGGACAACTCGATTCCGCCTGACCGTCGCCGAAGAAGAGCCCTTGGCATTTGCTGCACCACCGCCAGTCGCTCTGGCTATCCGGACTTGGTGGCACGTTGTGTGGCAGGCTGTAGTTGCCGCTGCCGCTTTGTGCTTGTGGTGAGTGGGTGCCGCCGGCTGGGCAAGCGGACGTGGTGGCGGCCGGACCGTAGAACAGTCCCTGGCACTTGTTGCACCAGCGCCACTCGCTTTGACGGCTCGGGCTCGGCGGCGCATTATGCGGCAGGCTGTAGTTGCTGCTGTGGCTCTGCGCGGGGTCAGCGTGCGTCCCTCCGGCTGGACAACTCGATTCCGGCTGACCGTCGCCGAAGAAGAGCCCTTGGCATTTGCTGCACCACCGCCAGTTCGATTGGAGGGGCAGCGTTTGCGTCCCGCCACCAACGGCCTCAATCTGTACGAAGATCGAGTAGACGCCGCGCAGATACGGGTCGTCGATGTAGAGCAGCTCGCGGATCCCTTCGCCGTGCCCTTGGGGATTACTGGTCGCGAGGTACTCCGCGGTCTCAGAGTTGAGCGCGATCGTCACCGGGTTAAACAGCGACCCGTCGGGGTTCGCCGGGTCGCGCTGGAGGCCGATCGGCCGCCGCATCGACTGCCCCAGCGGCGACCACAGGCCCGCGAGGGTCGCGAAGGTCTGGATCCCGAGCGAGACAGCGTCGAACACCGGCGCCGAGATCGGCCAGATCTTGCCGAAGATCTCCTTGGCCCGCTGGCCGTACTTCTCGTCGGTCTGCTTCTGCCAGGCCAGCCAGCCGTCCCAGGCGCCGGCGCCGGGATCCTCCTCCCAGAGCGTCGCCGTAAGGAACACCATCCGGCCCGCGGGCAGCTCGCCTTCCCAGATCACGTACGGCGGAACGCGGACGGTCGTGTTGAGACCGTTCTGGCGGATCATCGGCTGATCCCACGGGAACTTGTCACCGCTGACGATGCCGCCCCGGTCGGACGCCGAGCCGGCCCGCACGCGATTGGGCAGGCGCCACGTGTCGCCCATCGTCTCGCTCTCGCTGTTGAGGTTGTCGAGCACCGTGCCGTTCGAATCCAAGACCTTTGTGTTGACCGACAAGAACACTTCGTCGTGCTTGCCGTCCCAGTTGAAGACGTCATCCCATGTCTCGTTGCGGCACCAGAACCCGTTGATCGCAACACGGTATTTGGACGCGGTCATTGCTACTGCTCCTTCCTAAGAGAACTGCTTTCTTTGCGCGTAATCGCATCGGCCGTCGCGCGACCGTGGAATGTTTTCGCTGTCCTTAGGCTCCCTCCCCTTCTGGAAGCTCGTCGCCCTGGGAACGGTGCGGCATGTTCACGGTTTGCTTCCGGGCGTCTTTTCCCAGCTGACGTGTTCCTCCTGAGGACTGGGCGCCCAGCGAGCGCCAGCCGAAGACTTGTGGCTCTGGCGCGGAGATGTCTGTTCGGGTTATGAGCCTCGTGGCACCGAGAACGAGTCTGCGTAGTGAACGTCAAGGGCGTCCCGGGCAGGATCTGGTTCCCGGAGGAATTGCCGAGATGGAAGCCGTCTCGTTCCGGGACAAAATCCAGGCGAGGCATGGCGCGGTCCTTTCAATGTGAGGGTGAGTGAGCGCGTGTCAAGCCACGGTGATTTAGCGAGACCCTACGGCCAGTTGCCAATATCTGGCGGTGGAATCGTGAGTGCCGTGTCGGGGCAAAGAGGGTCTCCGGCATAGGCGCAGTGATTCGTTTCGTCGGGCGGCGTATAGGGGTCAGTCGGCGTTTCGTCGGACGGCGTGTAAAGGTCAGTCGTTTCGTCGGACGGCGCGTAAGGGTCTGTCGGCGGTGTGTAGAGTCCAGTGGACTCTGTCCCTGGGGGCGGCGGTGGATTGCCTGACGATGAGGGCCCGCACGCTGCCAGACACACCGCAGCTACCAAGGCTGCAACCAGCACGGATAGCCGTCCTCTGTGGATCACCAGCCGCCGGGCGGCGTGTCCCAGCGACATGCTTCTTCGCCTTATGCTCTTTGCCGCTCGGGTGAACCAGGTCTTAACCATGACGCTTTCTCTCTTCTTGAGAATCTCGCTGTCGTAAGAATCTCGCTGTCGTATCAGAATGCAATTCAATTACCCGTGTGCCGGTTCATGGCATCCAGACATGAATGGCGTTCAGCGTTGATTGCCGGGAGGACCGCTGGTTGTCAGGGCGCCAGCATGAGTGGTCGACATCGCTTCCCTCCGTTAGACCGGCGGCGTCCGCAGCCGGTACAAGCACCATGGACTCGTGCGTGTCCCGTCGTCATGGGGCCTGCGGTCCCGACATGTCCCGGACTGTGTCCGGGGTTCCGCAGTTCGTAGTCACACGTCCCGTGAATCGGGTATTTGAGCTGCGGGAATGCGGTGATAGCGGGGCATGGTCGTGTGCCCACGCCGTTGCGGTCCGGTGGGCGGGTTTCAGGTGGGGTCGAAGGCGGTGACCCGTAGCGGTGGTGCGATGGATAGTGCCTGGTAGATGGCCTTCTGGCGGGTACCGATCCAGCCGGACTCATCGAATTGGCGCCGGCTACCGGCGAGCCCGGTCATCTCGCCATCACGAGGTTCCGCCGGGCGACCATGCGGCCATACACCCCCGCGCGCAACGTCGTGCAAACCATCGAAGACGGCGCTGAGCGGATGCAGACAGGCCTGACACGGGCACAAACGCCTGGCCGCACCCCCGTGCTCATTAGCACAACTGGGCAGCGGTCCACAGTGCCTTCAGGGGCAGGTGCCGATCCGTGGGCGTGGAACTCGAGATGAGTCATTCGAAGACGGCCACGTGGGCAGGAAGGGCATGTCTCCTGCTTTGTCAAGCCGGTCAGCTGCGTCGGCGAGTCCCGCGCCGCGGGCTATGCGCCCGGGACGGACCGGGACCGCGCCCCATGACGACAGGACAGGTCCTGGCCAAATGTCCGCTCCTGCCGGTCGGCCGACCGCGTCGGCGATGGAGAAGGATAACGATGTCCATCAGGAGTAGAACATGAACAAAGCTGGCATACAGCCATCGCCGCCGTGCTCGTCGCAGCGGGTGCCGGTGCGGCCATCATGGCGGACGCGTCGGCGAAATCGTCCGGCCAGACGATCTCCTTCAGTGAGCACCCGGTCAGCGACCAGCGCTTCAACCTCGGTTCTGGCCACGACGCTGTCGGTGCCGTCGAACTTGGCCGCGAAGGCTCCGGCTCGCCGGGACAGGTCGGGACAGCGCGGCCCATGACGACGGGACAGGTCCCAGTCCATGGTGCGTTTACGGGACGGCCGACCGCGCCGGCCCGCGGGAGGAAAAGCGATGTCCACTACCATCCGCGACCGCATTGGCGCCGCGACTGGCGCTGCCTTCGTCGCACTGATCATGGTCGGTAACCAGATGGCCAGCAGCGGCCCGGCAGAATCTGCGCATCCGACGGGCGAGCAGGTCCTCAGGGACGTGGCCCACCAGGCCTCGAGCGCGACCTTCACCGCCGGATTCGTCCTGGAAGCGCTCGGCTTCGCCGCGTTCATCGGATTCCTGGGGTACCTCGCCGACGTCCTGCGCCGCGTCCCCGGGCGCGGGCCGGGCGGCATCGCGGCGGGCACGGCCATCGTCTCCGGTGCCGTCATGCTCGCCGTCAAGCTCGGCTCGGCCGCCCCGCTCGGGGCGCTGGCCATCGACTACGGTCATGTCAACCCGCAGGTCGCCCAGGTTCTCAACGACATGAGCGGGGTGGCGTTCGTCATCAGTTGGCTGCCGTTCGCGATCTTCGTCGCGGTCGCCGCGGCCGGACTGCACCGCGCCGCCCTGGTGGGCCGGCCCACTGCCTACAGCGGCCTCGCCCTGGGCGTGGCCGGCGTGGCCCTGAGCATCGCCGGCGTGCACGATCCCCTCGGCGCCAACCCGCTGGCGTTTCTGCTGGGGCTGCTGTGGCTGCTCGCCGTCAGTGTCCGCCTGGCCGTCCGGCCAGGTACAGGCGCTAGCACTGGCACCACCGGCGGCAGGACCGCCGAGCCCCGCGTCACGGTCAGCGCCTAGCCGCAGCGTGACCATGACACAACCGCCCAGGCCGTGCGACGATGCCATGGTGGGGACAGGGGCGGCAGCACCCCGGACCGGCCAGCGTCTTGCGGCCTGGGCGCCGGCGGCGGTCGCCGTCGCGGTCATCGACACCGCGGCGCTGACGGCCGCGCTCGCTGTCGCCGCGGCGAGCGGCATTCACCTGCACATCGCCGAGGACGGCGCCTGGATCAACCTGGTCGCCGGCCCCGCGTTCCCGCTGCTCGCCGCGCTCATGCTGCGCACCCGGGGCCGCGCCCCGGGCCGCCCCGCACACCAGGACCGCCTCGCCTGGCTGTTCCTCGGCTTCGGCGTCCTGTGCGCCGCGACGATCGTCCTGCGCATCTTCGTGGTCTACAGCTTGGATCATCACGGGCCGCTCACCGTCGCCGGCGCCTGGGTCTCCAGCTGGCTGTGGACCGCCGTGCCCACCAGCTTCTTGCTTGCCCTGCTGTGGTTCCCGGACGGCGACGTGCCCGGTCCCCGCTGGCGCTGGGCCGTCGGCGGCGTCGCCATTTCATGGGCCGCGATTTGTCTGGCCACCGCCTTCACGCCCGGGCTGATGCCGGACTTCGACGGTCGCCGCATCGCCAACCCGCTGGGCTGGGCCGGCGCCGGCCCAGCCCTGCATGTCATCAGCTTTGCCGGCTATTGCATCCTCGCCGTCACCGCGGTTGCCGCCATCGCCTCGGTGGGCTGGCGGTTTTACCGCGGCGACGCCACCGTCCGTGCCCAGCTGCGCTGGCTGCTGGCCACGCTCGCGGTCATCGCAGTCACCATCGTGCTGCCCAGCCCGAAGGCCCTCGGCCCGGTCATCCTGGCGCTGCATGTGATGGCCGTGTTCTTGCTGCCGGTCACCCTGGCCGTCACCCTCGTCCGCCGCGACGGCCTGGTCCTGCCGCGCCTGCTCCTCTACGGTTCGCTGTCCGCTCTGCTGCTTGCCGCCTACATCGCCGTCGTCGGCCTCGCCCAGGCGGTGTTCGGCAGCCGCGCCGACCCCGCGGCCGCCGTTGTTGCCGCCGGGGTCCTCGCGGTCCTGGCCGCGCCGCTGCGGGTCCGGCTGCAATGCTCGGTCGACCGGCTGGTTTACGGCGCCCGCGGTGACCCCTACGCCGCGCTGGACGACCTCGGCCGCCGCATCACCGGCAGCCCTGGCGACCTGCTGCACGAGGTCGTGCAAGCCGTCACCGACGCGCTGCGAGCCCCCTACACCGCGGTCGTCCTGCACGGCGATGCCGCGCCGGCTGCCGCCGCCGGCCGGCCATCCCACCCCGAAATCGTGGTACCGCTTTTGGTGCGCGGCACGCAGGCCGGGTCCCTGATCGTCGCGCAGCGGACCCCGAAAGAGCATTACAGCGAGCGCGACCTTGCGCTGCTTCACGACTTGGCCCGGCACATCGCGGTCGCCGCTCACGCCGCGGCGCTCACCCGGGACCTGCAGCGCTCCCGCGAATCACTGGTCGCCGCGCGCGAGGAGGAACGGCGGCGCATCCGCCGTGACCTGCACGACGGGCTCGGTCCTGCGCTGGCCGGGATCGCGTTCGGCCTCGACGCGGCCCGCAACACCCTGGCATCCGACGCCAAGGCCACGGCCGCGACGCTGGCCGAACTCAAGACCGAGATGCAGGCCTCCATCTCCGACGTCCGCCGCCTCGTCTACGACCTGCGGCCGCCCGCCCTGGACCAGCTCGGCCTGGTGCCCGCGCTGCAGCAGTACGCCGCCCGGCTCACCGAACGCGGCGCGCTGGACATCTTGGTGTCCGCCCCGGTCCTGCCGCCCCTGCCGGCGGCGGTCGAGGTCGCCGCCTACCGGATCGCCACCGAGGCGCTCACCAACGCCGCGCGGCACTCGGGCGCGCGACACACCTCGGTGTCATTCACCGTCGATGACGCGAACTTGAGGCTTGAGGTCGCCGACGACGGAGTCGGCCTGCCCGCCCGACCCGACAGTCGCGGCACCGGCCTCGGCCTGGCCGCGATGGCCGAGCGCGCCGCCGAACTCGGCGGTGCCTGCTCCGCCGCCGCCCGCGACCGTGGTACCTCAGTGGTGGCCGTGCTGCCCCTGGCGGTGGCATCATGACCGCCATCCGGGTCCTGGTCGCCGACGATCATCCGACTTTCCGCCGCGGGCTGCGGGCGCTGATCGACTCGTTGCCGGACATCGAGCTGGCCGGGGAGGCGGCAGACGGCGAAGCCGCCGTCGCGCAGGCCGGCCAGCTGCTCCCCGATGTCGTCGTCATGGACCTGAACATGCCGGGCCTGAACGGCGTCGAGGCGACACGCAGGATCGTCGCCGCCAACCCGGGTATCGCCGTGCTCGTGCTGACCATGCTCGATGAGGATGAGTCGGTGTTCGCGGCGATGCGCGCCGGGGCCCGCGGCTACGTCGTCAAGGGCGCGGACACCGATGACCTGTTGCGCGCGCTGGAATCGGTCGCCCGTGGCGATGTGGTGTTCGGCCCGGCGGTTGCCAGCCGGGTCCTGTCCTACCTGACCCGGCCGCTGTCCGCACGTGACCCGGTGCTGTTCCCCGAGCTGTCTGACCGCGAGCGGGAAGTGCTGGAGCTCCTTGCCCGCGGCATGTCCAACAGCCAGATCGCCCGCGAGCTGGTCGTCTCACCCAAGACTGTCCGCAACCACGTCAGCAACATCTTCACCAAGCTCCAAGTCAACGATCGCGCCGAGGCAGTAAAGCGCGCCCAGGCCGCCGGGCTCGGCGGCTGACCCGCGCGCCGGGTTGCCCGGCACGCCCGGCGCCTCGGCCTCCCGGCAGCCGTGATGAGCGCAGGATCACGCCGACCGGGTGATCGGCCCCCAGCGCGTCTTCGCAGGGCGGACCGCGATAAGCCCCGAAGACAAAGCGCTACCATACCCATCCAGGTCGGCTCTGCCTCTGCCGGGGGTTCCGGTAGTACTGGCGAAAAACCAACGGATATAGCTCTCACCTGCGCGAGTGCAGAGCGGTTAGCCACCGGTCGGCCGGAGATCTGTCCGCTTGGGTGGATTCGCTCACGGGGAAGCCACTGGGCCGCCAGGATGGCGGGCATGGTGCAGCGACACGACGATCCGCGAGGCGAACCGAACTGGCAGCCGGTCACCGCGGTAACGATGATGGCGGGGATGCTCACCGAGCAGCTGGCCGCCAACCGCGAGCAACTGGAGCTGCTGGAGCGGGCCCGTCGCGAGCCCTGGCTGCTGGACGACGCCACCGTGGACCGCGTCAAGAAGGTGTTCGGCGTCCAGCGTGATGACATGTGGCTGTGGGAGGGGTCTGAGGAAGACGCGTACAGGATCCTCCGCTAAGGCTTTTTGCCCGTGACGGGTTGTCTTTGCGGGCTTACGCTACGTTCTGTGGCGGTGGAGTTTCTCGGCGAGGATCAGGTTGCCGCGTACGGCCGGTTTGCCGGGCCGCCGGAGCGCGCCGAGCTGGAGCGGTTCTTCTTCCTTGACGACGCGGACCGGGCGCTGGTCGCGCGCCGCCGTGGTGATCACAACCGGCTGGGGTTCAGCCTGCAACTCGGGACGGTGCGTTTTCCCGGCATGTTCCTGGCCGACCCGCTGGACGTCCCGCCGGTCGTGGTGGACTACCTGGCGGGCCAGGTCGGTGTCGACGACGCGTTGTCGGTGAGGCGGTATGCCGAGCGGCAGTCGACGCAGTGGGAGCACGCGGCGGAGATCCGCCAGGCGTACGGCTACCGGGATTTCACCGACGAAGGGCCGCAGCAGGCGGTCCGGGCGTTCATTGACGCGCGGGCCTGGACCCGGGCCGAGGGGCCGCGGGCGCTGTTCGCCCAGGCGGTGGCGTGGCTGCGGGAGCAGAAGGTGCTCCTGCCCGGGGCGAGCATCCTGGCCCGGCTGGTCGCCGAGATCCGCGCCGCCGCGGCGGACCGTCTCCACGAGGTCATCGCCTCCGCCGCGTCGGCGTCGGACCCTGAGTTGCCGGGGCGGCTGGACAAGCTGCTGGTGGTCCCCGAGGGCACCCGCGTGTCGGAGCTGGAGCGGCTGCGGCGTGCCCCGGCGCGGGCGTCGGCACCGCAGATGGTGCGGTCGCTGGACCGGGCCTCGGAGGTGCTGGCGATCGGCGCGGGCCGCGCGGACCTGGTGGGGGTCCCGGCGAACCGGGCAGAGGCGCTGGCCCGGTACGGGCTGGGGACCAAGGCCCCGACGCTGCGCGGGCTGACGGGCCCGCGGCGGACGTCGACGCTGCTGGCGACCGCCCGCGCGCTGGAGGTGTCCGCGGTCGATGACGTGCTGGACCTGTTCGCGCTGCTGATGGCCACGAAGCTGCTGGCGTGGGCAGAGCGGGAGTCGAACAAGCAGCGGCAGCGGGACATGCCCCGGCTGGCCC
>Ga0137366_10001120_pt1 | contig 19427 bp, 15 predicted proteins | sample SagtaG_8_FD_104938 | JGI IMG/M metagenome (GOLD analysis project Ga0137366, IMG submission 104938) | Vadose zone soil microbial communities from Sagehorn Ranch, Mendocino, California, USA - Sage1_L_60_16 metaG | ecosystem: Environmental > Terrestrial > Soil > Vadose zone | place: USA...
CACGGTATGATAGCAGGCTCAAGGGCAAGACCTTCGCCCTGTGGGGGTTGGCCTTCAAGCCAGATACCGACGACATTCGCGAGGCGCCTTCACTAGAGATTATTGCGGCGTTGCTGGAGTGTGGTGCAGAAGTCCGGGCTTATGACCCGGAGGCTGCCGAAAACGTGAAGAAACTGCTGGGGAATAAAATCGTCTACGCCAACAGCGCGCTTGAAACGCTGGATGGTGCCGACGCTTTGGTGGTCGTGACCGAGTGGAAAGAATTCGCTGTGGTTGAGCCACGCGAAATCGCCTCGCGCCTCAAAGAGAAAGTAATCTTTGACGGACGCAATATTTTTGACGTGCAGCAGCTTGAACAAGCAGGCTTTGCGTATTACAGTATTGGGCGTCGAAGCATTGCAGATACTCACTCTTCGCAATTTGGGGAAAAAGAAGAAGCGATAACACAGGTAGGAACAGCTTAAAAGGGACTTATGTCAAAAACGATTATCGTCACAGGTGGGGCAGGCCATGTTGGCTCGCATATTGTCGAGCAGCTCGTTCGGGACTCGAACCTCCGGATTATTTCGATCGACAATTACTTTAACGGTTCGCACAGCAATGAATTTCCTGGCGCTGAATATCGCGAGGGTCACACCAAAGATATCGCCACCATTTTGCAGGATGTGCCGGACATCGACATTATGTATCATCTGGGCGAATATGCTCGAGTGTCACCTTCGTTCGAAGACTCCGCGTTGGTTGCCGACATGAACACGCGCGGCACGCTGGCGGTGGTGGAGCTCTGGAAGGAGCGCGGGTTCAAGCTTGTCTATGCCGCCTCAAGTACCAAGTTTGCTCTGCAGGGTGAAGGACGGCATCAAAACCCATACTCACTCTCCAAGGCAGCAAATGTGGACCTCATAAATGGCTATGGCAAGTGGTTTGACTTGCCCTATGCGATTACTTATTTCTACAATGCCTTTGGCGAACGCGAAAAGGGCGAGGGCAAGTACGCTACCTTGATCGCGAAATTCGAGCAAGTCTATCGCAAGAGCCAACCGCTGACTGTGGTCAAGCCAGGCACACAAAAACGCAATTTTACCTATGCTGGCGACCTGGCACGAGGTATCATACTGGCAGGCCAAAAAGGCAATGGCGACGGCTATGCCTTGGCAAATCCCGAAGCATATTCGGTGCTAGAGATCGCCGAAGCATTTGGCGGTCCTGTCAGGCTGGTAGGTGGCCATCCTGGCCGGCCCGAATCTGGTGATATATCGATCAAGGCGTACGATGAGCTGGGTTGGGCGCCAACCGTGAGGATCATTGACTACATTACTGACTTCGTTGCCAAACATCCTCGTGATCAATAGTAAGTAAGGATATAATAATCGTTATGATTACCGTTATTATCGCCGGTGGCTCGGGCACACGCCTGTGGCCGCTGTCAACCAAACAATACCCCAAACATTTTTTGAGCCTGGTCGGTAAGAATTCGCTCCTGCAGTCAGCGTATTATCGGGCGAGTAAACTGAGTAAAGATATCTACGTTGTGACCGCTGGCGCCGAGCAGCTTGAGCTTGTGCGTCAGCAGTTGCCGGACCTTCGCGACGACCATATTATTGTCGAACCGGGCCGCAGAGACACGGCGGGTTGTTTTGTGATTGCGCTTAACTATATTCAGTCGCATCACGATCACGACGAACCGATCGCTTTTATGCATGCTGATCACTTTATCCGTGATGTTAAGGGTTTTGTCCACTCATTCAAAGTTGCCGACCAGGCTTCGCGCAAGGAAGGCAAGATCACCCTGGTGGGTATCGAGCCAACCTTTCCGGCCACAGGGTTTGGTTATATTCAGAAGAACGGCTTGGTTGCCGGTAACGATTTTGTGCATGAAGTGGCACGATTTAAGGAAAAGCCTGATTTTGTTGCAGCCCAGGAATATGTCCAAAGCGGTGATTACCTGTGGAACGGTGGGTATTTTGTGGGTTCAGTTAACACCTTTTTGGCGACCATGGCGCGCTATGCCCCTGACCTTAAACAAAACTATGAACGCTTGGTCGTAACCAAGAGCAAGAAAGAGCACGACGAAGTTTTTCTATCGTTTGAGAAGGTTGCTATCGACTACGCCCTGATGGAAAAGGCTAAGAATTTGCTGGTGGTGCCTGCAAACTTTGACTGGCTGGACATCGGGTCGTTCGCCGAGGCTCATCAGGTGTCCGAAACAGACAAAGCCGGCAACTTCAAAAAGGGCTGGGTCGAATTGGACGGCGTTGAAAATTCATACCTGCGCAATGAGGAAGACAAGCCGGTTGCAGTCATTGGTCTCGATAATATTGTCGTCGTCAATACACCAAACGGCATATTGGTGGCTCGCAAAGACCTCTCGCAAAATGTGAAGGCGATTGCCTCGAAGGTACAGTCCCTCTAAACTCTGGCGGCGCTAGCTATTCAGGAGTGGCTCTGCACGTAGACGCGTAGCTTCTTGATAAAAGCAGCCTCGCTGAATGTTTCGGCATGCCGCTGGATGCGTTTTGGGTCAAAGCTGAGGCTCTTGAAACGCTGCAGGCCGTCGACCAATGAGGCGACTGTCTGCCCGGCAAAAAAGACGCCGGTCTCGCCATCGATGACTGCGTCGCGCGAGCCGCCCTTGTCATAGGCAATGACCGGCGTGCCGGCAGCCATGGCCTCGATCTGTACGATGCCAAAATCTTCTTCCTGCGGCATGAGGTAAGCCTCGGCGTGGGTGAGGGCGGACGCCACCTGGGTGTCATCGGCATCGGTCACAAATTGAACGGTCGGACCGGCAAAACGGACCAGCGCTTCATGCTCGCTGCCAGTGCCATACACTGTGAGCGGTAGCTTAAGCTGGTTGCAGGCAGCAATGGCCAGATCGATCCGCTTGTAGGGCACTTGGCGCCCTAACGCTACAAAACCGCGGCGCGGGCCAGCGAGGTCGAGCCCCTGAAATCTGGACATGTCGACCGGTGGGTTCAGCACGACGGCTTCCCTCTTGTAATACGTTTTGATACGGTCGGCAACGGTCTGTGAATTTGCGATAAAGAAATCCACGCCACGAACCGCACGGAGGTCAAGCCGCCGCATCCAGGCAACAAATGGCGGGATAATCAGTCGAATGAGCGGATTGAGCGGACCGAAACCTGGCTCGCGTTTGTATTCGTCATAATGGCTCCAGTAGTAGCGTGTTGGCGTGTGGCAGTAGCAAATATGCACGGCGTTGGGCCGTTTGCGCACGGCTTTGGCCTCGGCGCTCGCGACCGAGAGGACCACGTCGTATTCCTGCAGATTAAGGCCGCGAAAGGCTTGCGCGCGGAGTACGGGAAACAGCTGGTGCCGTTGGCGAAGAAAGGCAGGCAGTTTTTGCAGCCAGGTCGTGCGAACATCAAGCCCGCGAAAGGCAGGCATGGTATCTGGCGTGAAGACCGAGGTGTAAATGGGTGCATTGGGGTATGCCTTGGCGATTGCCAGCACGACCTTCTCTGCGCCGCCCATATTCGTGAGCCAGTCGCAGACAATGGCAATCCGCGGCTCCTTTGGCATCAGTGAGCCGAACCTTTTTTAAACAGGGCAGGCAATGTCTTCAGCAAAATCTTGAGGTCTAGCCAGAAGCTCCAGTTTTGGGCGTAATACAGCTCCAGCTCGACGCGTTTTTCAAACGCCAGATTGCTGCGGCCGGACACTTGCCACAGTCCTGTCACGCCGGATTTGACGCTGTGCAGCAGCGAGCCCCGTCCTTTGTACAGATATAGCTCCTGGGGAAGAATTGGCCGCGGGCCGACCAGGCTGAGCTCGCCGCGGAACACATTGAAGAACTGCGGTAGCTCATCCAGTGAAGTCGCGCGCAGGATTTTTCCCAGAGTCGTAATGCGTGGATCGCGGGCAACCTTGCGATTGCGTTCGTATTCTTGCGCCAGGTCCTCGCGGCCCATCCCGCGAAACTCCTCGGCGGCGTCCTTGCTGCCATAACGCGTGCTCATGGTGCGAAATTTGTACAAACCAAATGGTTTGGCGTAGCGCGTTAGACGCTGACTGACGTAGAAGATCGGACCGGGGTTGAAGAATTTCTGTAGGATAATGATAAGCGCATACATGGGCGAAAGAACAATAAGTAGCAAGCTGACGACGATCAGGTCGAATATTCGTTTGACGACCTCACCCCAGCCGATGAGTGGCGTTTGGTGTACGGCAATAACGGGGTAGCCCAGGAAGACATCGATGGTATTTTTACCCGAATAGAACTCTGGCTCGCCGGGGATGAAGTTATAGCCGATGTGCTGACGCTGTGCGGCGCTGAGAATGCGCTGGTTGCGTTCGGAGCTGTCGTAGAGGTCAGTCTGCACAATCGTCGTGATGCGCATACGCTGCAGAGCGTTGAGCGCATGCTCGACCGTGCTGAAGTGTTGCCCTTCAAAGCCCGAGGGCACAATGCGTTTCGGTCCGGCAATGGCAATGACCTGGTAGCCCGAGCGGCGAGTGTCGTTCAGCTGCAGGGCTATGTCGGCGACTGCCTCTGTCGTGCCGATGATCAGCACACGGCTCACGCCGTGACCGTAGCGAAACAGGAGCGTACGGACCTGCCGGATAATTTCGCGGGCAATGGCCAGCGCTACAAATGACCCCACGAAAGCATACACAGCCACCAGACGAGCGGGGAAGACTGGCTGGTTCGCCACAAAGGCATAGCCCAGTACAATCAAAATGCCAATCACGCTGCCAATGAATAGCCGGCCGATTTCTGCCAATCGCCGGGTGTAGACCTTGCTGCTGTACAGCCCCAGGCTGGCAAAGGCGATAATCCAAAAGGGGATAAGCAGCAGTGAGGTATACAAAAAGTCAGCACCATGGATCTCCGCCACCAACGGCCGCGGATCAAATTGCACCCGCACAATGTACGCAAGCGAGAAGGCTCCAAGCAGTGTTGCGAAATCACCGAGAAGTAGGGCAAGGCTATATAAACGAGCGTTTCGAGTGGGCATAAATAGGTAATTCCTTGAGTTACATTGTATCATTACTTACAGAAGTGAATACAGCTACTCGACATCGAATCGAATCTGTCTTGGTACGGTCCATGAGCCTTGGCGTTGTGCTGATAGTGGCGTTGATGCCCGTACATGCCTTTTTGTCGACCTGGTTGGGGACGAGTATTGGGCCGCTGTTGGTCTGGAAATCTTGGAAAGAGCTATTACTGGTGGCCTTACTGCCGGCAGTCCTGTGGTATATGGTGCTGCGGCCGGACATTGGAAGGACGCTGTGGAGCCGGTGGGTGAATCGGCTGATACTAGCCTATAGCGTATTGCAGATTGGCCTGAGTTTCGTGTCAACAGCATCGGCGCAGGCGGTAATTGCCGGGCTGATGATGAACCTGCGCTTTTTGGCTATTTTTGTGCTGGTGCAGGTAATTGTCGAGGCGAGGCCGACATATTTGGCACGGTTGGGGCAGTGGGCGCCGCGCTGGCTGCTGCTGGTAATGCTGGGATTGGGCGTGCTTGCATTACTGCAGGTGTATGCGCTGCCTGTGGATTTTCTCACACACTTTGGCTACAACAAGGACGCGACGATCGCACCCTATGTGCTGGTAGATCAAAATCCGCATGCGCTGCGGGCCTTCGCCACATTGCGGGGGCCAAACACACTGGGTTCGTATCTGCTTTTGCCGTTGGCAGCGGCGGCGTCCTTGCTGTATGCCAGACGTCGCGATTGGTTGGCCTGGGCATCGCTGTCGTTCGGGGTGGTGGCGTTGGTGCTGAGTGGTTCACGAAGCGCTTGGTTGGGCTTTGGGGTGATGCTTGTGACGTTGATGCTCGTACTGCTACCACGGGCGCATATTGCCCGTTCAGTAAAAGTGTGGGCCGTGCCGGTGCTTGTGCTGGCGGCGGCGATAGGGTGGGCGGCGACCACTCTGCCAGCAGTCCGTTTGGCGGTGTTTCATTCCAGCCCAGGCGACAACAGCTTGAACGAAGGCTCCGATGCAAAGCATTGGGAGGCGGCCGCACAAGGCATAGCAGACGTTGTGCGACATCCTTGGGGTAGTGGGCCAGGCAGCGCAGGGCCAGCGTCTTTTTACAACACCGGGCCGCCGAATTTAAGTGAAAATTATTATGTACAAGTCGCACAAGAGGCCGGGCTGATAGGTTTGGGATTATTTGCGGCGATTCTATTGTGCACCGCCCTTCGTATTGTGCGACGCATGGCTGACCCACTGGCAATCGCGCTGCTGGCGAGCTTTGCAGGCATGGCTGTTGTCAATATCTTTTTGCATGGCTGGGCTGACGACCCAACGGCACTCACCTGGTGGGCCTTGGCTGGCTTGTATATCGGAAGAGCAAGATGATGCAGCAGCTTTGTCCAAAAAGGCAGATGAGCATGTTATGCTAAAAATAAGTTTTAAATTTTCTAAGGGGGGTGGATATGCATAAGGAATCTTGGCGCAGACAGCAAGGTTTTGCACATCTGGGCATGTTAATTGCCATTGTGGCGGTTGTGGCGCTGATCGGTCTGATCATCTGGCGTGTGTGGGACGCGCAGCAAAATAGCTCCCCGAACAACGCGGCTGTGCAGCAGGCAGTCGCGAACGCGAACTGTACAGGCATTGACAAGGACTTGTGTAAATTCTTTGCCGGCTGGAAAGAGACTGCCAGTTATCGCATCATTTCTACCAATGTGGCCGACGGTAAAACCACCACAGCTACGTACGAGCTCGCTGCTGGCGGCAAGCGATCGCATGTTGTCACGACTATCGAAGGAAAACCCTACGAATCGATTGCCATTGATAACACTACGTACATTAAAGACCAGTCGGGCAACACCTGGTGGAAGCAAACCATCGAACCGTCCAAGGCCCAGGAACCAACCGCTCCGAAAACCGATTTTACCGAGCCAAGTTCGGATAACAAGCAATCTGACAAGCCGCAGCCAACCTACAAACTGATTGGCAAAGAAGCGTGCGGCAATCTGACGTGCTTTAAATACCAAATGGTCGACCCTTCGGCTGCCGACCAGACAAATTACATTTGGTTCGACATCAAGGATTACCAGCTGCGCCGCATGCGGACAGAATTTAACGGCGGTAACAGCGACGATCAAACCTTCAGCTACAACAATGTAAACATCAACGCCCCGGCGTCAACCAAAGACTTGGGTCCAAACCAGGTGATTGATCCAAACACGGGACAGCCTTTCGCATTGCCCAGTGCCAGCGATATACCGACTCAGTAAGGAGCCAGAGAGTTAATTGAGTCATGTTCATGCAGCTATGATCCACCCCTACTACCACGCGCCCTATTTCTACAAATTGCAACGCTCCGGAGAGCTTTGGACAATTGTGCAGTATCTGGTGACCAGTGCTGCGGTGTCGTCAGTTGATTATGCATTTTTCTGGTTGTGCTTCAATCCATTCCGTGCAAATCTATTTATTGCAACTGCCGTGGCCTACCTAGCGGGCCTGGTAACCAGCTACGCGCTGAATCGTTTCTGGGTGTTTGCCCAAAATGCGACTGGGGAGCAATTTAGCACCAGTGCGTTTCGCTACGGTACGCTGTTGCTGGTGAATTTCCTCATTACCTATGGACTGCTGTGGGCCATGCAGGATTGGTTGGGCATAACCCCCTACATCGGCAAGTTTGTGGTGTGGACGTTTTTGATCTTTTGGAATTACGCCATGGATAAGGTCTGGGTGTTTAAAGGGCCGCGCCAGATCAGAAAGAGCCTCAGCATATGAGCGAAGCCCAGAACCGCCCCAGCAAGAAACAACGTGAACTGCTTAATTTCATCGAGACCTTCATTGCCCAGCATGGGTACGGGCCAAGCTATCGGGAAATTATGCGAGCGCTGAATTACAAATCGGTGTCTACGGTGGCGGTCCATGTCGATAATTTGATCAAAAAAGGGCATGTGCTCAAGCGTGACAAATCGGCCCGTTCACTTGAAGTACGAGGCCCCGCAGCCAAAGCGCCTGCACCACTCACGCCAGCCTCGCGCACGCAGGAGAAATGGCTGATCGATGCGGTCGGTGCCAAGTTCACCACTGTCGAGTTATCAGCAATCCGCGAGGCCCAGCTCGACGAACTTTATGTGCTAGTCGGCGCGCTGCACGTCCTTGGCTTTTCAGATGCAGCGCGTTCATATCAGGCGAGATTACAAAATCTCAAACAAAAGCTAGCGAAATAATCACAAGATCTAAAATACCAGCTGTGCTACATTGTTGCGGTGAGTATTTTGGCGGAAAGAATAACAGGATCCAGGCGGAGTACGTTTGTCAGGCATAATGCTATCTTTTTTGTGGGATCGGTGGCGGTTGGCGCGCTCAATTACTTGTACTACCCGATTTTGGGACGGCTACTGACCCCAGCGGCCTTTGGCGAAGTGCAGGCGCTGGTGTCGTTTTTCCTGCAGTTGAGTATCTTTTTGACCGTGCTAGGCCTGGTCACGGTTAATATTGTGGCCAATTACCGCGATGACGCGCGGCGTAATGATGTTATTTTCGAGCTGGAGCGTGTCGCGTTGGTGGCAAGTCTGCTGCTGCTGGGGGCGTCGGCGCTGTACCGGCATCAGCTGCAGCACTTCTTTCAGTTTGGCGATTCGTTGCCGTTTGTCATTTTGGCCTTGGCGATTGTGGTGAGTGTGCCATTTACCTTTCGCAGCTCGTTTGTGCGGGGAAAACATGGCTTTGGCATAGCGTCGGTCGCTAACCTGCTGGCTTCGGGCGCCAAGATTTTTTTCTCAGCGGCGTTGGTTCTCTCGGGGCTGGGCACAGCTGGTGCGATTTGGGGCGTCGCTGCGGCGCAATTTTTGGCCTTTTTATACGTGGCGTATTGGGCACGGCGAATGGGACTACTGCGCGCCACGGGCAATCGATGGCGTTTGCCAGATATGCGGCTACTTGCGCCAGAACTGCGGTATGCGGTCATTGTTCTGGTGACTTCCCTAGTCATAACGTTGCAGTTTAGTGTCGACATTTTGGTGGTCAAGCACTATTTTGACGCCCGCACTGCTGGCTTGTACGCTGGTATTGCGACAGTGGCGCGAATTATCTTCTTTCTGACTGGTTCTATCTCGCAGGTATTGATGCCGTCCGTAAAGCTCGAGAGTCCAGCCAGCGAGAACCAACAACTTCTCAAGAAATCGTTCTATATGTTGAGCGTGATAAGTGCGCCCGCACTGCTGGTCTTTGTGCTCGCACCAGAATTCATCATCCGGCTGCTCATGGGTGAACAATATATGGCATTTGCTCATCTGTTGCCGCTACTGAGTGCGGCAATTTTTGCCGTGTCGATTGTAAATCTTATGGTATCTTACTACATGGCACTTCGCCGGTATGCTATTGCGGCGGTGTCGGTTGCTGGTGCGTTCATTACGTATGCACTCATGATTTTCAATCACTCAAGTCTCAGCGGGGTGATTATCAGTTTACTGGTGGGAAGCCTGAGCATGCTTTTACTGATTGCTGGCCTGGTGGTCGGTCATAAGTTTAAAGAAAGGGGGGAAGAACGAGCGTCATGAAAGCACAAGCCCATACGCCACTCATCTCTATCATCGTACCTGTGTATAACGAGGCTGATAATCTGCCTATCCTGTATAAGGAGATTTCGCAGTATAGCAAAACGTTGCCGTATCAATTTGAAATGCTGTTTGTCGACGACGGCAGCCGTGACTCGTCGGCCGAAGTGCTGAGCATGTTCGCCCGCAAGGATCACCGTATCCGCCTGATCCGTTTCAGCCGCAACTTTGGCAAAGAAGCAGCGGTGACTGCCGGGCTGCACGCGGCGCGCGGCAATGCGGCGTTAATTATGGACGCTGACATGCAGATGCCGCCGAAGCTCATGACACAGTTCATCCACAAATGGGAGGCCGGCGCGGAAGTGGTGGTCGGCGTGTTTAAGTCGCGCAATATGAGCTACGTCAAACGGTGGGGTGCGAAACTGTTCTACAAGATTATGCAGCGCATCGCCCACACCAAAATTACGCCGAACGCGACCGACTACCGCCTATTGGACCGCAAAGTTATCAATGTTTTCAATCAGTTTACCGAGCGCAATCGTATCACGCGCGGGCTGATCGACTGGCTTGGTTTTCAGCGGGAGTATATTTACTTCGAGCAAGAGCCCCGGCGTTTTGGCGCGCCGGCTTATACATTCCGCAAGCTGGTGACGCTGGCGTTGAACAGCTTTACATCGTATAGCTTGCTGCCGCTGCGGTTGGCAGGGTATATGGGCGCGTTCATTTTGGCCATCAGTATTCCGGGCGGCACCTTTCTGTACCTGGAACGCTACGTATTCCATGACTATTTGCACTTGGGCACGAATGGAACGACTATGCTTGGTGTGATGACGGTGTTTATGGTGGGGTTGGTACTCACCTGTTTGGGGTTGATGTCTCTCTACATTGCTCACATTCATGCCGAGGTTACCAATCGACCACTGTATGTCGTTCGTCCAGAAGAGCCAGTCATGGAGGGGGCGAGCGTATTCGAGGAGGTCATGCGCTGACATGAACATCGCCTGGCTGACATGGAAGGACTACCAGCATCCAGACGCTGGCGGTGCCGAAGTGGTTGCGCGCGAGCTCAGCAAGCGGCTGTTGGCCGATGGCCACGGCGTGACCATGCTCACCTGCGGGTATGGGGCAGCACCACGGCACGAGGACCTCGCCGGCCTGCAAGTTATCCGAGTGGGTTCAAACCGATACGTGCACACCTTCCAAGCCCTTGCCTATTATTTGCGACGTATGCGCAACAAATACGATGTGTTGATCGAAGAAGTCAACGCCGCGCCCTACTTCAGCGTGCTGTTCGAGCGCAAAGCTAAGCGCTATTTGTTGTACCATCAGGTAGAAGGACCGGTCTGGGCCTATGAAGCGCCAAAGCCGTTCAGCTATATTGGCCGTTATGCATTGGAGCCGGTGGCAAGTAGGCTGCTCAGCTGGTCACGTACGCCGGTGGTCACTATTTCTGACAGTACGGCGAGCGATTTGGTGCGGTATGGGTTCGACCCAGAGCGCATGCATATTATATCTGAAGGCATCGAGATAGAACCGCTCGCGTCACTCGGCGATGTCGCCAAATATGAGCAGCCGACGCTCCTCAGCCTGGGGGCAATGCGAGCCATGAAGCGAACTATGGATCAGATTGAGGCTTTTGAAATAGTCAAAGCCTCCCTGCCCACTGCCCGGCTGAAGATTGCTGGCAAATCAGACAGTCCCTATGGCCAGCAAGTCCTCGCGCGCATTGCTCAAAGTCCGTACGGCAGTGACATTGAATATTTGGGCCAAGTGACAATAGCGCAGAAGGTTGAGCTCATGCAGCGATCGCACGTCATCATGCAGACGGCCGTTCACGAAGGCTGGGGCCTGACCGTCACCGAGGCGGCCAGCCAGGGTACACCGGCGGTTGTGTACGATGTAAACGGTCTGCGCGACAGTGTCAGGCATCAGATAACCGGCATTGTGACCGATCCCACGCCGTCTTCACTCGCCCACGGCATTGTCCGGCTACTGAAGAACGAGGACGACTATGAGGCCACCCGCTTTGCCGCCTGGGACTGGAGCAAGACGATTACCTTTGACCAAAGCTATCTTGATTTTAAGCGCGCCATAGGAGCCGAACTATGAAAGGTCCTCTCGTATCAGTCATTGTACCCACTCGTAATAATCATGAGACGTTGGATGCCTGCCTAAGCTCGATTGTCCAACAGACCTATCAGAATAGCGAGCTGCTGGTTGTCGACAATAATTCCACCGACGACACCAAGACGATCGCCCGCCGCTACACCGGCAAGGTCAGCAATCGGGGACCGGAACGCTCGGTGCAACGTAACGTCGGCGTGCGGCACGCCAAAGGCGAGTATGTGCTTATCATCGATTCTGACATGGAGCTCGCACCCGATGTGGTGGCGGCTTGTGTTGACGTGGTTGTGCGCAACCCCCAAGCCGGCGGTGTTATTGTTGCCGAGGAGTCATTTGGCGAAGGTTTTTGGGCGCGTTGCAAACAGCTGGAGCGGTCCTTTTATGCCGGCCAGGATGCCATCGAGGCAGCTCGTTTCTTTGCCAAGGACATATTCCAGCAAGTCGGCGGCTACAGCGAAGAGATGACAGGCGGCGAGGACTGGGATATTACCAAGCGGGTTCGCGCTGTCGCGCCTATCGAACGTGCCACGTCGCTGATCCGCCACAACGAAGGCAAGCTCTATTTTGGCCGCACCATCCGCAAAATGTATTATTACGCCCACCATGCCAATTACTATTTTGCCAAGAACCCTACTACCTCCGCGCTCACCGATCAGTCAGGCCCGCTAGCCCGCTACAAACTTTTCCTGTCGCGGCCGACCAAGCTCATGCGCAACCCCTTGCTGGCCGCAGGCATGCTACTGCTGAAGACCGCAGAGTATGCTGGCGGCGGCCTGGGCTATTGGCGGGCAAAACGCCATGCGGATGAGGAACGCTCATGAAACGTTTGGTCGTGTATCGGAATTGTTTTACTGGCGATGTATCAGGCGGCGACACACATATGAGCGGGCTGCTTAGTTGGTTACTGGATACCCGGTCAGCGGCCAAGGCGGTGCTCGTCCTACCGTTCGGTGACGGCCAGGACAAGGTCTACCCCGAAGTACATCGCATACAGACAATAGTGCACCCAGATGCACGTGTGCGCAGTCCGCTGGCGCTGCTGTATGTGCTTCGTGCGTTGCGGGCAGCGTCGCGGGTTGGCAGGCTGGTCCGACCGCACGATGTTCTGGTGGCCAGCTCGCACTTTTTGCCCGATGTGCTACCGGTTGCTCTGGCGCCGCGGCCGCCGGACGCAAAGGTGGTGTTCATTCATCATATTATTGCCGATATGGACCGGCCGAAAGGTCTCAATACCTTCCTGGCCAACCTGCAGGAGCGATTGTGTTTCGCGCTTATCAAGCATCGTTTTGGCAAGGTTGTGGTTGTCAACCAGGGTGTGGCAGATAGGCTCCGTCAGTTGGGATTTCGCAGGCAGCATATCTTGCTATCCAGCAATTTTGTGCAGCCGCTGGCGCAGCCGGTCGAATATGCGCACAAGGATATTACCCTGCTGTTTTGTGGGAGGATGGTCACCCAAAAGGGTGTGGACGATTTTGTGCAAACCTGTCGGCAGTTGCAGCAGCGTGTACCGAACTTTCGTGCCGTAATGGTTGGCGCAGGACCCGAGCTGGAACGCTTGCGGATAGAGGTCAAGGATCGGCAGTTGCCCATCGAGCTGCTCGGCTACGTCGACGATAAAACAAAATACGAACTGCTGTCGCGGTCGGTCCTCTTTGTTTTTCCCAGCGTGGAAGAAGGCTGGGGTATTGCCATTGCCGAAGCGCTGGCGGTAGGAACGCCGGTGGTTGCCTATGATTTGCCGGTGTATAAGGGCGTTTTTGGCGGGCAACTGCACGTTGTGCCGGTAAAGGATCAATCGAATTTAGCGCGGCAAGTGCAGGAACTGTTGACCAAGTACGCGTCCAAGCCCAGCAGCTATGCCGCCGAACAGCAGCGGATTAGCTCGTTTGCCGACCAGTTCCGTGTAGAGCACGTTGCGGCGCGTGAATATAGTTTTATGGGAGAGCAAGATGCCTAACGTGCCAAAGCCCAAGCCGAGCATTTTGTTGCTCGGATCATACGGACGGGGGAATCTGGGGGATGATGTATTTCTGGTGGCTGCAGCGCAGTTGTTTGCCGGACGGAAACTCTACATCAATTCCGCGAATGACGAATTGCTGCCTGACATAGCCAGGAGCTTCGTAACAACCGTTTCGACCATCAGCGCTCGTGATGCGCTGAAGAAGATCAAAGTATTCCTGGAAGTCGATAGCATTGTGTATTGGGGCGGCGATGTGTGGGTAAAGCTGTATGGCGACCGGTTTCCCCGCCTGCCGCTCTATAAAATGATCGCCCTGAATGTGCTCGCTCGCCTATGGGGCAAAAAAATTCACTATGTTGGCTGCGGCATTGGCCAATTGAGCGGATATTCGCTATGGCTGGCCAGATTGTCAGCGCGGCTGGCCCAGACTGTTATTGTCCGCGAAAAGCGATCCGCGGCGTTGCTTGCCATTCCCAACGTACAAGTGGCAGCGGATTTAGCAGTGAACCTGCCCTTTTATAGCCCTCATAGGCATCGCCGTCCGAGCCACAGCAAGCCTTTTACCGTCGGCATCTCATTGCTGTATCATTTGCCCGAGCCACAGCATAATTTTCCGCGTATAGTGGAGCATTTGTCGGCCTTTATCGCCTCGCTGCCGCCTGAAAAATTCCGTGTGATCTTGATGCCAATGCTGGTTAGCGACCACGAAGCACACGATGATCTGTGGGCTTCGCGGCAACTCCAGGCACGGCTTGAAGCAGCCGGGCTCTCGTGCGAGATTTACCAAGCAAAGGACCTGGCCGATTGGATCCGGCAGGTTGGCCTGCTCGACCTCGTCATTGGCACCCGCCTGCACGCGAATATTCTGGCAACGCTCAATGCCACACCGTGCCTCGGCATCGCCTATCGCCCAAAGGTGCGATCGTTTTTCCAGGATAACAATTTGGACCAGCACTGTATTGACCTTGACTCGCTGCGCGAGCTGCCCAAGCGTTTTTGGGCGCTGTATCAGCAGTACGAGGAGACTGCCAAGGACTTTTTTGCGGCCAGTAGCCATAACTTAGAGCAAAGGGTAGCGTATCAAGAATTTATCGAACGATACGAGTAACAGCCGGCTGCGACCACGGTGGCTGATGCCGCGGGGCAGAGGTGTAGCCGTATGTTTGTATGCGGTGTTTTTCGTATTGCTATTGGGCCGAGCGCTGCATGGGACGGGCCAATATTGGGATTGGGTCTTCCCCTATTATCCGGATCAGATTGCGAACTTTTTCAATCGCGCCTCCGAAGCCTGGACGAGCGATATGAATGGCAGCCCGTTGGGGTATTCAACCGATTATTTTTTACGTTTTTTTGTGTCGCTATTTCGTTTCCTGCCGCCGGAACTGCTGCTGTTTGTTATTCTGGTGACCATATTTACCTTTACGGCAAGCATTGTGTATCAGATTGCCCGGGTCCACACCAAGCGCGTACTGGCTTTCCTGCTTGGCCTTGTCGCACTGGTGAATCCGATTATTTTTTATAATTTTATTGCCGGTTACGTGGATTATCTGGTGGGCTATGCTGCTTTTGCCTATTTGACATATGTCTTACTGTATAAGTTTCAGCCGACGGTTCGAAACGCCGTGCTTATAGGGCTGGTGGTTGTCGTTATCGGTGTGCAAATACAGCTATTTGTGGTGGCCGCGATATTTATTGGGCTCTATTTTGTGTTTCGTCCAGAGATGTGGCGGTGGAAGCTGCTGCCGATTATGGCGGGGTTGCCGCTTTTGATAAGCTTTGTGTGGCTCTCGAATTTTTTGTTCGGTGGCGCCAATTTGTCGGCCATCAGTGGGAGCGCCGCCAAGGCTACCTTTAAGGGCTTGGCTGATTCGAACTATTTGAATATTTTTAGTTTCTCTTTCTCTAAGGCGACATTGATTTCCCGGTTCTATAGTTTTTATGAACTATTACTTTACGGCATGCTATTCGCCCTTGTGGTGTTTCTGCTGATACGTGCACGGCGCAAGCAGGTGGACGATGTGTTTATGCTGACTTTTATGCTGTTGATGTTATTCCTTGCGACAGGATTATTTCAGCTCATCAACCTTGGTCCAGTCACCGTGCTATACCCCATGTTTCGTGAAGTCGGACATTTTGCACCGCTTATTCTGCTGTGCCTTGTGGTGCTGCTTGCCCGGCTGATGTCTCGGGGTGCCATAAAATGGCTGTGCTTTGCATGGCTGGTGATAGTGATTATGGTGAGCTTCGCGAAGTACCGGTTAGACACGCAGGTAGTTAATTTTGGAGATGTTCGCCAGCAGTTTGCCGAATTCAAACAGTTTGGAGATGCGCATCGCGGCGTGGATGAACGAGTGTTGGCCTATCCATATTTTGATCAGTACGCCTTTGTAAGATTTCCGATTAAGTTCCAAAATGGTTTACCGCTCAAAAATAGCGGCCACGACAGTTTTACTGTCTTCAGCGATCAGCAGTTTGTCGAAAACGCTGTCAAGCCCCAGGATTTCAAAGATTCTCTGCAGTACCGCTTGCTTCAGACCATGGATGTAGACGTGCTGCGCCCATACAACGTCCATTACATTTATGATTTTAGCGGTATCTATGAATCCTATTATGACCGATATGTTGCGCCAGCTACCTACGACGGCGACTTGTCGCTGATAAAAAATAATCCTGACTTTCTCTCCCAGCTGGTTGCGACAAATCCGGGTAAGGTCAAACAGGTAAGCCCCCATATCCTGGAAATAACTGACTATACACCACGCGTCGCAGCACAGGATAATCTTTATCAAGTCGGCTCACCCGATGATGGCGAAACTGCTCGGCAATTTATGGAGCAAACCTCTCCTGATCAGACGTTCAACTACATTACGCCAGAGAGCAAAGCGCCTGAGCGCATATATGGTTCGCTGACGCCTGTATTTGCCAATCCAGCTACGCCACACCTTGTGGACCAACAGAAAAAATCACTGCAGCAGACCCTGCAGCTGCCAGCAGGCAATACAAAGGCAACGATCTACAACAACGCAACGCCAAACGCCATACAATACCACACAGAGGGTGATAGCATAGTCTTCTATACATCGAGTACCGGCAAACTCTACGCCAACGATCAGCTTATCCTCGACAATGACGCCACACCAGCCAAAATACTGGGGAAGGCCAAGATAGTGAAGGGGATTCATTATTTCGCGAGTCTGAATGGAAGCGTCGTGCCTGTGACGCCAGGCGGATCGGGCCGTATTGGCACGGTCACAAATGACAGCACACTAGAAGTATTTGTATCCGACGGCAAAAACATCATACGTAACCCCTCGTTCGAAAGCGGGCTGTGGCAGCAGAAGGCTGATGACTGCAATGCCTACGACAAAAATGCCCATATTGATATGCGATTGGATACTACTGACGCCAGCGACGGCAAGCAGTCGCTCGAGCTGCTCGCCAGTCGGCACGACGCCTGTACCTACACGGATTTTCCTATGAGCAGCAACGCGACATATGTATTGAGCTACGATTACAAAGGGCAGCAAGCGCAGTCCGCAAGCTTCTATGTGCGGTTCAATAATGTTGATCAAAATGCTATCCGTAGCGCCCAGACCATTTCAGACACTGACTGGCATAAGACGACGCAGCTTATTACGACCCCAGAGGACGCCCACAGCGGGCAGATTACGGTCCATGCCACAGCCAGTGATGGCGACCAGCCAGCAATTGTCCATTACGACAACTTTAGCTTGTTGCAACTTCAGGAGATAGGCAAGCTTGATATACCCCAACCATCCGCCCACTATCAGACTCGCGAGATGGACGCCACCAGCACTATGACCTTGCGTTATCAGGACGAAGCGTATGATTTTAAGAATGTCGTCAAAAACGGTTCATTTGAGGATGGTCCCTGGCAAACAAAAGTAACCGACTGCAACAAATATGATCAACAGGGCAGTATTGCGGCTGCGTTGAGCTCAAAGGCCAATGACGGGAAGCACTCCCTGCAGCTAGAAGCGACTCGCCATACCGCCTGCGAATATGCGAACGTTCCGATCGAGCCAGATACGGACTATATGTTATCGTTCGATTACCAAGGCGATCCGGCGCAATTGGCAGGTTACTATATGGAATTTACGGGTGCTGAATCTGGCAAGCAGGAACAAATGCCCATCATTGACAACAGTTGGCACACTTTTACTACTCGTATGCACACTCCTGAAATTGCGAGTGGCGCTCGGCTCTACCTTCACGCCTATGAAAGCAATGGCACCAATCGCAATGTGGTGCGCTTTGACAATGTGAAGCTGATAGCCATACCATCGGTCGACCAGCAGTTTTTTGTACTGAGCCACCCAACGCAGTCATTGCAGCAGCCAGGGCGTGTCGATTTTCAGAGCCAAGGACCCAGCAGGAAAGTGGTGCATGTGCAGCAGGCAAAGGGGCCATTTATAGTGAGCCTGAGCGAAAACTATCATCCAGCGTGGCGGCTCGAACTCAACAATAACCGGCTGAGTGGCGTGAACGCCTGGCGGCCGGGAGCGAGTGTAGACGCTGTGGATAGTCATTTCCCGTTGAACGGTTACGCCAATGGCTGGTATGTTGATCCGGCCAAGCTGTGCGCGAGTGGTCGCGGTGGCTGTACGCATCGTGCGGACGGCAGTTATGACATTGAGCTAGTGGCGGAATTTGTGCCGCAGCGGTGGCTTGTGGTGAGCCGGACGGTGTCGGTGATGAGCTTGATGGCGGCGGCCGGCTATGTGGCGGTGACGCATCGGCGCCATAAGCGCCGGCTGGCGGAGGAGGGAGTGTATCGGCATCCGTTGGTGATGAAGAGGAAAAAGAAGTGAAGACTCCTTCCTTGGTCGAACGGCTTCCACTGTTGGTGACGGGTGACTCCTCGCGGGGCAGCACCCGCTTTTTGCTCCAGCAAAAAGAAGGGGCGGACGAGGAGGCAGGACCCGTGGCGGCCCAATTCAAAACCAAGTCGTCGCGAGCCTCGTCCCGGCGTCCGCCCCTTCTTTTTGTCCTCGCAGAGTACTGCTGCGGCAAAAAGCGGGTGCTGCCCCGCGCCGGGCCACTCGCCACCAAGGGCCGGAGCTACTCTACCAAGAAGAAAACTGGTGGGACCTTTTTCCCTACCGCTGTGCATCGTCGGTTAGAAAATTTATTTGACCAAAATGGAAGTGTCAGACAAACGCTGCCTTATGTAGTCCTGGCACTGCTCGTGCTCGGGCCGCTGCTCCTACCCGGTTTTGTGCTCACTATGGACATGGTGTTTACGCCGCAGCTGCGTTGGCCCGACCACATGGACAATACCTTCGCATTGTACGCGACGCTGCATATGCTTAACCTCCTGCTACCGGCTGATTTGATAGAAAAATGTCTGCTGCTGAGTATATTGCTGCTATGCGGCATGGGCATGCACCGGTTGATCGCCGCGGTGGTACCTGCCGAAGACAATTGGCCGCGCTGGTTGGCCGGCGGTTTTTATATGGTGAATCCCTTTGTATACGATCGTCTGATGAGTGGACAATACGGCGTGCTGCTGGGCTATGCGCTGTTGCCGTGGTTTGTACGCTCGCTGCTTGGTTTTGTATGGTCGCCTGATACCGCTACGGCACTGCGTCTGGCCATGTGGCTGGTAGCGATGAGCGTCGTATCTATTCATTCGCTTGGTTTTGTAGCGGTGTTTGGCATTGCGGCGCTGGTCGTGTTTGCGCGTAGTCAGCAACAGCTCAAAAGGATTATGCGCTACGGAGCTCTGGCGCTGATGACCTTTTTGCTGCTGAGCAGTTATTGGCTGGTGCCGCTTCTGCTGGGGCATGGTAAGATTGCGGTATCGCTGGCTACATTTCGCAGC
>Ga0137366_10001121_pt1 | contig 19416 bp, 19 predicted proteins | sample SagtaG_8_FD_104938 | JGI IMG/M metagenome (GOLD analysis project Ga0137366, IMG submission 104938) | Vadose zone soil microbial communities from Sagehorn Ranch, Mendocino, California, USA - Sage1_L_60_16 metaG | ecosystem: Environmental > Terrestrial > Soil > Vadose zone | place: USA...
AGCGGCGCCGGAAAGTTGCTCAACGGCTGCAGGGCGCGCCGCAGCCTCGATCGACGCAAGATACATTCCGTATCCCGCGCTCGCGCCGATCAGTCCCGCTCCGCGAACATGCATTTCGCGAATCGCCGTCGCCATCTGCTCGACGGTGCGGACTTCTTCGATCACGAACCGATGCGGTAAAAAACGCTGATCGATAAGCTGCACGACGGCTTCGTCGTCCGGCTTAAGCCAGATTGTTCGAAAATGTTGGCCGTTTACCTTCACACGCTGTGATTATGATCTACGCCGTTCAACGCTTACCTGACAATCGCTCGGGCGCGGAACTGAAATGAGTCTCGCTCTGCGAAACTCCATTCGATGGTCTATGGGAGGCCAGGGGCAGGCTGGCCGAATATCGCAACCAGAATATTCTGCAGTGAAAAATTGTCGTCGGTCTCGATCCACTGGCTTCCCTCACGCGGGTGATCCGTAGCTGTCAAAATTGCTGTCACGCGCCCGCTCTGTTTGAGCAGATAAATTTTCGCGCCCGGCGCCAGATCAACCCAACTGCAGAACGGATCACCGCGAAACCGTGCCACTAGGATCATTTGACCGCCGCGACCACTCACAAAAAACGTCCGTCGTGTTGCATCAAATTTGATTCCCGGGAAACGAAAGTCGAACGATTCATCCCTGCGTGGTTCGTCATCTCCGGCGTAAGGCAAATTACTGAATGTGATCCGCGCCGCCAGCTCGCCGCCGGCGCGTTCGAGATAGAGCTGATTCCAAATCATTTCGCCATAAGCGAACGTCTGGGGATGATCAGGGCTGACGATGCTCGCCGCGCTTGCAAACGCCGAAACGCTAGCAGCAAAGAAGGTCGCCAGAAGAACCGCGACTCGCATACTGCGAATCTACCGACGACGCGCACGGGCGTCCAGCGTGCGCGCGCGTCTCACCGGCGGCCACCTCGGTCCTCGAATGGATTGTAAACTGGCAACGCGTAATACCACATAAAACCATCCGCGCGATTGGCGCGACTATGACCGCGGCCAAACATCGCCTCCACATCTTGCATAGTCGCGCGGCCGCGAGTTAGCGAGCCGATTCGGCGAGTATAGAAATCGTATGGTAATCCCTGTACGATGTAGGCCGGAGGTGCAATCAATACGCCGTTCCGATTGAACCGAAACGCGAGCGCATCCGCGCCATAGCCGTGTCGCAAAGGGTCAGCCGTATCGATCACCGGCGCTTCATAAAGACCAAGTTGACGAATCAAATGCGAATCGGGTTGCACGATGTAGTAGCCATTCCGCAGGGCTAACGACACATAATGCGAATCGTCATCCCAGGAGAAAGCCGAAACTGAGAGTGTGATTGTTAAGAAAACAAGAGCAGCAACTGGGCGAACCATGATCATGCAATAATAGTATCGTCGATCCTGTTCCGTGTGCGAGCCTGACGTTCGACGGACTTCTACCTGTCCCTTATCGGGGAGCAAGCCCTAGCGCTTTCGGATGATTAAAGGTCAATTCCCATGATGACAGGGCCAGGAACTTCCTCCCAGCCGTACCGACGCCAGAATTTTTGGCCACGCGGATTGTCGTTTGCTACTAGGATAAGTGCTCGCTTAAGACCGGCCCGTCGCAAACCGTCGAGGCATTCATTCATCAAACGCTTGCCGAGTCCGCGCGCCTGGTAGGCAGGATCAACGGCCAGATGATAAATATATCCGCGGCGCCCGTCGTGACCGCACAATGCGATGCCAACAATCGCAGCGCCGTCGGTCGCGACTCTGCTCAGCCCCGGGTTACGCACGAGAAAGTGGGCAACACTTTCCCTGTCATCACCCTCGGCAATCTCGAGACCCTCGACTCGTTGCCACAGCTCAACCGCCGCGCCGTAATCGCCGATGGAAAATTCGCGCGTTTTGATGTTGTCGCTCATTCTGGATTAGGGGCACGTGCCTAACAAGTGGAAGACTCCTTGTGGCGCAATTTCTTTCGCTGCGGAACGGGGATTATGAAATGAAATCTTCGCAACAACCTTTTGTCGATCCTGGTGCGATTGCTGGCGGCGAGGATTGTGAGGCCGGCATATTTCTCGCTTCTCCGCAGGAGATAATTGATTTCAATGTTGGCATAGCGGTCGTGGCTATCTTTCACGTCAGTGCGTTTGCCAAAAAGAGCATCCGCCTCATCAAAAAAAAGGACCGCATGACTGTTCTTCGCCGCATTGAAAACACGGCCGAGATTCTTCTCTGTTTCGCCAATGTATTCCGAGACGATGGCATTCGAATCGACCCGGCATAGGTCCTTCCCGAGGTTGTGGGCCAAAGTTTGAGCCGCGACAAGACGCCTCGACCCATCTTTGCCGGGGAATAAAATGCGAACGCCTTTCGCGCCGCATCGTGGGCGAATAAATAGCGCCAATTCGCTTAGTGGCACGCGAAATCGGGCCGGCAAGCGCAGTTCTGGTTCGATCCAATTCTCCGGATAAAGGAAGATTCTGCGGTTGGGGTCCCACACTCGATAATTTTTGCGCCATTGCCATTCCGCTTCCGCTTTACGATGCGGTTTTCCGAGCTTTTGGATTTTCTTCCTTGGCATGCGGATTGGATAGTCTATCTCGCCGTCCTCGCGTGAGCATTACATCTTTTGCGATCGGACGGAACTCGCTTCTGGTATTTCGAATTCCCCCTTGCCAGAACAGCCGGGGGCGACCACAACTGGGCAATATTCGAATGCGATCTCGTAAACTTTTTCTTATCACCGTCGCCGGTCTCGTTTCTGCGGCATTCGCATATCTCGGCACTGGGCTTCATCCAATTTGGTGGGCGCTTTGGTTGGCGCCGATTCCAGTAATTGCGATTGCGCCGCGACTTCACGGCAGCGCTGCTTTCTTTCTTGGCGCGATCGTGTGGTTGATCGGCGAAATGAACCAATGGAACTACGTTCGGCATGGGATCAAATTGCCACCGCACATCACCATCCTCTATTTTGTAGTTCCTGCTGTGGTTTTCGGCTTCGGCGTTCTGTTTGTGCGCGGTTTCATTCGCCGCGGATCGCGCTTCCTCGCCTCGCTTGCTTTTCCCGTTTACTGGGTGGCGTACGAATATCTTACCGCGATGGCGTCGCCTCACAGCACATGGGGCAATCTCCCTTACACACAAATGAATTGTCTCCCCGTAATCCAGATCGCTGCGATTACCGGTCTTTGGGGAATCAGCTTCATCGTATTTCTGTTTACAGGCACCGCGGCAGCCTTGTTGAGTGGGACGGGAAAACCAGTGCATCGGCGCGTGCTCGCGATCGTCGGCGGGCTGGTTGTTTGCGCAGCACTTGTTTTTGGCAAATGGCGATTGCAATCGAATCCCGCGGCCCAATCAGTCGCAGTGACGCTCATCGCCAGGGACGTGCCGATGAGCGTTTATCTCGGCTCTGAAGAGCAAGCTTTGGAATTGTTGCGTGAATATACTGATGAGATCCGCCGCATTACTCCGGCGGGAACGCAGGCGGTTGTGCTTCCGGAAAAAATCGGACGCGTAAGCGAGAGCGCGTTAGCAGAAGTGGACACGCTCTTTTCTTCCGCCGCGACTCATAAACGCGCGGCGATTGTGCTTGGCCTCGTTCGAAAAACACCATCCGCCGCGTTCAACTCTTCCCGTTTGTATTCGGCCGACGGGAAATTACAGGCGAACTACGACAAACATCATCTTATTCCCGGAGTCGAGCCTGAAAAACCCGGCGACAAACGAGTCATTCTCGACGAGCCGTCGGGACGTTGGGGACTGCAGATTTGCAAGGACATGGATTTTCCCAGGCTCAGCCGCGAATACGCAGCCGAGGGCGCGAACCTGCTGCTGGTGCCTGCTTGGGACTTCAACCTGGATCGTTGGCTGCACGCGCGCATGGCTGTTCTGCGCGCGGTCGAAAGCGGTTTCGCCCTGGCTCGTTCGGCGCGTAACGGATTATTAACCTTGAGCGACAACCGCGGTCGCATTCTGGCGGAAGCGACGACAGTGCCGGGTCGTTTTGTGTCGATCACGGGAAAGGTAAACGTTTCGCGCGAGGAAACGTTTTACACCCGCGTCGGTGATTGGTTCGCCTGGCTTTGCGTCGTCGTGTTCGTCAGCCTGCTAGCGTTTCAACTTCTCACGCCATCACAGACCGTGGAAAAAAGGCACGCGTAATTCAATACGCGCAAACTGTATGTGGTTAGTCTAGCGCCGAAGGCGCGGCATTCATCGGAAGCCTGGGGCAACGCCCCAGGCTTTGTGGAGGGTCAAAGATCAGCGCTGAAAGCGCGATTCACTTGTTGAGATCACGCGCTGAACTGATTCGCGCTTTCAGCGCTTGGGTTGTGGGCGATGAAATTCCTGGGGCGAGGTCCCAGGCTGAAATGACACAACGCCTTTGGCGCTTAATACAAACCGCAAACTACGACGCGGTCGCGCTCGCTGGAATAAAATTTTCCGGTTCGTCGAATCTAAGTCGCTTTCGCAGCTCGTGACGGAGCAGCAGGAGATTGATGCACATCTGAAAAACAATCGACCCGACGGACAGATACCACACCTCCCTGATCTCAAACCCGGGCATCCGCGAGATCAGCATCGCGGGCAGGGCGAACAAAATCAGCCGCGTCATCGAGCTAAACAGCGGCGGCAGCGTGTTGCCAATTCCCTGGAAAATGCTGGAAGTGACAAAAACAATTCCCGCCGAAATGAAATTCAGAGAAACGATTCGAAGGTATTCGCTGCCGAAGGCAATGACTCGCGGGTCGCGCGAGAAAATGCGAATCAACGTCCCGGGCACAAGGAATGCGATCAACGTGAGCACCAGCATCATCAACGATGCAATGCCAATTGCAGAATAGACGGCATGCCGGACTCGGTCCGCGCGGCGGCCGCCGAAGTTCTGGCCAACCACGGGCGAAACGGCAAAGCTGAGCGCAACCACCGGCAGAAAAAACGCCTGCATCACGCGTGCGCCGATTCCGAACCCCGCCTGTGCCGCTGGTCCAAAGCCTCGGATGATCGCGTAAACGATCATGATGTACACAAAGAGCAGCAAAAACTCCGCGCCGGCTGGTACACCGATCCGCAGCATTCCTCCCCAAATTCTTGTTTGCGGGCGAAACAGAGGAAAACGAAAACGCAGATAATGATATTTCCTTTCGAAATAAATTACGATCAGCACATCGGCGACGAGAATGGAAATAAACGTGGCAAGGGCCGCGCCGGTCACTCCGAGTTTTGGCCACGGACCGATTCCGAAAATCAATAATGGGGCAAGCACGATGTTGAGCAACACACTGAGCACTTGGAACCCCACGGCTGGCTTGATAATGCCGGTCGCGCGCAGCGCCGAGCCCAGTGCCACCAGGGGAAACTGAAGTAACAGCCCGGGAAGGAACCAGAGCAGATACGCCTTTGCCAATGTGGCTGTCTCTGCATCCGCGCTTAGCCAATCGCAATAGGCAGGACGCAGAATGAATCCGACAACGCCCAGCGCCAGCGCGATCACAATCGACATGACAAAAGACTGATTGAAAGCCAGCTCTGCGTGTGGCTGATCTTTTCTGCCGGCGGCTTGCGAGATTAACGTGGTTGTTCCCACACCGAGCATCTGGGTGAGCGCCAGCACAATCATCGTGATGTTGCCCGCGACACCGACCGCAGCGATCGCTTCCTTTCCAAGGTGTCCTACCCAGTAAAGATCGGCCAGCAAATAAAGGGTCTGCACCACCATGCTCACGGCTAAAAACGCTGACATATGCAGCAAATGCCTCGTTACTGAACCAGTCGTCAGATCCTTCATAGATTAGTTGCGTCTACAAATGCTCCGCGTGTTCAAACCGCTCGCTCCGCCATGCCGTAGCCTTGGCGAAGGCAGGTCACGGAGCCCTGGGTAAGGTCTTTCACGGCCCGAAGTTTCGCTCAACGCTTCAATTGCTCAAACTCAGAATACGACAGGTTCCAGCGTCACATCGTAAGCCGCTTACGATGCATGATGGAGCTTGTGGTAATGGCGGTCGCCGCGGCGACCGCAAAGCTGTAGTGGCAGGCGTGTCGCTTGCATGGCTATAGCCACGGCGCTGTGCGCCGTCAGCGATGCCGAGCGCTGGCGAAGGCTCCACGGTTCCGCCTTCTTCATTTCCGCGCCGAGCATGCTTAAGTGAGTCATGACTGAACCAATCGGCGAAAGTTTAGAACAAACGCGACTCTGCTGTCCTGTCGTTGAGTTGAGGCAATACACGCTGCACCCTGGGAAACGCGATGTCTTGATAGATCTATTCGATCGGGAATTTATCGAACCGCAGGAGGCGCTCAGAATAAAGGTCATCGGTCAATTTAGAGACATTGATCGTCCGGATCAGTTTGTTTGGCTCAGAGGTTTTCGTGATATGACCTCGCGTGCACAAGCGCTGAGTGATTTTTACGGCGGCCTTGTTTGGAAGGCGCACCGTGAAGCTGCCAATGCTATGATGATTGACTCTGATAACGTCCTATTGCTGCGTCCAGTGCATCTGACGTCCGGATTTTCCCTCGAAAACATGAAGCGACCTCCGGTGGGATCCGATGAAGTGCCAACGAGCCTCATTGTTGCGACCATTTATTATTTCGAGCATCCGGTTCCTTCCGACTTTATCAATTTCTTCGAGCACACGCTCAAGCCCGTGGCGACTAGCTTGGGCGCGACAATTTCTGCGTATTTTGTGACGGAAAATAGCGAGAACACTTTCCCAGCCCTGCCGGTGCGTGAGGGCGAGAATGTGTTTGTCTGGTTCTCGACCTCTCAGGATTCGGCCGCATACGAAAATTGGATAGCCGCGCTCTCACAATCGGAACGATGGCGCGACGAAGTCTCAGTAGGACTGACTCGCTATCTTGATAGGGCGCCGGAAATATTGAAGCTGTCACCCACTGGCCAGTCACAATTGCGCGGCTGATTTAGCAACGCGTGAAACAGACGAAGCAGCCTATAACTAACGAGTCTCGTGAACGCGATGGGCGAACGGATTTCGATTTCCTCATCGGCAGCTGGAAAATTCACCACCGGCGACTGAAGCAGCGGCTTAAAGGGTGCACAGAGTGGGAAGAGTTCGAAGGTACGGGCGAGGTGCGGCCCATCCTGGGCGGGCTTGGCAACATGGACGCACTCACGATGGATCGCGCGTCAGGCCCTGTTGAAGCAGTGACCGTGCGTCTCTACAATCCGGTGACGCGTGAGTGGAGCATCTATTGGGTGGCCGACAGCAGTCCCGGAAGACTGGATGTGCCAATGGTAGGCAAGTTCAACGGTCCGCGAGGTGAGTTTTTCTCGCAGGAGCTCTTTGAAGGCGTGCATATTTTTAATCGATTCATATGGACCGTAAACGGCCCAAATGCCTGCCGCTGGGAACAGGCATTTTCCGCCGACGGCGGGAAGACGTGGGAAACCAACTGGACCATGAACTTCACCCGGCAGGGGTAAACGCCCAAGTGTTTGTCGACGATTTCTTGCTCGAGAACGAAGTGACTACTCAGAAACTGAAATGGCAGCGCGTTATTTCGCTGCCTTCTGCTTTTTCTTGGCGAGCGCGAGGCGCTCAGTCTTTTTCCGGCGTCTTGCGCGTTTCTTAGCATTGTCTCTGCCTAGGCTGTGTCCCATAAGGCTCAACCTTCGCGCGCTTGTCGCCCCGTAGCAATCGGACGAAACCGAGGCCGGCGGCTGCGCTGTTGCTGCTGCTGCGGCGTTCGATGTGATACCTGCGCTGGCGCATCCTGAACTTGTTTGATCTCGAACGTTCGAAAGAGCGGGGCCAGATCGATCACGTCGTTCGCGGCTGATCTCAATATGTTCCCGAGATTTGCGGCGACTGACGCGACTTCCACTCGGATCCCGTGCCGGCGCAGCTTGATGGCGAGATAAGCGAAATCGGCGTCGCCAGTCACGAGAATCACAACATCGGGCCGCATCTCGATGGAAAGCTCGAGCGCGTCGATCGCCATCATCACGTCCACGTTCGCCTTGTAGTGACCTTCTTCGGCGGGCGCTCCATCTTTGGTCACGACCATGAATCCGTTGGAGCGTAGCCAATGAACGAACTTGTTTTTCTTGTCCCGTTCGTCCAGCCACGTCGGAATCGCAGGTGGCAGTCCGGCATAGACCACCATCTCGATGAGATCGCGTCCGGTGTTTGGCCCGGCCAGAAAATCCCGGAGCTTCAACCAATCGAGCCCGCGTCCCGCAGTCCGCACAGAACTGCCGACATTTGATTCATCCACCAGCACCAACAGTCGCGCACGAGCATGAACCTCGGAATCTTTCTTTCGCACCTGGATACGAATCAACTACATCCGCGCAGTTCTAGCGAGCATTACTTCCTTAGGTCAGGCGCGATTTTCGTTGTAGCCCGCTCTGGCCGGCTTGCCGCGCCGTACATTAAGACGGGTCACGCTGTAGCTTTAGCGAAAGCGGATGAATGCGGTCTTCTGCTAAACCCGGCGGAATCCACTTCCCCCGAAAATAATCGCCAGCGCGAGCAGGATGACTGCGACCGGCACGAGCGGCGCGCCGGTGATGTAAGTGAGCAGGACGAAGAGGATCGCGATGACGGCGAGGATTGTTGCGAGGTTGTAGTTCATAGTTTTCCTATCGTGTACCGGGTGAGGTTATCTGGAGCAAGGTTTTTGAACAGGATCGAGATGGTGTTCTGTCATGGAATCGCGGGTTAGACGCGACTCCACCACGAACGCATTGGACTAAAGTCCTATTTGCGCCTCTCTGCACTGCTGGTAAAATCATCTTTGATTACGTCATCCGACGTCCCAACGCACTTTCCGCCGGGTGAACAGCCGGTTGAAAGGCTTAACCTTCGCTGAGACACCGCTTAGCGCGATCTCCAGATTCACCTGGAGTCCGGGGCATCTGATGCGAGGCCGCCGTTCAACGCGCCTCGTGAGGATGGTTCCTCGTTCCGCGCGGATTTGGAAGAGTCAACCTCTAATGAAAGGCCGTTTATGAAATTCGTCAGTCTCAAAACACAGCGGACTCACCGGCGCGGTAAATTAAATAAGCCGTCCCGCGCCACCCATGAATCGTTCGACAAGCCAACGGCCGCGCCTCATCACATCCACACGTACTCGGAGCTCCGGCAACAGATTCACGACGACCTCAGGGTCCAACATCCCGAATGGGTCCAGCCAGATGGCAAATCTCCCATGTGTGATTCTTACGAGGCGCGCCTCGTGAAACTGCTCGATAGTCTGAGGCGAAGAGAATCCACCCAGTCTACTGTTGATCCTCATCGTCTTCTCGAACAGGGAGCAAATTGACGCGCGCAATTGCAGCCTGCCTGCTCGGGAAGGATTTCGGAGCTGCCGTCTTGCTTGCCGCGCCGTACGTTTCGAAGGCGGGTCACGCCGTAGCTTCAGCGAAAGCGGATGACTGCGGCCAGATTCAATCAACTATCGACTTCTTTCTCCCTATCACTTTGGCATGCATTACAGGTCACCAGCCATTGTTAGATTGTAAACGCGATTAAATCGCGGCACGATAGGAAGCAGTGCTCTGGCAAGGAAGAAGAGAAAGCGAGAATGTTGAAGATGTTCGCGGATCCGGCGGCCGACGCCTTGTCGTGAGTGGCGGAATTGGCACTGTCGTTCTCATAGTCATTTATCTCCTGCTCGGCGGCGATCCTCAGGCGCTGTTTAATTCGCAGCAGGGCGCGCAATTATCGCAACCTGAGCAGATCGACAGCCAGGGGCCGCACGATGAGGCATCGAAGTTCGTCGCTGTCGTTCTCGCCGATACCGAAGACGCCTGGCATGAGATCTTCCGGTAAATGGGCCGGCAGTACGAGGAGCCGAAGCTCGTACTCTTCACGGACGAGACTCGGCCCGGCTGCGGGTTCGCCAGTGGCGCGAGCGGTCCGTTCTATTGCCCGGACGATCGACGCGTTTATATCGACCTCGGTTTTTACCGTTTGCTCCAGGAACCCCTGGGGGCAGGAGGCGATTTCGCACAGGCCTACGTGATAGCCCACGAAGTCGGACATCACGTGCAGAATCTGCTCGGTATAACCGATCGTGTGCAGGCGATGCGCGGTCGGGTCAGTGAATCTGAATATAATCAACTCTCTGTCCGCCTCGAGTTGCAGGCAGATTTTCTGGCCGGCGTTTGGGCCCGTTATGCCGACCGTGTCAAAGGCGTTGTCGAAGCCGGCGATATCGAAGAAGCGATGCGCGCGGCCAGCGCGGTTGGCGATGACAGACTCCAAGGCAGCTCGCGCGGTTACGTCGTGCCCGATTCATTTACGCACGGCACTTCCGAACAACGCGCCCGGTGGTTCCGCCGCGGCTACGAGACCGGCGACGTCCGCCAGGGCGACACGTTTAACGCGCCTTACTTATAACAAAAGAACGTAGAGCGTCAGGTTGTGTCAAAAGTGAGGACGGACCCTCTTTCCTTTCGCTGTAGTGGCGGTCGCCGCGGCGACCGCAGTTGTAGCCTGCCTGCTCGCGAAGAATTTCGGAGCTGTCGCTGACTGCGGCCTCCCACTTAGGCGTCAACAGGCTTCGGTAGGAGGAGGTTCAGGTTCAGGTGTGGGTGACGGTGTTTCTTTTCTTTGTGCCATTCCCAAGTCCTGAGCCAAGAATCAAAGATAGTCGAGCAAATAATCTCCAGTCGAAATAAACCTGGCCAGCGCAATCGAACCTGCCGTTTGGACAACCAATCTGGAGATTCTGAATAAACGATATTGGCAGAGCGCAATGCTGCGATATTCTTCCACAGCAACTATCGTAAGCCGCTTACGATGCATGAGCGCTACAAATGGCAGAAGCACCGGGACGTAAAATCCGTTAGGGTGAAAACTCTGTGTGGGTTCGAGTCCCGCCATCGGCAGGCACTTTCTTCATCAACCTGGCAACTGCACGCTTTGCGAGTATCTCATTCGGTTCTCCGGGTCGTAACGCCGTTTCAGCTGTTGGAGGCGCACATAATTTTCTTCGCCGTAATAAACCGATTCGCTTCTTCCAATCGACAACCGGGGCCTGCAGTCAAAATGCCGGTCTTCACATCAAGCTGCATCTGGCGCAACGGCGAAACATTCGCGACCAGTCCATCTTCGTTCAGACAAAATCCTTCAAAGGAATGCCCTCCTGCTTTTACCGCGCCCGGCCAATTCTCTGCTTTTGCTCGTTCCAGGGCATGTTGAACGCCAGTCTCAGACGTGCAGGCGCCTCCGGTGTGAGAAACTTGACGCCATCAATTGATGGCTCCGACGGCGATTTGGATAGTGTCGGGCTTTCGTTCGCGACAATACCCGAGACATCGGCAAGGATCGCAGTCGTGGCCGCAAGAGATGTGCGGAGAAAGGATCGGCGCGTCTGCATCAATCAGTTCTCCACGCCATCCTGCCCAAATGAGCCCGCGATTGAAACTGCGAAAACTCAAATGGAGAGAATCGGCCCATTGATTGCGATTTCGAAAACCAAAGCGCGAGCCTTGGGTTGCTCAGAAATGTGAAACACTTTTACGGTGAACGGAGTGAATGGCGTGAGCGACATAGAAGGGTCCGAGCCGGACGTGCATTAGTTGCGAGGGAAGCTGCGAGCGAAAACGGGGAACGAGCGAGTTTCAACAGGAGCGTCTCTGGCCAGTTTTCTCTTTTGTGGCTCCCTTCAACGCTTCAACGGTTCAACTTTTCACATCACCGAAGGTTGAATGTTGAATCCTCTGTTCGCGAATGGAGCCGACCGGAGTCGAGCCAACATAGATGGGCAAACCGACAGGTCGAAATGAGCGGGAGAGAATGAGTCAAGAATTTCGGAGTTTCTGAGTTTAGATTTGCCCCCATTCGCTCCGTGCATTCCGTACGAGCAGTAGGTTTCTTGAATCCAACAGATCTGATCTTGGCATCCCAATAGAGAGGCGGATTATATGAATTGGCCTAATGGTAAGCGCCAAACTGTTAACACTTTGTGGTCGTACTTTTGCGCGCGTAGAAAAGTGGCGATTGGAGTAGCAGTGTCGATGTCTCTCCTGACAGCAACACTGACGCGGTCCCAGCCAGTGCCTGGATCATTAGATGTGCACTGGAACGAAGGCGCTCCGGATTGCAGCGCAACTCCGCAAGACGCGCTTCAAGTCCATGCTTACGAGCCGCAAACGTTTATCCTGCGTCAGAGCCCTTGCGCGGACTTCGAAGCCAATTTTCTCTATCTTCTTATCGGCTCCGACAAAGCTCTTCTAATCGATACCGGTGCCGTCGCGGACCCGAAAGAGATGCCGCTGGCGAGAACGATCCTGGAACTATTGCCAGATAAGGATCACAAAAAACTCCCGCTCCTGGTGGCGCATACCCACAGACATCTAGATCATCGCGCTGGCGATCCTCAGTTCGCGTCTCTTCCATCGGTCCAGATCGTGTCTATAGATTTGGAGGGAGTTCGAGCGTTCTTCGGTTTCACCAACTGGCCCAACGGAATTGCCCATTTGGACTTGGGCGGCCGCACTGTGGACGTAATTCCCACGCCCGGACACAACCAGACCCACGTGGCGTTTTACGACAGCAGAACCGGGATTCTTTTTTCGGGAGATTTTCTGCTGCCGGGCCGATTGCTGATTCAGGATGCCGCAGCTTACCACGAAAGCGCCCTGCGGATTGTCGATTTTCTGAAGACGCGGCCGCTTACCCATATCCTGGGCGGGCACATCGAGTTGAACACGGCAGGACACGCCTACCGATTCGGATCTCACTACCATCCCAATGAGCACCGGCTCGAGTTGGCAAGAGAAGATCTAACAGCGTTGCCGGCCGCGTTTGAAAGCTTCAATGGCTTCTACGCGCGACATCCGAATTACATTCTTACCAATCCCATTCGCAACCTTCTCGCGCTGGCAATTATCGCAGTTGCAGTATTGATTTTCGTTGTCTGGGGAGTGCGCCATTTGCTGCGCGTGCGCCGCCGCCGGCGCGGTTGACCGTCCAAATCTGAGGAACGCTTGAAATGGTAGCTCGGCCTCGGACCTCGCTGTGCACGAATGATGCATGTATATACAACTATGATGAATTGCCGTTGAGCTTGATGTCAAAGCGAGCACTCGCGCCCTGTAGCCGCTGTCGCTGACTGCGGCCTTCTGCTTAAATGCTTTGCTCCCCGCGCACCGCCGCGCACGGAAGTAATCAGCCTGACAATCTTTGACGGGCCGCTGACCGTTGTGTGAATGGAGCGAATGGGATGAGCGACATAGAAGGTAAAGTTGCGAGGGAAGCAATGAGCGAGTGTGGGCAACGAGCGAGTTTCAACGGAGTGAATGGCATGAGCGACATAGAAGGGTCCGAGTCGGACGTGCATTAGTTGCGAGGGAAGCGGTGAGTGAACGAAGCCGCGGGGGACGCGAGCGACATAGAACACATGCGATCGGGAATCGCATGGTACACGGCAACGCAGCTAGGGTAGCTGGCGCAAGCACCGGGCGGTGCGAGTGATCAAGGCAAAGCTGGGCGGGAGCACATGAGTCAGAATCGGGAACGAGCGAGTTTCAAACGGAGCGATACGGCCGAACGAGAATTCAACGGTAGATGCTTAGACGCGACCCGATTTTACTTCCCCTCGCGCGTGAGCGCGATCGCCTCGCCGGGTCGTCTGTCAAGCGGCCGGCGAAGCTGTAAACCGCCGGATAATATCGAGCAACCAAACGATCAAAACGTGAGCTTTTTGTCTTTATAGAGCCGTTCATTGCTCATTAGTCGACGTGGATGCCGTTGACCCTTACAAATCGCAGTCAGCAGTTCGATAGTCTCGCGTGCGCAAGTAGTGCCCCGCTTGGTAGAACGTCTAATTCAAAGTCAGACTCTCTGCGAGCAGTGATAAACATGAACGACGTGATACGTTACTTTGCTACTGGGGTGGTTATCGAATCTAAAAGCGATTTTCATATCATGACAGTTTGCCTTGGCTGATGCGAAATGACATGCAGCGACCTCGATCGAATGAGAACCAAAATGCCGCCGCCACTACTCGTTGGATAGCCAATGCGGCTGTCGCGTCGCTGCCCGTGCTCGCGTATTTTCTGGGCGGCGCCACTCAAAAATGGGAAGAGGGAGTTGTCATCACGCTTCTCGCGCTCTACCTGCTGGCGCGACCGCCTCGGTTTTCGCTCGGCGCGCTCACGAACCTCGTTCTTCTCACCCTCTTCATCTTGGCGGCAGTCGCCTTTCTCCCAGCCAGCTGGTTTTTCCAACCGGAGTGGCGTGCGGCGCTTGTAAATGACTTGAGAATTCAACTTCCATCGACACTCACTCCGCAGCCGTGGATCACGCTGACTTATCTACTTAGCTTCGCTGCTGGACTGAGCTGGCTCTATGTCGTTTCCACGCAAGACCTAGAGCTTCGCGAGGTGCGCTTTCAACTCCGCTTGTTTACCAGTGGAATTGCGCTCCTAGCCGCAATCTCGATCGCGTTTTACTCGGCACACACCACGCTAGCATTCTGGCACAACGAGCGAAATTTCGGTCCGTTCCAAAATCGAAATCAAACTGGAGATCTTTTCGGACTCGCTGGGATCATGATCCTTGCCTGCGCTCAGGACGATCTTCGCAGGGGAAGAAAATGGTGGATCGTCTGGATTCTCGCGCTGGTCGTGATCGTGGTAGCGACCATTTTGAGTCTTTCGCGCTCTGGAATCGGAATCCTCTTCGTAGGCAGCGCATTTTGGCTTGGCGCGTTCGCGTTCCGACAACGCTCTCCTTCGGCACTCGCACTGGGAGTCTCTTTTCTTCTGCTGCTACTCACTGCCCTGCTACTTTTCGACGGGCAAATATTCGAGAGATTTCGTCTTCGCGATTTCCGTAGTGCCAGCATCTCAACGGATTTCTGGTGGCGCATTTTTCATGACACGTTTGGACTCATTCGTAATTCGCCCTGGTGCGGGATCGGTTTTGGAAATTTCGAATCGATCTTTGCAATTTTTCGTGGCGCCTCTCCTGGCGACCGGCGAGCCTTGCATCCGGAAAGCGACTGGCTTTGGCTTTGGACGGAACTCGGGTGGCCAGCGGTGGTGCTTACGATCGTTGGTATCGCGCTGCTTGTTAATCGAGTTTTCCCCCTGCGAGTGGGAACAAACCAAGGTTATCGTCTCGCCGCGCTTATCGCCGCGCTTCTGTTTGCGATCCATGGGATCGTCGATGTTTCAGGACACCAGGTGGGCACCGCGTTTGCGGCAGTATTTTTGCTTGGACTCTCGCGGCATCGGCCGCTCTCTTTGAACACGAGCCAGTGGATGTCGATCTTATTTCGCGTTGTTGGGTTGGTATTACTTGGGACGAGCTTGGCATCGGTTGTCGCCGCGCGCGGTGAGAAACTCCTTCCCGGTTCTGTTGGTGTTTCCAGCGCAAAGCGATTATCGGCGGTAACCGATCGCGAGCGCAATTTTAGTGAAACAATCGCACTGACAACTCGCGCCCTTCGATGGGCGCCGCTCGATTGGCAACTTTACCTTACGCGTGCTGTCGCGGAGGTCGAACTCAGGGAGACTGCAAACGCAATTGATGATTTCCGCCGGGCGCGCTTTCTGGAGCCGATCGCTTGTGAAGTTCCGTTGGCCGAAGGAAATGCCTGGCTGCCGTACCGCCCGATGTTGGCCGTGACAGCGTGGCGTGAGGCGCTACGCAGAGCCGGACCCCTGCGACCGGAAGTCTACGCAAGCATGCTGAGCGACGCTTCGCTCACTAGTCCAGAAGTCAGCCCGATTCTGGAGGAGATTGGACTTAGCGAGCACGATTTAGCGCTGCCCTATCTCAGGCGTGTTTCCGACGCTTCTTTCAATCGCGCTCTCGCGCAATTGTTGAGAAATGATCCGAACTTACATTCGTTCAGTGAAACAGAAAAACTCGCGCTCTTCGCGCTTTGGTCTGAACGCGGTAACTCCGAAGAGATTTCCCGGGTTGTAGTGCAGCGTGCGGACTGGCTTCGTTATGCTTGGCTTGGCATGGCGAAATACAAGGCCAGCAAAGGCGATTTTCGCGCCGCCTACGAGTTGACCCAGCGATACGGCGAACCGGTCGCAATTCCGCGAGTCGCCCGTAATTTGTCTCTCCAAGATCTGGAAAACCGCTTCCACGCCGCGCCCGATAGCTACGGCATTGGGTACGAACTTTATCGCGCACAGATGCAGAACGGTCGAGTCGATGAAGCGCTTCTTACCGCCCGTCATTTCAGCGAACGGCCGAACTCCCCGGCCTATTTTCATTTCCTGGAAGCCCAATGTTGGGCCGAGAAACAAAATTGGGAACGCGCTTGGAATGCCTGGCAGGCGTTTCAGTCCACGCAGGTGCGAGCAACGAAGTAGAATTTCTGCGAGAAATTCCTGCCCCTCATTGAATTCGTAGAATCCGACCAATCGCTTCTACCAAGCATGATGCGTGTATATACAACTATGATGAATTGCGCTTGGGCTTGATGTCAAAGCGAGCACGCGCCCTGCTTGCCGCACGCGCGGAAGTCATTAACCTGACAATCTTTAACGGGTCGCTGACGGTGTTTGAACCGGAGCGTCTCTCGCCAGTTTCCTTTTTTTCCGCCCCCTTCAACGCTTCAACGGTTCAACTGTTCACGTCACCGAAGGTTAAATGTTAAATGCTCTAGACGCGCCCCCGTGTGCTTCCCCCCACGTCGTAACTTTCCCTCGCTCTCGCTCAACCTCTGGTGTAACCCGTTCCTCATTCACCATGTCTCCTTTGCTCATCAAGATTAGCAAAGATTTCGCGACTATTTGGACGACCATTGACCCTATCGGCAACGTGGCAATTTTTGCCGGGTTAACGGCATCCCTTACCCGCGCGGAGCGGCGTCGCACCGCTCTGCGTGCTTCGGTCTATGCGGCGGTCATTCTTGTCGTCGCAGTGGTGGCGGGGCAGATCATTCTCGATGCCATCGGCATTCACCTGCACTCGCTCAAAGTTGCAGGTGGGATCATCCTTTTCCTCTTCGGTTTGCAAATGCTCTTCGGACGAATGGATGCGAAAGCGGCAGCGCCCGAGCCGGGGCGCGACCTGGCGGTGTTTCCGCTCGCTGTCCCTTCCATCGCGGGTCCGGGAGCGATGATGGCGGTGATCCTGCTCACCGACAACGATGTTTACACGGTGGCCGAGCAAGCCCAAACCGGCGTTGTCCTGCTCGCCGTGCTTTTGCTGACCTATATTCTGCTGCTTTTTTCCGATGCCATCCTGCGGATCATCGGCCGTTCGGGAGCGGCCATTCTTGTCCGTGTCATGGGAATCATTCTTGCCTCACTCGCGGTGGAAATCGTGCTGACGACATTGGGAGTGGCAAGCTGGGCACCCGTTCCGCGCTAGAGTTTCCATTGAACGTTGGATCTTGGATGTTCGCCGTTTTCGTTCTTCCTAATTCGTAAGTTATAATTTCTAATTTGAAAAGGATGGCCTCCATCACCTTGCCCGGCGGCACATTCAAGCTTGCCGATGATCTGATCCTGACTCGCATGGGCTACGGCGCCATGCAGCTCGCTGGTCCACATGTTTTCGGGCCACCAAAAGATCACGACGGCGCGATCGCAGTCCTGCGCGAGGTCGTTAAGCTCGGAATCAATCACATCGACACCAGCGACTTCTATGGGCCGCATATCACCAATCAACTGATCAAAGAAGCACTGCATCCGTATCCGAAGCAGTTACGGATCGTCACCAAGGTCGGTGCGCGGCGGGACGCGGAAGGGAATTGGCCGAGAGCGCTCGCACCCGACGAGCTCCGGGAAGCTGTTAATGATAACCTCACAAACCTCGGGCTCGACGCCCTTGATGTTGTCAATCTGCGGGTTGGCGGCCTGGACTCGCCGACGCCAGGCTCGATCGCGGAACCGTTCCGCGTGCTCGCGGAAATGCAGAGAGCGGGTCTGATTAAGCACCTTGGGGTAAGCAATGTCACCGCCGAGCAAATTGCCGAGGCGCAATCGATCGCTCCGGTGGTGTGCGTCCAAAACTTCTACAACATCGCCAACCGTCGGGATGACGCGCTCATCGATTCCCTTGCCGAAGAGGGAATTGGTTATGTGCCGTTCTTCCCGCTCGGTGGTTTTACACCGCTGCAATCCGAAACGTTGTCGAGCGTCGCTGCTCGTTTAAATGCCAAGCCAATGAGCGTCGCATTGGCGTGGCTGCTTCAACGTTCGCCGAACATTCTGCTCATTCCCGGAACATCATCGGTGGAACACCTGAGAGAGAATGTTGCTGGCGCTGGCCTTCAATTGCCTCATGAGGCAATTAAGGAATTGAACGCCATCGCCGGCTAAAACGTCAGATCGGCTCTCACTTCTTGAGATCGTTCGCAATGGAGCCCGTGGGAGCGGACGACATGGACGGGAAGCCCGAAGGGTGAGCGAATCGGAATGAGCGAATCAATTTCGGTGAACCGAGCCGCGGGAACGAGCGAGATGGACGGTTAAGTCTGTGAGGGTAACAGATAAGTCTCGCGGGAGCGAGCGCATCAACGGAGCCGCGGCGACGCACGCGACATAGAACACGTCGCGATCGGGAATCGCGCGAGTAGACGGCAACGCAGCTAGGGTAGCTGGCGCAAGCACGGGGGCAGTGCGAGTGATCAAGGCAAACCGAGAGGTCGAAATGGGCGGGAGCACATTCAATGTGGGCAACGAGCGAGTTTCAATGGAGCGAATGGGATGAGCGACATGGCCGGTTACGCCGTGAGGTAACGGTCGAGCGCGGCGGGAGCTGCCGAGATACAAACGGAGCCATTCGGCCTAACGAGAATTTAACGTTAAATGTTTAGACGCGACCCCGTCTTGCTTTCCCCGATCGGAACTAGCAGCGCAGGAGAATCGCTCTGTCCCCATGAAGTAACTAATTCTACGTTTCCGCCCTAACGAATGCCAGTGGGCACTGAACGGGGCGCTAGCCGTCAGCCGCCAGAGGCAAAGCAGACTCCGCCAGGATACGATCGAAGCGGGGATCGTCCCGAAGGTCATCCCATACCGGATTCAATTTCAAATCGCCGCGGTTCAGACTAAACGGCAGCTTCACCAGTTTGCTTAATTTGTCGAAAGTAGCGTCGCGGTCTCCCGTCATAACAAGCACTGCCGCGAGATTCATCTCGCACATGGCACCGCTCACTGCGTCAACGCTCGGCGGAAGCATCTCGGCGGCGTGACGCGCACGACGGAGTGCCTCTTCGCTCTGGCCGAGCGCAGCCTCGGCGATCGCTAGTTCACCAAGGAGTCCGGGGTCATCTGGCCGCTGCACGAGCGCAAGTAGTGCCGATCGCTTCGCCTCCGCATTGGCCTGACGCTCCTCGTTTACCTTACCTTCCGCATGAGCAACTGCTGCCAGGGTGAGCCAGAAATCCGGCCTTCTCCTTACCTCGTCGGTCACCTTCGCGGCGAAGGCTTTGGCTCCACTGTAATCTCTTTCGAT
>Ga0137366_10001123_pt1 | contig 19397 bp, 18 predicted proteins | sample SagtaG_8_FD_104938 | JGI IMG/M metagenome (GOLD analysis project Ga0137366, IMG submission 104938) | Vadose zone soil microbial communities from Sagehorn Ranch, Mendocino, California, USA - Sage1_L_60_16 metaG | ecosystem: Environmental > Terrestrial > Soil > Vadose zone | place: USA...
CCGCGCTGGCTGTGCTTGCGCTTGCGTCCATTTCGGTTGCTCGGGCGGGCGGAGACAACCGTGCGCCGGACTTGCCATCTCCTCTCTGCGACCGTTTGCAGGTACAGGGAGGTAGAGTGGCCTTTCATGTGTACGCGCTGGGCGTGCAGATCTACAGATGGAACGGCGCCAGTTGGGTGTTTGTGGCGCCAGCGGCGAGATTGTTCCCCGACGCCGAGTATCATGGGGAAGTCGGCATTCACTACGCCGGCCCCACTTGGGAGAGCCACAGTGGCGGCAAAGTGATCGCCAGCCGTCTGGAAAGCTGCGCCCCCGATCCGACCGCGATTGCCTGGTTGCTGCTCCAGACCGTCTCGACGGAAGGCCCTGGCATTTTCGATCGCGTGACCTACATCCAGCGGGTGAACACCGCCGGCGGTTTACCTCCCACTGCTCCCGGCCCATACATCGGCGCTCAGGAAGAGGTGCCTTACACTGCAGAGTATTACTTCTACCGCGCTCAGGACTAACATGAAGAATACATTCCCGTTAAAACGTAGAGTAAGAACAACAAACGAAAAGCATCCCAAAGAAAAACGCAGTTAGACCCATGAACATACTAATCAGAGGCCTGATCCGCTGGCCTCAAAGCTTGGGGAACAAAGGAATATGAAAACATCAATTAATACCCAGTCAGTCACCAAGAGGATCGCAGTCTTTATAGCCGCTTTGACCTTGATGCTTTGTCTCACGACGAGCATCACTCGCGCGGACGAAACGTGTTCGTCACCTTACCTCGCCCGAATCGAGGGACAGGAAGAGTTCGTTTATGTTTGGACGCTGGGAGTGGAGGGAATAGGCGATGGCTCGGATAAACTGGTCACCGTCGATGTAAAACCGGGCTCGCCTGATTACGGCAAAGTCATCAACACCACTTCCGTTGGAGGACGCAATGAAGCGCACCACGGCGGCTTCACTGACGACCGGCGGCAATTATGGCTGGCCGGACTCGACACCAGTCGCCTGTTCATCTTCGACACTTACAGCGACCCGGCCAAACCGCGTCTGGTAAAAACCATCGACGACTTCGCGGAAGCTACGGGCGGCGCGATCGGACCTCACGGCGCGTATGCCTTGCCGGGACGAGTGCTCATTCCGTGTCTATCGAACGCGAAGGATCACGGCGGTCGCACAGCATTGGTGGAATACAGCAATGACGGCAATTACATCACCACCCATTGGCTGCCGACAAAGGATAACGCGCGCGGCGCAGCGAATGAAAACCTTGCAGACGGATACGGGTATGATGCACGCGTTTTACCAAGAAAGAACGCGCTGCTTACCTCATCGTTCACCGGATGGAACAACTACACCATGGACTTCGCCAAGCTAACAGCCGATCCCGAGGCGATGAAGCATTTCGGTTCAACCATGGTCATGTGGGATTTCCATACGCGTCAGCCAAAGAAAGTGTTCGAGGTACCAGGCGCGCCATTGGAAGTCCGGTGGGCTTGGGGTGACAAGCACAACTACGCCTTCACCGCTACGGCGCTGACATCCAAACTTTGGCTGGTCTGTCAAAACAACGACGGCGAGTGGCAGGCAAAGGAGGTTGCCACAATCGGCAATGTTAAAGGCGGCGTGTTACCTGTGGATATTAGTCTTAGCGCCGATGACAAAACTTTGTTCGTCGATTGTTTCGGTGACGGCAAGTGCCGCGTTTTTGATGTTTCGAATCCGCAACAACCGAAACAGATCTACGAAAAACAAATTGGGCGGCAGGTCAACATGGTTTCGCAAAGCTGGGACGGAAAACGGCTCTACTTTACCAGTTCACTCCTGGCACGATGGGACAAGAAAGGTAAGGATAACGATCAGTTCCTACGCGCCTACAGGTGGGACGGCAAAGAATTGAAACCAAGCTTTGATCTCGATTTTGCTGCGCTAAAGCTCGGCCGGCCTCACCACATGCTCTTTGGCGCGAGGAAGCTCGGTGCGAACCGCGTAGTCGCATCAGCACGATAAGGCAAAGCGATGAAAATTGGAATGATTCGGGTAGCCGCGGTGCTGGTTACAATTTGCCTGACTGTCGGGGCTTTGTCCGTCGCCGCCGACAATCCGTCGTCACACGACAGCAACTACGATTACGATCCACCCGTTGCGGGTAGCTACGCATTACCAGTTATCAAGATGGCGCCCAACGGCGCAATTCTTGATTCAACTGGGCAGGCACTAAATCTGAGTGAGCTCACCCATGGCCGGATCACTGTCCTAAGCTTCATCTACACCCGGTGCGCAGCACCGCGAGCATGCCCGTACGCTACCGGCGTGTTGTACGACCTGCACGCACTCAGCGCTGATGATCAGGGCCTGGCAAACAATACGCGTTTAGTCAGCCTAAGCTTTGATCCCGATTACGACACGCCGCAGCGCCTGGCCAGTTATTCAGAAGCGATGCGCGAACGGACATCAGGGTGCGAATGGCGCTTTATCACAACGCGATCGCGCGCGGAGTTAGACGCGATTCTGAACGGCTACGGTCAGGCTGTGGACAAGCGCTCCAATCCTAATGATCCACAAGGTCCGTTGTATCACATTCTACGAGTTTTTCTCATCGATCGGGAAGGTTACATCCGCAACATCTACAGCTCCGCAACGCTCGATCCGCGTCTCATCCTTGCCGATGTAAAAACCCTGTTAATGGAGGAAAAAGGAGTTTCGAAACGGTAACTCGCATCACTCGGCTGATTCTTGCCAGCGTGCAGTCTGGTCACAGTTTGAGCTTGTCCCCAGCCGATTCCTGCCAGCGGTGAATCACTGCGGCGTAACGTGAGATCACCGGCGCGTATTGGCGATCCGCGTAAAGATTGCATGTTTCAAATGGATCGTCCTTCAAGTTATAGAGTTCATTCAAATCTTTGTCGCGCAGGCAAAGTTTCCAGCTATCCGGAGAAACAATTGTCCGCGTGGATTCTTCGACGGCGCGCTTCACCATACGCCGCCGAGCAAGCTTGGTTCCCTTTTTTATCTTTGTTCGGTTTGACGCCCACTCGATGAGGACGTTTTCTGAAGCGGTGGTGTCGTCGCCGATTAACGGCAATAGGCTTTTGCCGGCGCACTGAGAGTGTTTCGGCTGGCCGAGGAGGTCGAGCAATGTCGGCACGAAATCGATGTGACTAACAGGGTGTGGAACAGTTTTGGCACGTGTTTGACCCGGCAACCGAGCCAGGAATGGAACGCGCGTGGCTTCTTCAAACATCGTCTCTTTCCCAAAGAGATGATGCGCGCCGAGGCTGTCACCATGGTCACTCGTGTGAACAACGATCGTGTTGTCAGTCAGGCCGCATCGTTCAAGACAGGCGAGGATGGCGCCGATGCTCTGATCCACCAGCGTCACTAGCCCGAGATAGCGCTGCTTGATGCTTCGGTATTCTTCCGGTGTAATGCCGAAGAACAATTGAAACGGCAAGCGTTCACGGTCCAGAATGGCTTCAGCTTCCTGCCATTCGCGCATTAAACGGTAGCGCAACGGAATATCTTCGCTCTCGGGAAGCGTGGCCGTCACATCGAGTTCCACCTCGTCGAGCGGGTGTTCGTCATTGAGCGGTCCATTGTAGGGCGAATGTGGTTCTACAAATCCAACAACGAGAATAAAGGGATCACGCTGATGTTTTTCGATGATTTCACAGGCGTGTTTCTCGAGAAATTTCGGCCGCGACAGTTCGATCGGCAGGCTGCTAATAGCCAATTCCGAGAACCGTCCGTTCGATTTGTCCGGCGCAATGCCCTTTGAAACGAGGAAATTTGTGTAGTCGCCGTGATCGTCAGTTGAAATCCATTCATCAAAACCTCGTCCGATTGGCCCTGCTTCGCCCAGATGCCACTTCCCGATGTAGGCGGTGCGATAATCCCGGTCCTCCATTAGCTCTGGGAAAACCAGACACCGGCGATCGAGTGGCACGCTGTTCCGTGTGCATCCGTTGATGTGCGGCCAGGTGCCTGTCATCAGTGACGAGCGCGAAGGCGTGCAAACCGGATGAGTAACGTACGTCCGCTCGAAGATCACCGATTCAGAGGCGAGCTTGTTCAGGTTCGGCGCGTTAACCCTCGCGCCCCCGTAACAAGCGAGCGTATCCGCTCTTTGCTGATCCGGCAGAAAAAGAATCAAATTCGGCTTTCGTTGTGCGGCCATGGGTCACGAGTCTCGCACTAAATTCGCCCGGGTCATCCGCGACCGCGCCAGTTCCAAATGAAGAGAAGGTTTGTCATTCCGAGCGAAGTCGAGGAATCTCTCGATCTTGTCTGACACACAAGGAGCGTTCATGAACAAAATAAGAGATTTCTCCACTTCGGTCGAAATGACAGAGGGGATCCTTTGAGTGTCTCATAATTCACATGAAACGGTTTTTGATCTTACAGCTGATGGGCGCGTTACTCCCGACAGTTGTCGGGATGGCGAATGCGGCAACGAACTTCGATGTGGCAGCAAAGGCGACGAATGAGCTCGCGGTGGATCTTCACAAACAGCTCGCTACAGGCGACGAGAACCTTTGCGTTTCACCGTATTCAATTGAAAGCGCGCTAGCGATGACCTTCGCCGGCGCCGACGGCGAGACGCGCACCGAGATGGCGCGTGTTCTGCATCTCACAAATGATCGCGCCGTGCCCGCCTCTTTCGCTTTGCTCCAGAATTCACTTGAAGCGATGAGCGCAAAGACGGCTGAACAGGTGAAACAATCCAAGCAATCCGGCGGACCAAGCGAGCCCATCACGCTGAACTTCGCGAACCGGCTTTTCGCTCAGAAAGGATATGCCTTTCGCCCTGCATTTCTGATGCAGCTGACACACAATTACGGCGCGGCATTTGAGCCTCTCGATTTCATTGCTGATGCCGGAGGAGCTACGCAGCAAATTAACAAATGGGTCGCAGACCAGACACGCGACCGGATTCGGGATCTCATTCCCAAGGGATCACTCGATAAGACAACCCGCCTTGTCCTGGCGAACGCGCTTTATTTGAAAGCCCCGTGGGCGAGTGAGTTTTCCGAGAAAGCAACAAAGCCGGAGCCATTCCACATTCGCGGTGGAGCTCCTGTTGATGTTCCGATGATGCGAAAGACGGATAAGCATTTCGGTTACGCGAAACGCGATGGATACACGGTCGTGAGTCTTCCGTATGTCGGCAACGATCTACAGTTGCTCGTCTTTCTTCCCGCTGAGGTAAATGGTCTGCACGCGGTCGAGTCCAAGCTTACCGGCGAGACGTTGGCCGGTTGCGCAAAACTCGATACGCGCGACATCGATCTGCATTTGCCAAAGTTCAAACTCGAACCGCCGACGATGGCTTTGGCAGAAAAGTTCGAAGCGCTTGGGATGAAGACTGCATTCGATAAGCCGCAAGGCAGCGCTAATTTCGACAAGATCGCGCCAAGAACGCCGAAGGATTACCTCTACATCTCGCAAATCTTTCACAAGACGTTTTTCGCGGTGGACGAAAAAGGAACTGAAGCGGCGGCGGCCACCGCAGTGGCGATGATGGCAGGGAGCGCTCTGAGATCGCCTCCGCCACCGCCGATCGAAGTGAAAGTCGATCACCCATTCGTCTATGCAATTCAGCATGTACCGAGCGGCGTCTGTCTGTTTCTCGGACGCGTCACTGATCCTCGGTGAAATGGACCTGTCGACTCTCGCAAATCTAATCAACGCATTTGCCGTCACGGCCGCCCTCATTTTCGCAGCCGCGCAAATTGGTTATTACCGTCAGCAGAGAAGACGAGATGCGATGCTCGAGTTAGTGCGCTCGTTTCAAAGTCCTGCGTTTACGAGCGCGCTGCGCCGGGTCCTTTCGCTTCCCGACGACGCCGACGCACAGAAAATACGTGAAGTGCTCGGACCTGACGGGGAAGACGCGGTCTATCTGGTTTCGCTGACCTGGGAAAGCATCGGTCTGTTGCTTTTTCGCCGCGAGCTCACGCTCGATTTGATCGATGATTTCTTTAGCGGTCCCATCCTTCTTTCCTGGAAGAAGCTTCACGTTTGGGCCGAGGAATGGCGTCGCGCGCAGAACCGCGAGACTGGCTCCGAATGGTTTCACTGGTTGGCTGAAAGAATGATGGAGCGAGAGAAAATCTTGCCGCCGGTGCCCGCTTACATTGCACATCGCGATTGGCGTGAACCACGCCGGCGGTTGGCCAAGGACGGATCGGCCGCGTCCGATCCAGATTAAATCAAACGATCTTCCTCGTTCGCGTAACTGAGGGCTCCGTGGACGATGCGTGCCGCGGACGTGAATGGATGCGGCTCGATTTTATTTGCGTCGAGAATGTGTATGACTTCGATGCCGCGCGCCTTCAGATAATCTGAGATGAGCGAGCGATGACACCGCCGCCAGACGGCTTCCGCGCACATGATCGCGGCGGGCCCTGCCTCACCAGCGAGAGCGAGAAAACGCTCGACGCCGTTGTGGAATTGCTCTGTCTCCATGTAATCTGCGTAGCCGCGAAATGAAGCATTGCGCCACGCCGTGTTGCGCGAGTCAGCGTTCGTTTTTCGTCTTCCGCCCAGTTCCGGAAAATGTTCGTAGCGAATACCGTTGGTATTTAGCGATTCCACGAGCGCCTCCTTATTGAACTGTGGATAACGCTTCGATCCCGGTAATGACCGCACGTCGACAAGCAGCTTGATTCCATTCTTTTCGAGCAAGGAAATGAATTCGTCGATGTTGCGGGTCGAGTGCCCAATCGTCCAGATTCGCATGACACAAGATAAACAATAATTCGGGCGCGTTCGAAAGCAGACGCGTCTCGCGTATTTCTGGGGAGCACAGGCTGCCAGCCTGTAGGTGCTGGCAGCCCTGCCGGCAACATCTTCACAGCGTAATTTCCAAGCAGCGCCCAAATTTCCCGGTCTCGGCAAGCTGCCGAGACCTGCAGGCTGGCAGCCTGCGCTCCCCAGCACGCGCCGAATCAATGTGCCGGTTTTGGCGGCGCCACAGCCTCGCTCATCGACTTGAGCATTCGGCCCAGATCGCTGTTGGTGGAGATGACTGCGGTTGTGTCTTTTTCAAACGCGACACGCATAACGTCGAGGGTTCGCAGGAAAGAATAAAGTTCCTGGCCATCAGGTGAATTAAACGCCGCTGCGTAAATCGCCGCTGCCTCGGCGTCGGCTTTGCCCTCGATCTCCAGCGCGTTCTTCGTCGCGGTGGAACTGATCGAGGCGACATCGCTTTCCTTTTGACCGCTGATATTTGCCGCCTCGCCGCGTCCCTCGGAGCGGAAGCGCGCAGCGATTTGATGCCGCTCGCTCGACATGCGCTCAATGATTTTCTCGGCGACCGCTGGATTGTATTTGCTGCGCTTGAAACGTTCATCGAGCAATTCGATTCCGAAGTCGGCAATCTTTTGCCGGGTGCGTTCGGTGATCTGTTTCTCAATTTCGCCGCGCCCGAACTCAACATCGGGAATTGTGCTGGGCAGAAGCGTGCCGCTTTTTTCCAGCTCCTCGTCGCGCAACGGTTTTCGTCCTTTGGTTACTCGAATAATTTCGACGAGATCGTGCGCGGCGACGGCGGTGCGCGTCTCGCTGCCGAGGATATCATCAAGGCGAGAGAGCGCACTGCGCTCGTCGTTAAGCCGATTATAGTACAGGAACGGATCGCTGATACGCCACCGGGCGAAGCAATCGACAATGATGTAGAGCTTGTCCTTGGTCGGGCATTCGGTCGGCGGCCCGTCCCACGCGAGAATGCGCTTATCAAACCGGTGCACTTTATCGATGATTGGCAGCTTGATCTTCAATCCCGGGTTGGTGACGGTGCGAACAATTTTGCCGAATCGTGTAATGATAACGTTTTCGTATTGATGGACGACGAACAGTAGCGTTCCCCATTTGAGCGCGCTCAAAATGAAAAGAATCCCGAGGATCGACATCAACGGGCTCTGCAAAACGCGCAGAATACGCGAGACAGCCGCAGGGCGAGGAGTGACATCGATCACGTTCATGGCGATGTCCGAGTTTGATCCGTCGGGAGAAGCGGCAATGTCTGGAGAATATTTTTCAAGCTGTCATCGACGATGATTTTCTTTTGCAAGCTGGGGAGGATCGCTTGCATCGCCTCGAGATAAAGACGGCGGCGCGTCACGTCTGGCGCTTTTCGGTACTCGGCGAGTAATAATGAAAATTTTTGCGCCTCGCCCTTTGCTTCGTTCACGCGGCGGAACGCATACGCTTCAGCCTGTTTCTCGCGCTCCTTGGCCTGGCCGCGCGCGTTCGGCACGGCATCGTTATACACCGCCCACGCTTGATTAATGGCAGTCTGCTTTTCCTGTTGCGCCTGGTTGACCTCATTAAAGGCAGCCTGCACTGCGGGCGGCGGGCGCACTGTCGCGAGTTGCACTTGCTGAATCTGAAGTCCCAGGCCGTACTGCGAACAAAGATCGGCCAAACGTTTCAAAGTCGATGATTCAATGTCGTGTCGCCCAATCGTGAGGACTTCGTCCACGGTGCGATCGCCGATCACCTCCCGCATCACGCTTTCGGAAAGATCACGCAACGTCTTCTCCGGTTCGCGTGCCCCAAACAGGTACGTTTTCGGATCAGTAATGCGGTACTGCACCACCCACGGGACGAGAGCGGTGTTGAGATCGCCCGTGATCATGGTTTCCGTTTCCCCCGGTTCCGAGTCGCCTTGGTAAATGTTCGTCGAATTCGGCGTAGAAAAACCAAACTCGAGCTTCAATAACCGCTGCGTCGGCACGATGTGGATCTCATCGATGTATGGAATCGCGTAGGCCAGACCGGGATCCACAAGATCGTGATAAGCGCCAAAGCGCGTCTTCACCCCAATGGAGTTTGCCGGGATCGTGGTAAAACCCAATAATAACGTCAGGAACGTGAGGGCAATCCCGATGCACGCAATCAAACCAAGAATCAACCGCAGCGGCTTAATCGGAAGACTCTCGGCAACCATCGGTCTCGGCATAGAGGACCTGTTATTGACTCAAACCTGTCGCGAAGTGCAAGCTTTCAATGCAAGCAATGATGGCTTCCCAGCCGTCACGTTTGATTGGACAGCTGCCCAAGCCGTCGTTCCTTGATCCGTTGTCGCTCCTTGACTCGCTTCGTCTGCGCTCGAAAACTGGAACATGAATATGAAAAACATCATCTTGTCAGCAGTCTTTGGCCTTGGCATGTTCGTCTTGATGGCAGCGGAATCTCAACAGCAACCCGAAGTCGGTAAGGCCGCGCCGGATTTCAGTCTTACTACCGGCGACGGATCGAAGGTGAGCTTGAAAGATTATCGCGGCAAATGGGTGGTGCTCTATTTTTACCCGAAAGATTTTACCAGCGGTTGCACGCTGGAAGCCCACAATTTCCAGCGCGACCTAGCGAAGTATGAACAGACGGACGCAGTAATCCTGGGTGTGAGCGTCGACACCGCGCAATCGCACAAGGATTTTTGCGCGAAGGAAGGACTCAATTTCAAATTGCTTGCCGATCCGGACGCGAAAGTCTCCACCGAATATGGGTCGGTGATGGATTACAAGGGCAGCAAACTCGCCGCGCGAAACACGTTCATCATTAATCCAAAAGGCGAAGTCGCCAAGGTGTATACCGGGGTGAAACCGGCCGAGCACAGCGAGCAAGTCCTGAAAGATTTAGGCGAGTTGAAAAAGAGCTAAACACGAATCGACACGAATTTTTTGCCCCGAAAGCTTTCGGGGCTTTGGAGTGCGGCGGCTTGACGCCGCTTTTGAAGCGTAATCAGACGAGATGTGATTAGGTCGGATTCGATTCTTGCAGGGAGCAGTAAAATTTTTCTGGCTGGCGAATCGAAAAGAAAACCAAAAAGTAACAGGAGCTGACATGGCAAATAGAAAATCTATCGATTGCAGAGATTATCCGAGTGAGAAGAATTGCTCGCTAAGAATTTCCGGCACGGAACAGGAAGTGTTGGACGCAGCGGTCCAGCATGCCGCCTCGGCGCACGGGCACAAAAACACGCCGGAATTGCGCGAACAGATCAAATCGATGCTCAAAGACGAGGCCGATTAGCGCCCGCAGCAGCAACCAAGTTTACTTCGGCTTAGCCGCGGCCGCCGCTTTTCATTCGGCGCATCTGCACTTGCGCCTCGGTTTCCAGTTCGTTGAGCAGCTGCTTGGAAATATTCGAAAGCTTGCCTGACCACGACGCGCCTACGACGACTGGAGGAAAATCTGGCAGCTCCAGGACGCGCACGCCTTCGGCTGGCTTGAGGCCCGGGATTGCTACTGCCAAACCGATTCCGTATCCGCTCGCGACGTAACGCTCGATCAAGCGAGCGGAGTTGACCTCGATACCGCAAAACCATTCCACTCCCAGGTCTTCGAGACCGCGCTGAAACGAAGCGTGGATGGGATCCGTTCGCGGGAACGCGATCAATGTTTCCTCAATCTTATCGCGCTTCCACAGCTCTTCCGCGCAAGCGAGCCTGCACTTTCTGTGGACGAGCAGAATCAACGGCAGGTCGAGTAACGATCGAACCTGAATCCCAGCGCGCGATTTTTTCTCAACGACAGTAATCGCAAGATCGACCTCTCGGACCAGGAGCAACCTCTCGGCTTCGGCACGCCCTGCTTCGTGCAGATAAAGGCGAAACTCGGGAAATTTGGTTCGAAGTTTCTGCAGCAGTTCCGGGATATAGTCGTGCAACACGATCGACGGCGCGGCAATGCGCAACTGCGGCGACCTGTTCTGACGTAGCTTTTCACCGACGATCTCGACGTTGTCGAAGAAAGGTTTGATAAACTCGAATAGCTCCATGCCTGCAGGCGAAAGCGCGAACGGTCGTCGCTGAAACAGCTTGGTGCCAAGGGACTCCTCGAGCTTCGCGATCTGGCCGCTCACTGCGGGTTGCTGGATGCCGTAGGGAATATTGCGCACTGCGGCTGCGATTCCGCCGTGTTTCGCGACGAAATAGAACAACTCGAGGTGATGAATGTTCATGATCGAAAGCGTCGATGAAATCCGCAATTTTTATCAATTAACATCCGCCGCGCAAAGTAGTTATGCTCTCCTACAAAGCCGAATATTCGGTCAAATCTAACAAACATATGGAACTCCTGATCCTGTTCATCGTCGGTCTATTGATTGCGATTTTCGTCCTGCCGTTTGTCGCGCTCGCCAAAGCAAACAGCGCAAAGCGCGGCCTTGATGATTTAGCTAGGCGATTGTCATCACTTGAAAACGAAGTGCGGAATCTGCGGCCGCACGCCGTCCCCGCCCCGACATCGGAAGCCGCTGTGGCAGCCCCGAAAGCTTTTGGAGTCGGGCCACGACTTCCGGTTACAACACCTGCTGCGGCCGTGCCAGAGAAAGAATCGGTGCCGCCGCCAATTCCGGAAAAATTCGTCGAAAGAGCCGTTCCTCGAATCGCACCGCCACCCAGACCCCCGATTAACTGGGAGCAATTCATGGGCGCGAAACTGTTCGCGTGGATCGGCGGGCTCGCGCTTTTCCTCGGCGTGGCGTTCTTCGTGAAGTATTCGTTCGAGCACAATCTCATCCCACCGGCGCTGCGAATTGCAATCGGGTTCGTTGTTGGCGTCAGCCTTCTCATCGTCGGTCTGCTTCTGAAACGGAAGGAAAACGCCGTCACTGCGCAGACGCTCTGCGCGACTGGAATCCTTGTGCTCTATGCTGTGACGTTCGCCTGCCGATCTTATTACCACTTCGCATTCTTCGGTCTCATTCCAACCTTTTTATTGATGACGCTAACCACGGCTGTCGCGTTCCTGCTCGCCGTCCGATTGAATGCGATAGTTGTCGCTGTGCTCGGCATCGCGGGCGGTTTTCTCACGCCGGCATTGCTTTCGACCGGTCAGGACCACCCGCTTGGACTCTTCGTCTACATCGCGCTGCTCGATGTCGGTCTGCTGGCGCTTGCTCAACGAAAAGGCTGGAATGTGCTCCCAACTCTCGGCGCCATTGGGACTGCGCTGATGCAATTCGCCTGGATAGGGACGTTCTTTGTTTCCGAAAAATATTTCGCGGGAAACAAAGTGCTTGTTGTCATGGCGGTATTTGCCGGATTTCAGTGGCTGTTTCTGGCAGCAATAGCGTGGTCGAAACGTACGCGGAAAACGAGCCCTGAACTTTTCGCCTGCGGGATCGGACTCGCGGCGGTCGCGATCTGCTCGGCCTTCTATTTGCTGTCGTTCGAAACGATCGCGCAGCGGCCTGCACTTTTGTTCAGCTATTTGTTTGTTGTCGATCTTGGCGTGCTCGCGCTCACGTTGCTCGAAAGCAGGCTGGTAATTCTTAATGCGCTCGCAGGGTTGGTGGCGTTCATCCTTCTCGCCGCGTGGACAAACTACGATCTCACAACTACGCATCTTTATACCGCGCTGACATTTTATTTTATCTTCGCGCTGTTTCATTCCGCGACGCCGCTCGCGCTGCAACGTCTGCGAAGTGTCCAGATTCCATGGTGGGAGTCATGCATTTCCCGCTTTGGCGCTGCTCCTGGTGCTGATGCCGATTTTTCAACTCAGTGGGCTTTCAATTGTTATTTGGCCGCTCGTGTTGATTGTAGATCTTCTGGCGATTGTTCTCGCCCTGGCAACGGCCACACTCCTGCCGATTCTCGCCGTGCTCTTGCTCACGCTGGTGGCAATAGGTAGCTGGCTGCTGCGGATTCCAACCGAACTCAACGGCTTGCCGACAGCACTGTTCATTCTCGGCGGCTTTGCGATTTTCTTTTTGGTCGCTGCAAGCTGGGCCTGCCGCCATTTAACGAGCGCCGGAACGCACACGCCAAGACTTTTCGGGAACATCACCGATGCGGGAAATCTTTCCGTTCAACTTCCGGCGTTGTCGGCCGCGCTGCCGTTTCTGCTGCTCATCATGGTGACGCTGCGATTGCCGCTCGCGAACCCATCGCCCGTGTTCGGTCTCGCGTTCTTGCTAGTCATTTTGCTTCTCGGAATCAGCGAACTCTTTTCGCTCGGCGTGCTGTCAGCGGTCGCACTTGTTTCCGTTCTAGCGCTCGAACACGCGTGGTACTTCCAACATTTCGATCCCGCGCGCGCGAGCCTCCCCTTGCTTTGGTATCTCGGATTCTATGCGCTCTTCACTGCATTTCCGTTCGTTTTCCATCGCAGGTTTGCCGAGAAAACTGTGCCGTGGGCTACGGCCGCGCTGGCTGGGCCGTTGCACTTTTATCTCGTGTATCAGCTGATTCGCACTGCGTACCCGAACTGGGTTCCTGGTCTCGTGCCGGCCGCATTTGCGCTGCCGCCTTTGCTCGGACTATTCGTGCTCCTCAAACCCACACCGCTCACCAACCCGGCACGCAATTCGCAACTCGCGCTCTTCGGCGGCGCGACGCTGTTCTTCATTACGTTGATTTTTCCGATCGAGTTCGATCGAGAATGGATCACTGTTGGTTGGGCTTTGGAAGGCGCAGCGCTCTGCTGGCTTTTCCACCGCGTGCCACATCCTGGATTGCGACTGGCCGGCGTTGCATTGCTCGTGACCGTATTCGCGCGCCTCGCTCTTAATCCAGCCGTGCTCACGTATCATTTGCGCGCCGCGTTCCCCATTTTGAACTGGTATCTTTATGTCTACGGCGTTGCGACGGTTTGTTTGTTCGCTGCTGGACAATTGCTCGCGCCGCCGAGTCATCGCGTGCTCGGGCGCAATGTACGGTCGTTGCTTTATACGCTCGGCACCGTGCTCGTCTTCCTGCTCATGAACATTGAGATCGCCGATTACTTCAGCACTCCGGGCGCGGCCGCGTTAACGTTTGAATTCACAGGAAATTTTGCGCGCGACATGAGCTATAGCATCGCCTGGGCGCTGTTCGCCTTGCTTCTGCTCATTGTCGGCATGCGCAAAAGAACTGCACCGGTCCGCTACGCGAGTCTCGGCTTGCTCGGGATCACCGTCGTGAAACTTTTCTTTCACGACCTTTCGCAACTCGACCAACTTTATCGTATCAGCGCGTTCGTCGTCGTCGCCGTTATTGCAATTCTTGCATCGTTTCTGTATCAGCGATTCCTCGGCGCCGCGGAGAAAACGAACGAAATCACACCCACGATCACATCCGCTCCATAGGTTCACGGCCTTATGGCCCTAGCGACGCTACTCCCTCGCCGCTGACGTGATTCCAGCCTAACGAATTGCGCCGAAGGCAGAGCACTTCTCGCAAATTAGCAGCACTGTCATCGGCTAAATCAATGATGACGCAAGGAATTATCGATTAACGCAATTCTCTTCCCGGAGCCATCGTCGATGCATGAACATGCTTATCATTTTTGGAATCGCAGCGGGTTGTATTCTCGCCGAGCGGCTGTGGCCGGCGTTGGAATTGCCTCGCGTTAATGCGTGGTGGGGAAGAATAATCCTGATCAACTCGATTCAACTGGGTATCACCGTGCTCGCCGGCCAAACCTGGAATCGTTGGCTGGATCACACGTCGATCTTTCACCTGAAAGACCACTTCAGCGATTGGTCCTCAGCTGCGATCATCTATTTCTTCTCAACATTTGTTTATTATTGGTGGCATCGCTATCGGCATGAATCGCCCCTTCCATGGCGCGTGCTACATCAGATCCACCATTCGGCCCGTCGCCTTGAAATCGTTACAAGCTTTTACAAACATCCGGTGGAAATTTTGATTAACTCCATTCTGAGCAGTCTGATTGTGTATCCGTTGTTTGGGGCCAGCATCCCCGCTGCCGGCTATTACACCATCCTTATCGCAGTGGGGGAATTCTTTTACCATTGGAATATCAAAACACCGTCGTGGGTTGGTTTCATTTTCCAACGGCCCGAATCCCACCGCGTCCATCATCAGTTCCGGCACCACACCAACAACTTCGCGGACGTCCCGCTCTGGGACATGCTCTTTGGCACCTTCAAGAATCCGAAGACATTCAAGGGACAATGCGGTTACGAACGTTGGCGTGAAGATCGGTTCGAGGACATGCTGGCCTTTCGCGATGTTCACTCGCCCGGCGTGGAAAAGCTCGCGCCTCTGCATTTTTTGCCGACATGCATCGGTTGTTCCAAGAGATGGGCGTGTACAGCCTCAAGACAAACTGCCTCGTAAGGACGGGGATGAAACGAATCATCGTAACCTGCGGGACTTTGGTTCTCGTCACGATCGTCTGCGCAATTTCTGCTGGATGTTTGCTCGGCGCTCGATCTTCCCAAGAAGTTTGGTTCGTGCCGAATGCCGGACATGTCGATCTTCATCGAGCAGCAGGCGAGCAGTATGAATCGCGCGGGCTGGCGTTTCTCGGAAAAATGTGAAGATAAGAATTGTTCCGGGGCCGTGGCGATTGATCGCAATCGGCGTCGTATATTTTGCCGTGATGTTTTTAGGTCATCTGCCCGACCATTTGATTTTGTTCCCAACGAAGGCGCCGATCAATGCCGGCGGTGCCGTTCGCAAAACGATTCCGTTTCAAAATGGCGAGTTGGAAGTGTGGACGGCAAAGTCGCGTCGGGCGCAACAACAGGGCCGCGCCGATATTTTCATTTTGCGCTTTTACGGCAACGCGGATCGTGCCGATCGATGGGCAGCCCTCGAGTGTGAGATGTGGAGCGACCGCGCGGTTGAAATCTGGGGAATGAATTACCCCGGCTTCGGCGGCAGCACTGGACCGGTGCGATTATCGCGGATCGGACCGGCCGCGCTTGCGGCGTTTGATGAACTAAAACAATACGCAGCCGAGCGGCCAATCGTGCCCTTCGGGGCTAGCATCGGCGCAACCGCGGCGCTTCACGTCGCCGCAAATCGTCCGGTCGCCGGACTGATTTTGCATAATCCGCCGCCGCTCCGTGAAATGATCCTTCGTCAGTTTGGATGGTGGAACCTATGGCTGATAGCGGGTCCGATCGCATTGCAGATCCCGCGAGATCTCAACAGCATTGAGAACGCGAAAGCGATGCATGCGCCAGCAATCTTCCTGCTGGCCGAAAAGGATGAAGTGGTCGCGCCCCGGTTTCACCGCTTGGTGGTTGACGCGTATGCCGGGAAAAAACGCATCATTGAATTGCACGGCGCCTATCATAACGATCCAATCGAAGGCGCGGCGCTGGCAGATTTGAATGAGGCGCTGGATTGGTTGTTGCCAACCGTTACTTTGCCGCACGCGCCAAAGCGATAATTGGGTAGCACGCTTCGCACGCTGCCATTTGCCACTCGATTTCCGGAATCGCTCTGTAGTAACTTGAGCCCGCGATGCAGAACGCCCAAAACTTGATGAGTAGTTTCGAATTCATCGCGGCGTTGATGTCGATAATCATCGGTCTGGGCGTGACGAACCTGCTCTCGGGAGCTGGGCGCGCGTTTTACCGTCGTAGAGAAAATCCGCTCGATGAGGTTCGCCTTGTGCTTACCATCGCGACTTTGGTGCTGCTGGTTTTGCAGTGGTGGATCACATTCAGGTGGAACACCGAGGCCAACTGGACTTTCGACAAATTCCTGGTGCTGATTGCCTGGACGGTCGTCTTGTACTTGCTCACAGTTTTCCTTTACCCGCCTGACCTGTCGGAAGCCGAAGAACACCAGGGCCGCTTCGAACGGAATCGCGCGGGCTATTACTCAGCGTTCATTGCGATGTGTTTTCTCGACATCGCGCAAACAGCAGTTCATGGCGAACTTTTTCAGCCGGTGTGGTACGTTCCGTTCGTTGGCCAATACGCGCTTCTTGCTGGCGGCGGTCTCATTATCAACCGACGCGGTTACGATCGGTTCTTCGCCTGGTACCAACTGGTCACACTGCTGGTGTGGGCACTCGTGGTGAGGAGATTCTTGGTGGGAAATGAGCCGCCAATTTGATTGAGCTGCTTCTTCACTCGCAGCCGCCAGAATTGCATTCAACCCTTAATTTCTACCCATTCATTTCGCGCACGCGAATCAGCAACGGCTTGCACCACGCGCATGTATCGCAGCCCATCCTCGAAATTCGGATGGGGATGCACTCGACCCTTTGACTTTACTGCCGCCAGAAAATCTTCTTCCACACGCCATTCACCTTCCAATTCGGGCGGAACATCGACGACATGCAGCGCGCGATCCCCGGCCTTGCCCGCCTGCACGACGTCGGAAGTGAAATCGTACGTGAGCGTGCCGCCGCTGCCGTAAATTTCCATCCGATCACCCAACCCCATCGCATCGATACCGCTAAACTCCAGGACGCCTTCCGCGCCATTCTCGAAACTGCACAGAATGGTTAGCAAATCAGGAATGATCACTTTGTAGGCATCGCGAACGGGATAAATGATTTTTTGCCGCGCGAAGACGCCGGTGATGTCGCCCAGCCAGCGTTGCAATACCTCCATGTAAATCCCGAGGGTGAGAGTGTTGAGTCCGCTGATCTCAATTTTTTGACGCCAATGCGCCGGAGCATCGGGGTCCAAGTAATTGCTGGTGAAACTTTGCAGCCGCACATGATGTGGCCGGCCGATATAATTCTCGGCCAGAATCTTTTTGATCAGCAAATCAGCCTGCATTCCGAATGGCGGCGGGCAAAGCATGGTCACCAGCTCGGGATAACGCTTTGACGCCGCAAGCATTTCTTCTGCTTCGGCTAAATCCATCGACATCCGCGCCTGGCAAAAAACGTGTTTACCGGCCTCAAGCGCGGAAATTGTCACTGCCGAATGCATGTAAGGCGGTGTGCCGATCCAGACAACGTCGATGTCGGGTAGCGCCACCAACTCCGGCCAATTCTTTATCGGCGTCGCTTGTGGCACATTTTCGCTGCAAAATTTATCGGAGCTTTCGTATGTCGAATTGGAAACAGCAACAATCTCGATCTCCTGATGCTTCTTCAGAGCGGGCAAATGCCGAGTCCGAACAATGTTGCCCGCTCCGACAATGCCAATCCGCAGTTTATGATTATTTTTGTGCATTGGTGCGATATCAATGTCGCAAACTCGATTGCTTCTTTGTGCGAGCTTACTTGGACTGTGAAGAGCGATGGCGCGTTCAACCAATCACAGATCGCCGATGGCTGATGTCGCCTTCGCTTTTGTGATCCACTTGACGCGCTGACGTTCGCGCGGCAGTTTACGCGTCCTCGTTGGGATAAGTTTATGTCAAGAATTTGCGATATTACAGGATCCAGGGCCGTGGGCGGCAGCGTCATTCACCGGCGCGGCCTGGCTAAGAAAAAAGGCGGAGTAGGCCGGCATGTGACAAAAATGGTGCCGCGCATTTTCGCGCCAAATTTGCGTCGCCAGCGGATTTGGGTGCCGGAGCTGAAGAAATTTGTCCGTGTCCGCGTCACGGCTCGCGGTCTCAAGACGATTAACAAACGCGGCGCTTACAAGGCGCTTAAAAAAGCTGGTGCCATTTAGCCTGTCCGCGGCCGAAAGAATAAGATCGTCCGCTATTACGAGGGTGACTCGGGGCCGTCGCTGAGAATTGTAGCCGAGTAAGTTGCGGGCGAACTCGTCGTGGCGAGCGCCTCCTCTCCTGCTTCGACCGGTTCAGGTCCAACTGGCTTGGCAATTTCCGCGGTAGCCGCCATCACAGGCTCGTGCGGCTTGGTTTTTATTCGTGGGAGATCAAGCGAGCCATCGTTGAACTCAATGACGTAACCCTCGTTTATCAGCCAACGCAGGTCGGAAGCGAGCGCCAGTCTGCGCGGCTCTGCATCTTCCGTCGAGCCATCGCCGATCAATGTCTCAAAAAGCTGTTTGCGATTGATTCCCGCCTTCAGTGCCTCGAGAATCGCGTTCACAGACGGAGACACGCCCGCCTGTTCATGAACAAATGGCCGTACTCGGATTGGCGAAACAAACAACATGCCGCGGCGATGGCGGAAGACATGCAAGCTGTTTTGTCGAAACCGGCCGGCTAGCTCCTGCATCATGTTAGAAGGCGAGCGGGTCTCCTGCGCCCAGGCCTGCTCGATTGCCCGATTTAGTTTGTGATCGGGGAGACTTCGACTGGATGCTCCGCCGATGATCACTTCCGCAGGCTTGCGGGTTAGTCCCGGCAAATAGTTCGACCGAAAATGCCGTTCCGCTTCCACCGGAGTAGAAAATGTTAGAGAAGTCTCTTCGCGTAACGTCGTGTAAGTCGTGACTTTGCGGGCTTCCTCTTTCCAGCGCTCGATTAGCGCGGTATCGCTCACAATCTCGACTTGTCGCTGATAATCGGCAAAACTCATTCGCCGGCTGAAACGTTGCTCGTAAAGGCTGCGCAGCTGCGGTTGGTAGTTGTGATGGTTAGTCGGGCCGAGGAGCGTTCCGCTCAGCCGGCATCGCGCCACATTAGAGAAATTTCCCTTAATTGCATCGGTCTCCACAACGTCGATCTGATAGAAATCGTGTTGAGCCCATCGGAAAGCGTTTCGTTCGAGGAATTCTCGGTCCACAGACACCACCCCGTGATCGCCAAGCTGATAAAGAGGCG
>Ga0137366_10001127_pt1 | contig 19369 bp, 11 predicted proteins | sample SagtaG_8_FD_104938 | JGI IMG/M metagenome (GOLD analysis project Ga0137366, IMG submission 104938) | Vadose zone soil microbial communities from Sagehorn Ranch, Mendocino, California, USA - Sage1_L_60_16 metaG | ecosystem: Environmental > Terrestrial > Soil > Vadose zone | place: USA...
AAACTCAGCTACCGGAAAATGATATCGTTGCACGAGTGCGCGCAGCTTCGTGTAATACGCATCGCGAGCCGAGCGCGAAACGCCTGCGTGATCGTAGAAGTCTCCGGCTATCGGCATGCTGAGAATTAGCGGCCGCGCATGGACTTCTGCCAGCGCGCGCAAGAGCAATTCCAAATCGATCCATGTCGGCGAGGCGTTGATGGCGCTCCGGAAACCGTTGTCACGAGAACCAGGAGTGATTTGTCTGTCGAAGCGCGAAATCTTTGGTGGTTTGCCTATGTCGGCGGGCTTGGCTCGGCTCGCTTTTGCAATCAGTTTGGGCCAGTCGGGTGTTTCCGGATGCAGCTCCGGAGCGGGCTTGATCTGATGCCGAATGTGATGGAGCGCGGCCAAATGATCCTCCACCTCTAATAATCCGGTCTGCAGTTTGCCGGCCGGCCAGAGCGCGAAGAAAACGATGCGATCGAGCCAGCCGCCAGAGGCCAGCCGTTCCAAGGCGGATTCAAGCAGCGGCCTCTCTTCGAGTGTGCTCGGGCACTCCAGCATGCGCAAAGCAATTTTTCGTTTCAGGTTGAAGTCGAGCGCGGCACCAAACACCATTTCGGTTGCCGCCATCGGTGAAAAATTTCCCTCGTACCCCTGCCAACTCGGCTTGGCCGTGAAAAACCAGCCGGGCGAAAGCGAGATGGCAAGCTTTTTGCCGCGTAAGTGCGAGCCGAGTGCGCCGACTTTTTGCAACATGATTAACGGGTTAGCACCTCCACTGCCAACGGGCGAAAGTTGGAAACCTGTCGGCGCAATGCGAAAAAAAATGTTTGCCCTCTCCGGAGCCGCGGGGACTCGTAGTTCCGAACTGCCATAAATCGGCAACACGTTCGGCGCATGCGCGGCGGCACGTTGAAAGACCAGTCCCTGGTTCTTAAGCGTGAAGCTCTCGGGAGCGGTAGAGACAATGGTAGTGTGTTCGAAATGAACCAGCATCCTTTCAGCGGCGAACAACGCGATCGCAGCCAGGCCAAGCGCGATAAGGCCTGCGAACAAATGCGGCATTTCTTTCCTGGTCTGTGCGGGCATGATAAGGAAGAAGAAGTTATTGCCGGGACTTGACGCCGCAATCGAATTTCACTTCGTATTCTCACCACCATGGCCTCCTCTTCACTCTGGCAGCGTTTTCAGCAATATTTTCTGGGCTACCGCGATCTCGATTTTTCGCTCGATATCAGCCGGATGAAATTTCCGGACGATTTCTTCGAGAAAATGCGGCCGAAGATTGAGAAGGCATTTGCGGCTATGCGGGAGCTGGAGCGGGGAGCAATCGCCAATCCCACTGAGAAACGCATGGTTGGTCATTACTGGCTGCGGAATCCGGCGCTGGCGCCAAACGCGGAAGTTCGCGCAGATATCGAAGAAACAATCACGCACATCAAACGTTTTGCGGCGGATGTTCACACCGGAAAAATCGCCGCCGAAAATCGCAAACGCTTCGAGCATATTCTTCTCATCGGAATCGGCGGCTCGGCGCTCGGACCCCAATTCGTGGCGGATGCTCTTGGATCATGGCGTGATTCAATGGATATCTATTTCTTCGACAACACCGATCCGGACGGCTTCAACCGGGTTTTCGACAAGATCGATCCGCCAGAGGACGGATTCGCCGTGGCGAACAACCATCTTTCGCAGACGCTCGTCATTGTAGTGTCAAAATCCGGTGGGACAAAGGAAACGCGAAATGGGATGCTCGAGGCCGAAGCGAAGTTTAAAGAGAAAGGTCTCCAGTTCCCCAAACACGCCGTGGCTGTAACCGGGGTCGGAAGCGAATTGGATAAGTTGGCGGAAAAGAATAAATGGGTCGCTCGATTCCCGATGTACGATTGGATTGGTGGGCGCACTTCCGTGATGAGCGCGGTCGGCCTCCTTCCGATGGCGTTGGAAGGCTTTGACATTGACAATTTTCTAGCTGGCGCGTCGGCGATGGATGAAAGGACGCGAACGCCTGATGCGCTACAAAACGCGGCGATGCTTCTAGCGCTAGTGTGGTATTACGCAGGGCGCGGCAAAGGTGAGAAAGATATGGTGGTCCTCCCCTACAAAGACCGGCTCGCCTTGTTCAGCAGATATCTACAACAGCTGGTCATGGAATCGTTGGGGAAAGAAAAGGATCTCGATGGAAACGTGGTGCACCAGGGCATCGCTGTTTACGGCAACAAAGGCTCGACCGATCAGCATGCTTATGTGCAGCAGTTGCGTGATGGCGTTCTCAATTTTTTTGTGACCTTCATAGAGGTTCGCAAAGATAGACCCGCCTCAGGCGGGCAGCGGTTCGAAGTCGAGGAGGGAATCACAAGCGGCGATTATCTTCAGGGCTTTTTGCGCGGGACGCGCAGCGCTCTCTATGAGAGTGGACGGGAATCAATCACGGTGACCATTCCCGAAATGAATGCGTTTAACGTCGGCGCATTGATCGCGCTCTACGAGCGTGCGGTGGGCTTCTACGCATCACTCGTAAACATCAACGCCTATGATCAGCCGGGCGTTGAAGCCGGGAAACAAGCCGCAACGAAATTACTACAGCTTCAGCAGCAGGTGCGTGAGCAAATCCGTGCCGGCGCCGGGAAAACCGCCGAAGAAATTGCGCATTCCATCGATGCGGATCCCGAAGACGTGTTTCATACGCTGCGGCATCTGGCGAACAATGATTCGCGCATTCGCGTCCTGCCGGGCGATCAACCGACTGACGATCAATTCTCGCTGGCAAGTTCCGATTCGTGAAGACTCAACCGTCTTGGAAGGCGAAACGCCTGCCCTGCAATCGATTTCGCCTTTCCAGGAACGATTTAAGCGTTGTAGGGCGAGCGTTTCGCCTGCCGATCTGCTAAATTCGGGCGCGACATGGCAGAGCCCTCTCCTAAAGAACGAAGCGATTCATCAAGTGTTCCGTGGGTTGACGCGGTCGGCTTTATCCAGCAGCTCAGCCACGATTTGCGTAACCATCTAAACGCGATCGAGCTGCAATCCGCTTACATCAGTGAATTAGAGGGCGATGCCAACCTTAAGGGTGAGGTCAACCGACTACGCGAAATGATTTCTGGGCTGACGTCGAGCTTACAAAGAGTTTCGGGCGTGCTTGGCGACGTCAAACCCAACCTGATCTCTTACCGCGCCTCTGATTTTGTCGAGGACTTGCGCAAGAAAATCGCCCAGGAATTCGCGAACAAGACGCCCGAAATCAGCTGGGACGTCAACCCGGGCAATGCGGTATTGAATATCGATCCTCAACTTTTGCAGGAGGCGATCATCGAGCTTTTTTCCAACGCATTCCAGCATGACCGCGGGAAGGGTGCGCTTGCCGCGGAGGCGAGGATCGAGAAAAACCGGTTCCTCTTTACGCTTCGGGAGCCAAAAATCCGATTTGAATTATCTACCGAAAATTGGGGACGCGAACCGCTTCGGAAAGTCAGTCACGGCCATTATGGTCTTGGCCTGAATCGCGTTCGCACCATCATGGAGGCTCACGGCGGCGAAATGCATGCGCAGTATGAGCCAAAGGCGTCGGCGCTCGTCACGGCGCTTATCTTGCCATTGTCGGGCGAAAAAGCTTAATCTTCGCGCTGAGTCGATGATTCGGCGCGAGCGTCCGTCAAATATTTCCATCAACAGCGTAGATCCCTGAAATGAAAACAGAGAACCATCGCATCCTGATCATTGACGATGAGCGGCCAATACTGATGACGCTCGAGGCGCTTCTGGAGCGGCATGGTTACCAAGTCGACACCGCGCCGACCGCGTCGCAAGGATTGAAATTGCTGAAATCAAAATCTCCATCGCTCGTTTTACTCGATCTCCAACTGCCAGACGCACAAGGACTGGAAACGCTCGATCTGATCAAGACCGAGCTGCCAAGCATGCCGGTTATTATTTTGACGGCGCACGACTCCTTGCACAATGCCATCGAGTCGATCAAACGCGGCGCCTACCATTTTATCAGCAAACCGTATGGGCCAGAAGAGCTGCTTAGTTTGGTCGAAAAAGCCCTGGAAAAACAGCTCCTTGTCCGAGAGGCCGAGAAACTTCGGGAAAGAACAGAGCAACTCGAGAAGCGCTTGGAAATTGCCGAGACACGGGCTACGCCAATCTTCCATAGCAAGCCAATGCAAGAGATCGAGGAATTGATCAACGCGATGGCGCCGTCGGACGCAAACGTGCTCATTGTAGGTGAGAGCGGCGTGGGCAAGGAGATCATTGCGAACGTGGTTCATACGCGCAGCCGGCGCGCCGGAAAAGAAATGGTCAAGCTGAACTGTGCCGCATTTCCTCCAACCATGATTGAAGGCGAGCTTTTTGGTTATGTGAAAGGAGCGTTTACCGGCGCGATGAACGATTTTCCTGGAATGATCGCAGCGGCCGATGGCGGCACGCTTTTCCTGGACGAAATCTCGGATATGCCGCCTGATCTACAGACGCGTTTTTTGCGCGTGCTGCAGGAACGGGAGTATCGACCGCTCGGGAGCACGCGCACTATGAAGGCCGATTTTCGCGTGATCGCTTCTACCAATCGGCCGGTTGCGCAGGCACTCGCCGAGAACCGGCTCCGCTCGGATTTGTACTACCGGCTAAACACCTTTCAAATTGAAGTGCCCCCGCTCTGGGAGCGGAAGCAGGATATTCCACCCCTCATCGCGCTGTTCCTCAGACAGTTTGCTCAACAACTCGGGAAGCCCGAACCAGACATCGCGCCAGAAGCGTTTCAAAAGTTACTGGATTACGCCTGGCCGGGAAATGTGAGGGAATTGCAGAATGCAATTGAATATGCAGTGGTGCTGGCGCGGCAGGGCTTGATCGGTGTGAAGGAACTGCCCGCCGAAGTTCAATTCCCGAAGCTTTCGGAACAGACAGAGCGTGGCGCCCTCCCGCGAACGGGTGTACAGAGTCTCGATGATGTCGAGCGAAACACGATTGTTCAGGCGCTTGCAGAATGTCACGGGAATAAGAAGAAGGCTGCCGAACGTCTCGGTATCCAGCGTGCCACCCTCTACAACAAGATGAAGCGCTACGCGATCGAGATCTGAAAACGAGGCGCCTCGCTTGGGACGGATTTTGGATTCTGCGTTTTCGATTTTAGATTAAAGGCAAGAGCGATCCGCAATCTAGAATCCGAAATGGCGACATCCCGGCATCTCGAAAAAGTCCTGGCGCACGCGGCGAATCAACTCGCCGCGACGGGGGCGAGACGCCCGACAGAGGTCCTTCCGCTTTACAAAAAATTTCTCAAGGTCGAAGAACATCGCTTGCGCCTGAAGCACCAGGCAGGTGGAGGCGGCCGCGAGATTTGCGGACGGCGGGCCGAGCTTGTTGATGTTTTGCTGCAATACGTTTTCGGAGCTGCCGCCACCGCTACTCACGGAAATGGCCAGTCCGGCATCGCCCTGGCATTGATCGCTCTTGGTGGATATGGCCGAGGCGAACTCAATCCGTTTAGCGACATCGATGTCATGCTTTTGCATCATCAGGGGACGAAGAGAATCTCACCGCATCTCGAAGAGATGGTGCAGCAGGTGCTCTATCCCCTCTGGGATAGCGGCTTCAAGGTTGGTCATTCCACGCGTTCGATCAAAGACGCAATTGCACAGGCCAACCGTGATATGCGCACAAAAACCGCCATGCTCGAGTCCCGCTTTCTCGCTGGCGACGCAGAGCTGGCGCGAGAATTCCGGGAGCAATTTCGTTCAAAGTGCGTCGAGGGATACGAGCGGGAATACGTCGAAATGCGCATGCAAGATCAGGTCGCGCGGCACAAGAAATTCGGCGACAGCGTCTATCTGCAGGAGCCTCATGTGAAGAGCGGATGCGGCGGACTGCGCGATTATCAAAATCTTCTTTGGATGACGTATTTCAAAGAGGGCTCACTAAGCACGAACCAACTGGTGGGTAAGGATTGGCTGAGCGAAAGCGACCAGAGGCAAATCGAGAGGGCCTACGAGTTTCTCCTCCGCTTACGGACTGATTTGCATTACGCGACCGGGCGCGCCACCGACATCCTCCACATGAACTTGCAGGAGCAAATCGCGGAACGGCTCAATTATTCCCCTCGAAACGGCCAGCTTCGCAGTGAAACGCTCATGCGAGAATATTACGAGCACACACGCAATATCTTCCGGGTCACGGAGCGCATTACGGAACAATTTGTAAGCGGCCACGTCACCAGCAGGACCCGTTCTCTGTTCAGTTTTCTTCCGTTGATACGTCCGGACAAAACTCCGATCGGCGAATCGTTTTTTGTTCGCAATAATCAATTATATCCGGCGCGACGCGATCTTTTTCGCAAAGATCCCGAGGAAATGATGCGCGCATTTCAGCTTACGCAAGAACGCGCTTTGGATCTTAGTCCCGAACTGGCGGATCTGTTAAGCCGCAACCTCGGCCAGGTCACCCGCACCTATCAGTATGCACGCGGGCCGCGCGACATCTTTAAGGCGATTCTATCCCGAAAAGGAGAAGTTGGCCGGGTCCTTCGAATGATGCATCGGGTTGATTTCCTGGGCCGATACATTCCCGAATTCGGCCAGCTCACCTGTCTGGTGCAACACGAGTTTCTGCATCGGTACACGGCGGACGAACATACACTGGTCTGTATCGACAAACTCGATGCTCTGGCAACGACGGATGATCCGAAGTTGACCGCCTATCGCAAGATTTTTGAGCAGCTCGATGACCCATTCGTCCTTAATCTGGCGTTGCTTCTGCATGACAGTGGCAAAGCCGTTGGCGCGCGACGACATTCTGAAGCAAGCGCGCTGTTTGCGCAGCGCGTCGCCACGCGTCTGCAGTTATCGTCCGAGCAACGCAAATCGCTCATCCTGGTGGTCGATCACCACCTGACGCTCTCCATGATCGCGCAACAGAGAAATCTTGATGACCCCGCCACAGTGGCAGAATTGGCCGGCGTCGTGAAGAATCAGAGAAACCTGAACGCATTGATGCTGCTTACCCTGGCTGACGGTCAGGGGACAAGCGCAGAGGCATGGTCGGATTGGAAAGAATCGCTTGTCTGGCAATTGTTTCATGAGACCTCCCGCTATCTGGCAGACCGGAAGTCTTATTACGAACAAACGAGAATCGAGCGCGAAAGCCTGCAGATCGCCGTGGCGGAGAATCTTTCGCCCGATTATGCGGATGAAATCGAGGCACATTTTGACTTCATGCCCGACAATTATTTTCGCGGCAGCGATGTTCCCGAAATTGTCGAACATCTAAAACTATTCCGTTCGTTCATTGAACACGTTTCCAGTCCGCCACAGGACGGATTCGCTGCGGCGAACCGTGGCGGGCATCCGCTAGCTGCGGCGATTAAATGGAAGGCTCTCCCAGAGCAAGGACACAGTGTCGTCAGTTTCTGTACGTGGGAGCGCGAGCGATTGCTGGCCAAAATTGCCGGATCATTTTCGGTCGTGCCAATTAATATTTTGAGCGCGGATGTTTTTCCCCGCGGAGACAACGTCGTGCTGAGCGTTTTTCGCGTGTGCGATACGAAAGCAGGCGCTGTCACCGACCCGCGCGCGTTCGAACTCGTCGAACAAACTTTGCGTAGCACGCTCGCAGGTGACAGCTTCGATTTCCGTCCGTTGATCGAAAAAGCGAAGCGTCAGAGCCGCCACCATCGCGCGCCAGGGATCGAATTTCCGACGCGCATTTCCATGGACAACGAAACGCATCCGGCTTACACGCTGATTGAAATCCAGGCTCCCGACCGGCTCGGCTTGCTTTACGATATTCTGACGTGTCTTGATCGCGAGGGCGTTTCGATCGCGCTTTCTCGTATTAACACGCAGGATGGCGCAGCCATCGATACTTTGTACGTGGTTGATCGTTCCACGGATGCCAAGATTACCGATCCGGATCGCATCAAAACAATTCACGAACATCTTACCAGCACAATTCTGGGTGAAGCCATTGCCAAAGCAACGTAATTAAAAAAAGGGTGCGCCCACGGGTTCGCTGCTCATCGTTTCTGATTTCATGAACGCACTAATTCTCGCTGCCGGATACGCGACCCGCCTTTATCCGTTAACACTCAACAAAGCCAAGCCGCTGCTCACGGTCGGTGGCAAACCGATCATCGAATGGGTGGTCGACAATCTCGCAGATGTTCCAAACCTGGAAACGATTTATGTCGTCACAAATGACAAGTTCGCACCCGATTTCCAAGAGTGGAGCGAGCGTTATCAAATTCGGCAGCCGAAATTCAAATTCAAAATCGTCAACGACGGCTCCAAAAACGACGGAGATAAGCTGGGCGCGATTGGAGATATCAATTTCGTCGTTACCGGGAAAAATTTGGCCAGGGACAGCTTGCTTATCATCGCGGGAGATAACCTGTTTACTGAATCGCTAACCGCGTTTGTCGCCTGCGGGAAAGAAACCGAAGCAACAGTTGCCGTTTACGACGTTGGCGACATTGAGGCGATCAAGAAGTACGGGAACGTGGCGGTGGACGCTGACGGAATCATCACCCACTTCGAAGAAAAACCACAGAAACCTCGCGGGACCCTGGCCGCGATTGCAATTTACCATTACTCCCCCGAAGTGCTTTCGCTTTTAACGACGTATCTTGCCGCGGGCAATAATCCGGATCAGCCGGGCCGTTTTGTGCAATGGCTTTACACGCGCAAGCCCGTGAAGACCTTTCAGATCAAGGGGAAGTGGCTCGATATTGGAAGCAAAGAGACGCTGGAGAAAGCAGATCAGATTCTTTCTAAAACGTAGCGGCCTCCAAAGCTACGCGTCCCACAAACGCTATCAGCGATGTCGACCTAGTGTCATGACCTTCCCAACTGTCATCGAGACCGCTCTCTCCCAAACCATCCGAAATAACAGCATCGAATAAGGTGCGGGCAAACCCGCCGGCAGGCACACAAAAGGAGCAACGCGGTGTTTGGAGTTCGGATCGCGCCCGATCCGCAAATTGAGTTCACGCAGATGGACCGCAAATGCCGCGTCGTCGCTAAAAAAGGCGCCGGGCCAATGCCGCTCGACAAACTTTCGGGCCGGTTGACCCTGGTGAAAATCATGAATAAGAACCGCGCACGGTTTCCCAGTGCGGAGAAGCCGCAAGGCGAATTTTAGCGCGCGAAAATCTTTTGGTCCGTCAATGAGAACGGCGTCGCCGGCCTGGAGCCGCCCCGGCAGGATCTCGCGGGAATCACCGTAGAGAAGCTCAACGTTTGTATATGGTTTCAGTTTCGCCTCGGCGATGGCCGCATGGGTTGGATCGCGATCGAACTCAACGCTTACGATCCGGGCTTGCGGGAAACAGCGTGCCAACATGAGAGTGCTTCCGCCGCGCATGCGGCCTGATTCCAGGATTTGCCTCGGAGCAAACCGGCGGATTGTGGCGTAAAAGAAGAACATTCCACGTGGGCCAATGCCTCCAAATCCAAGCTCACGCCGCATGCCTGCGATTGCGCCGCAGAAGTCGGAGAGCAGGTCTCCCGCTTGTCCAGAAACCGTCGCTATGTTAAGCGGAGCTTCATCACTGGACGGGCGCATTTGCTAATCAACGACGGGTCGCCGAGCGAGGCAACGACAGGGAATCGCATTTCAGCGTGTAGTTCTGCAACAACCAAAGGGCGACCTGCGTGTTGAACAAAATACAACAGGATGCGATTGATTGCTCGATTCTCTTACGGCGTTGGAATATGACCATTCTGATGTTACGCGTCGAACTCGAAATGGCGAAGACAAGCGGCTCCTCTAATCACTTATGAAGAAAAACCTTTCCATCCCCAGGACGCGTCCTGCAAATGGTTCGCGCCTCAACGGCGACGGAGTCGATAGCAGGCAGTTGCTCACGGGCCTCGTTGCATTCAAACGTGGCGATTTTTCTGCTCGACTACCGGATGACTGGACCGGTGTGGCCGGTAAGATCGCCGACACATTCAACGACGTCATCAGGTCCAACGAACAAATGACGCAGGAATTGGAGCGGATCGTGCATGTGGTTGGAAAAGAAGGCCGAATCACACAGCGGGCATCGCTGAGCAACGTGGCCGAATGTTGGGCCGATGCCATTGGATGCGTCAATGTCTTGATCGAGGATCTGGTCCATCCTACGAGTGAAATGGCGCGCGTGATTGGCGCCGTCGCGAAGGGCGATTTGTCCGAAACGATGGCCACTAAGATCGAAGGACAGCCGCTCAAAGGCGAGTTTTTGCGTACGGCAAAGATTGTAAACACGATGGTCGATCAGCTCGGTGCATTCGCGTCGGAAGTCACGCGGGTGGCGCGTGAAGTGGGCACGGAAGGTAAACTGGGCGGTCAGGCAAAAGTCAAAGGCGTAGCCGGCACCTGGAAAGATCTAACCGAAAACGTGAACCACATGGCCGGCAATCTCACGGCCCAAGTCCGCAATATCGCGACGGTCACGACGGCAGTAGCGAACGGCAACTTGACCAAGAAAATCACAGTCGATGTGAAAGGCGAGTTTCTTGAGCTCAAGGACACAGTCAACGTGATGGTGGATCAGCTTCGCTCGTTTGCCTCGGAGGTCACACGTGTGGCACGGGAAGTAGGTTCGGAAGGAATCCTGGGCGGACAAGCTCGCGTGCAAGGAGTCTCCGGCACATGGAAGGACCTGACCGATTCAGTTAATTTCATGGCGCGCAATCTGACCGGACAAGTGCGCAACATTGCGGCCGTCACGACTGCTGTCGCGAGAGGGGATCTGTCGAAGAAGATCACGGTCGATGTGAATGGTGAAATCCTCGAGCTGAAAAACACCATCAACACGATGGTCGATCAGCTCAGTTCGTTTGCATCGGAAGTGACCCGCGTGGCGCGCGAGGTAGGCACCGAAGGAAAATTAGGTGGACAGGCTGACGTCAAGGGCATCGCAGGCACATGGAAGGATCTGACCGACAGCGTCAATTTCATGGCCGGCAACTTAACCGGCCAGGTGAGGAACATTGCCGAGGTAACAACCGCAGTCGCGAATGGCGATCTTTCAAAGAAAATTACAGTCGACGTAAAAGGCGAGATTTTAGAGCTAAAAAACACCATCAACACGATGGTCGATCAGCTCAGCTCGTTCGCGGCGGAGGTGACGCGGGTGGCTCGCGAAGTAGGCACAGAAGGCAGACTGGGCGGCCAGGCGGACGTGCGTGGCGTTGCCGGTACATGGAAGGATCTGACCGATAACGTGAATATGATGGCGGGCAACCTCACGGCACAGGTTCGTAATATTGCCGAAGTCACCACTGCGATCGCCAATGGCGATCTCTCGAGAAAAATCACGGTTGACGTAAAGGGCGAGATTTTTGAGATGAAAAAGACGATCAACACGCTCGTTGATCGGCTTAGCTCGTTTGCTTCGGAGGTCACGCGAGTCGCACGCGAAGTGGGTTCCGAAGGAATTCTCGGCGGCCAGGCTGAGGTCCGGGGAGTCTCCGGCACATGGAAAGATTTGACCGATTCAGTGAACTTCATGGCTGGTAACCTGACCGCGCAAGTTCGCAACATTGCTCTTGTCACGACTGCAGTCGCAAATGGCGATTTGTCCAAGAAAATCACAGTCGACGTGAAGGGCGAGATTGCGGCGCTCAAGAACACGGTTAACACGATGGTCGGGCAGTTGAGTTCTTTCGCAGCGGAGGTGACCCGGGTGGCGCGAGAGGTCGGTACGGAGGGGAAGCTTGGCGGTCAGGCCGACGTCAAGGGTGTCGCTGGTACGTGGAAAGATTTGACCGAGTCGGTAAATTCGATGGCGGGCAACCTTACGGCGCAAGTGCGCAACATTGCCGAGGTCACTACTGCGGTCGCAAATGGCGATTTGTCGAAGAAGATCACGGTCGATGTTCGCGGGGAGATCTTGCAACTCAAAGACACCATCAACACGATGGTCGACCAACTTCGCTCGTTCGCATCGGAAGTGACGCGCGTGGCACGCGAGGTGGGCAGCGAAGGAAAACTGGGCGGTCAAGCAGACGTGCGCGGCGTTGCGGGCACATGGAAAGATTTGACCGACTCGGTGAACTCGATGGCCGGAAATCTCACCGCTCAGGTGCGCAATATTGCCGGCGTAACCACGGCTGTCGCCCGTGGCGACCTTTCGAAGAAAATCACCGTCGATGTGAGAGGCGAAATTCTCGAGCTGAAAGACACAGTCAATACCATGGTGGACCAGCTCAACTCCTTCGCGTCGGAAGTAACCCGAGTAGCGCGCGAAGTCGGCACAGAGGGAAAGCTCGGTGGCCAAGCTATGGTCAAAGGCGTCGGCGGCACCTGGAAGGACCTGACCGATAGCGTCAATTTCATGGCGGGTAATCTCACCAACCAGGTGCGTGGGATTGCGAAGGTTGTTACCGCGGTCGCGAACGGCGATCTGAAACAAAAGCTTCTTGTCGAAGCAAAGGGCGAAATCGCCGAGCTCGCTAACACGATTAACAGCATGACGGACACGCTCGCCACGTTCGCCGATCAAGTTACTACGGTAGCCCGCGAAGTCGGTGTTGAAGGAAAGCTAGGCGGCCAGGCCAGCGTCCCCGGCGCGGCCGGCACGTGGCGCGATTTGACCGACAATGTCAATCGGCTGGCAGCGAATCTGACTACGCAGCTTCGCGCCATCGCCAATGTCGCCACCGCGGTCACGAAAGGCGATCTGACGCGATCGATCCAGATAGAAGCACAGGGCGAGATTGCATTCGTGAAGGACAACATCAACGAAATGATCCGCAATCTGAAAGACACAACGCTGCGCAATGAGGAGCAGAACTGGCTCAAAACCAATCTCGCCAAGTTCTCGCGCATGTTGCAGGGACAGCGAGACCTTCTGACGGTTGGCAAATTGATCTTGTCAGAGCTGGCTCCGGTCGTCTCCGCGCAGCACGGTGCGTTCTATATCATGAGGAACTCCGTGGAAGAGCCTGAACTCAAGCTCCTGGCAAGCTACGCACATCGCCAGCGAAAAGGCGCGAAGAACCATTTCAAATTGGGCGAGAGTTTGGTTGGGCAGGCAGCGCTGGAAAAACAACGCATTCTCCTGACTGATGTGCCCAGTGATTACGTGAGAGTTAGTTCGGGCTTGGGCGAATCGCGTCCGATGAACATCGTTGTTCTGCCGATTTTGTTCGAAGGAGAAGTGAAAGCGGTCATGGAACTCTCATCACTCGAGCGCTTCAACCCGACCCATCAGGCGTTTCTCGATCAATTGACCGAGAGCATTGGCATTGTGCTTCATACCATCGAAGCGAACACACGAACGGAAAACCTGCTCAAGCAATCCCAGTCGCTCGCGGCGGAGTTACAGAAAACCAACGAGGAGTTGCAGGAAAAGGCCCGTTCCAATCTCGCGAAAGATCAATTTCTCGCCATGCTCAGCCACGAGTTGCGCACTCCGCTTACACCGGTGCTCGCGTCTGCTCTCGCGCTGGAGAGTGAGCACGGCTTGCCGGAAAGTGTTCACGAATCGCTGCACATGATTCGTCGCAACGTGGAGTTGGAAGCTCGGCTCATCGATGATCTGCTGGATCTAACACGAATTAGCAAAGGCAAGGTGCAACTCAATTTCGAAGTCGTTGATGCTCATACCCTGCTGCGGAATGCCATCGAAATTTGCCAGGCGGAAATCGAGCAAAAGCATCTGGCGCTTCGGCTCGATTTCGCCGCCCAAAAAGTTCATCTGCGAGCGGACTCCGCCCGACTCCAGCAGATCTTTTGGAATCTCATCAAAAACGCAGTAAAGTTTACTCCCAGGGGCGGCCAAATTTCTATTTCCACGAGTAACGATCGCGAGAATCACTTGCGAGTTGAAATTGCCGATACGGGCATGGGAATTGATCCTGAGTCGTTGCCGAAAATTTTCGATGCTTTTGAACAAGGCGGATTGCCGCAATTGGGGGGATTGGGGCTCGGACTTGCTATCAGTAAAACGCTTGTCGAGGCGCATAACGGAACGATCACGGCGCAAAGCGCGGGTCGAAATAAGGGCGCCAAATTCACACTGACTTTTGCCACTAGCAAAATCGTCGATGCCCAGACTGTGCCAGCTATTTCACCCCGGATCGCCCAACGCCAGGCGATGCGAATTCTACTCGTCGAAGATCACGAGGATACGAACCGATCGCTTACAAATTTACTTCGCCGGCGCGGCTATCACGTCCAGTCTGCGGTCAATCTTCAATCTGCCCTCGATCTAAGCGCGAAGGAGGAATTTGACGTGCTTATTAGCGATCTCGGTTTGCCTGATGGCAGCGGAATCGATCTGATGAAAACGTTGCGCTCCGAGCGACCAGTCCTCGGAATCGCTCTTACCGGTTTCGGAATGGAAGACGATATTCGTAAAAGTCACGAAGCAGGCTTCAAACATCACTTGGTCAAACCGATCGACCTGAATATGCTCGATTCGTTTCTCCAGGAAAGCGTTCCAACGTTGCCTCCGCAGTAAAATCTGTACGCTGTCGCGCTCACCGACTTGCATCAAAAGTTATCGAACTGGAACGCTCGGTTCGGAGGAATCGGCCGAGCAGCCCCGAATGCTTTCGGGGTTGGTCACGAGCTGCTTGCTGTGTTTTAATTCCTGGTTAAGCGGCCCCGTAGCTTAGCGTTTAGCGCAGGGGACTAAAAATCTAGCGTTCTGCTCCGGACGCAGATCGCTCCCTCGACAATGTGGGGAAAGGGCCTCGGCGTTGCGAATCGCTCTTCCTGCCTTATCTTCAAAGTCGGCGTATGCTGCGCCCGAAATCCACAATCTCTGCTGTCACGCCCAACATTCTCTTGGGACTTTCCATTCTATGCTTAATCACCGCGGCGATTTTGGGGCTGCTCACTGGTTACGAGGCACAAAACAAGGCCGCAAAGGCTGGAGCACAAGTCGTGCAATTGCAGAAAGAGAAAGCGGAATTGGAAACTAAACTGGAGGCTAATCAGATCGAGATCGCCTCCCTGCAAAAGCGGATCGAAGAAGGAGCAGCAGCAACCAAACCTTCGGAAAATCCTGGCGCTGGCTCGGCGGCTGAACAACAGCTTACTCCTCTCCCCTCGCTAGAAATTAAACCGGGCACCGCATCGACACCCGAACAACCTATCCCCGCCCCGTCGCTGGAATCGCCGCTGGAACGACCTGCCCGTACCCCGTCGCCGCCAGAAATTAAACCGGAGGATGTCGAAGAGACGACGCCTCCGCCGCGGCAACCGAAGCGGCAGAAAGTTGCGGCAATTGCGGCAATCACGACGCCACAGGTCGCAGGTTCCCCCGGCGGCACGATGTCGATCTCTTCGTCGAGGGCCCTCGCAACTTACGCGCCGAGGCCCGAGTACCCGTCTGAGGCACGTTCGCGCCACATCACCGGTAGCGGAGCTTGCGTCGTGGACGTTGATCCGGGGAGCGGCAATGTAACTGGAGCTTCAATCGCACAAACCACTGGAAACCCAATACTGGATGACTCAGCCGTCCGTACGTTCCGAAAATGGCGATTTAAACCCGGAACTGTTTCTAAGGTTAGGATTCCCGTTGAATTTAGGTGACGGGGTGCGCATCCGACAGAGCAGCCCCGAATGCTTTCGGGGTTGGTCACGAGCGGCTTGCTGTGTTTTAGTTCCTGGTTGCGCGGGCCTGTAGCTCAGCGGTTAGAGCAGGTGAGTCATAATCTAGGGTTTTGCTCTGAGAGCCTAACGATCCGAAAAGGTAGCGCATTCAAACGGGAGTCAGAACAGATCCGAGGAAACCTGATGGTGTTTGCCGATGGCGATCATCGCGTCGTACGCGCGGCGTATGTGCCCCTACATTGTTGACGGTAACGATCATAATACAACGCTCACCGTTCCGATGAAATCACCGGAACGAGGCATCATGTTTACGAGATTCGGCCACGCGGCGAAAAGCACAGGGTTGATCTAAATCTCCGATGTGCTGCATTCGGTCGCCTGTGGTACGGCAAGCCAAAGGCAATCCCTAATGCAATCTACCACGCCAAGTTTGACAGCCGGTCGCATGATGCAGTGATTCGCGCCTACGATGCGGCTGGCAACGTGATCGAAACGCACAAGTAGGCAGGCGATTTCAGGGAGTCGTGAGCGCGTTGTTTCGCATCAGGTCCACGCACGTGATCGAGCAGGAGCTGTTTCGGCCCACTTCGCGCTATAACAAACCTTGTCGCGGTAGCGAAAGGCTCGCGCTTGGCGAGCTGAAAAATTGTCTTGCAGCGATTATGAATAATTGCTAACAACCGTTAATAACTTCGTTTCCCTATGTATTCAACACTCCTTATTGTGATGGGCGATCTGATCACCGATCGCGTTCTCCTATCTGCGATCGTGGGCGGTTTTGCAGTACTTTTGATTTTGCGGGCAATCAAGAACGTCAAAAACCGGCGCGATAGCAATCGCATTTATGAATTTCTCCGCCGGTGCGCTAAAGATGGGCATTACGTGTTTCGGAGCTCGGAAGCGATTTCTGAGGTAACCAGGCTGCCCGAATCGCGGATCGCAGACTTGTGCAGCAAACACGGCCACATCGAACGTAAACATGGGCAGCGTCATACGTGGCGTGTGGTAAATTGAGCGCTCGGCACCAAGCCGTTATCTGACGTAGCAACCTCACGGCTAGAGGTCGGCAGTTTCAGGCGTTCACCTGATGCGGTGATTCGCGTTTACGTTGAAGCAGGCAGTGTGATTCAGACACACGAGTACGCTGGCGATTTCAAAGAGTGGTGAGCGATCATGTTTGGTTGCTGGACGAAGTGATCGCTTTGCGTGCGTAACCTCCGCCGTTGCCATAGTCGGGGACATCCAGATGCTGAAGCCAATGCGATGTATCTTCTGCATCTTCAGGATAGGAGACGCGATCGAAACCGTAATTACTATTGAATAATTGGAAGGTAAAATTATGAATTGGGCGAAACTTCTCTTAGTCGGTCGGGTGGATCAGGTCGGGGACAGCTTTAAGACTTTCGTCGATCGTAAGATTCGCGAGCGACGTCGAGACGAGCGACGACTTGGCGAGCATCGTGCGACAAAGCATCAGCTCCAAGCGAGAAAATCATGCGTCGCCGATGCACAAAGTTATCGCGTTGCTTCGCATGGCTTCAAGCGTTGGCTGACCGCGATGTAAGACTCCGGATCGAGTCTGGCTCCAAATAAGAACAACCGCCGCTCAATCAAAGCGATTCTACGGGCATCCTGGGGCAGCCAAATCAGCCTCATGCGTTAGAGGTCCGGCAGTTTCAGCCGCTCACATGCGCAGTCCCAACTTCAACCGGCTTTGCTCAGATTGTCAGCTCGAGGAATCGACCGAGCAGATTCGAATGCTTTCGGGGTTGGTCACGAGCGGTTTGCTGTGTTTTAATTGCTGGTTGCGCGGGCCTGTAGCTCAGCGGTTAGAGCAGGGGACTCATAATCCCTTGGTCCCAGGTTCGAATCCTGGCGGGCCCAAATTTCATTTTCGATTTTTGATTTCTGATTTGCGATTATCGATGTCGTGCAACGAGTCGCGCGCATTGCTTTGGGTATTATCGAGATTACGACGTTCAGCGTGCTGATTCTGGTCGCGCGGTGCGCGAATTATCAGGATGTATTTGTCGCCGGGAACGTCTATTTCACCGATGCAGACTGCTATGCGCGAATGACGCGTGCGCGGAGGTGCGAGAAAACGCCGAGGTTAATCCTGCGTCATCACGATTTCGAAAATTTTCCCGGGGGAACGACTCCGCACACGACCGCGCCGCTCGATTACCTTATTCTCGCGTTGTCGATCCTGCTGAAACCCTTTACGGCACACGCATTCGATCTGGCTGGCGCGCTTATTTCGCCACTGCTCGCTCTACTGGGAGGTTGGTTCCTATGGTGGTGGTTACGGCGAATGAAATTCCGCTACGTCTGGGTAATGCTGATTTTGTATGCGATCAGTCCGATCCTTGTTCACGGAGCCGAGCTTGGCCGGCCTGATCATCAATCGTTGCTGATGCTGCTCGTGATGGTTGCGATTTGCGCGGAATGGCGTCTGCGACACGATCCAACGGCGGGATGGAGCGTGTTGAGTGGAATCGCGTGGGGACTGGCAATCTGGATATCTGCTTACGAACCGCTCCTCCTCTTCATCCTCGTGATCGTGCTCTTGCTCGTGCTCGACATACTGGAAAATCGGCGCTCGCTCCTGGCGAAATATCGGCGCCCTGGCTGGATTTGTTTTCTGTTGATTATCGCAATCGCACTCCTGATCGAACGGCGCATTCCATCATTCTCGATTTTTTATTCCGGCGAGGTTTTCAAAAACTGGTCGCGCAACATCGGCGAACTAGCACACGTCTGGCCGACAAATCCGATTTGGTTGCACTGGGTTGGTTACTTTCTTCTGGTCGCACCGTTTCTTATTTGGTCCGGGCTATGGAAGAGCAAGAGTAAGAGCGAACCCTCGCTGCCTTTCATCGTCGTTATCCTCATCGCCACCTACTTCCTCACAATTTGGCAGGCGCGCTGGGCATATTTTTTCGTTTTGATCTTTGCAATTGCGCTTCCGGCTTTGCTCGAGCCGATCAAATCGCGCGCGGCGGTTTCGATCGCTTTCATATTGTCGATCCTTCCGATCTTGGGTGACTGGGACGCGCGCCTCTGGCCCAATAAGGCCGAATTCGCTCGTCGAATCGAACAGCGAAACGAATCGATCCAGTTGCGCGAACTGGCAATCAATCTGCGATCGTCCGAGACGCGCCCGTTTCTTGCGCCGTGGTGGCTTTCGCCGGCGATTGCCTATTGGTCGGGGCAACCTGGCGTCGCTGGAGCATCGCACGAGAGCCTGGAAGGAATTGAGCAGAGTGCGCGGTTTTTTCTCAGTCAGGATTGGCAAACGGCGCACAAAATTCTGGAGGATCGCCGGGTGGCGTGGGTCATCGCTTACGATTTCGAACGCGTGGCGCGGAATTCCTCCGCGATTCTAGGTGTGGGATTGCCTCCGTATCCGCTCTGTTTCGTCCTCGATAGGAGGCCCGCCCAAGTGCCGCCGTTCCTGGTCTTGTCGGCTCAGAACGGGGCCGGCAAGCTTTACCGAGCCGTTGAACGATAAAAAAATGCCTCTCGCTGTGTGAGAATACGTTGACAGTGTGGAGGGAGTGTCACAATAATAGCCAATGCTGAAAAGATTCATTCCGCAAAAACCGACGTCATCGATCCCGGAACGGTCGCCAAACTCGGAGGCGGATGAAGATAAACGCGTCGCTGACCGCGACGAATCAAGACCACCACCAACAACAACTAACTATCAAAAAATTATGGCTGAACACTCTGGCAAGGATGTCCTCTCGAGCGACGTCGAGATCAAGGGCTCAATAAAGTTTCAAAAAGAACTTCTCATCGACGGGAAGGTCGAAGGCGAAATCAATTCAGACGG